>LAHS01002943.1_pt1 | contig 10961 bp, 10 predicted proteins | sample 329651 | NCBI WGS metagenome assembly LAHS01 (sample SAMN03275699, study PRJNA271635) | activated sludge metagenome | isolation source: sample C-1 Sludge from hydrolytic chamber (first chamber) of Anaerobic... | reverse complement strand
ACAAAGTATCAGAACCGTTATCCCTTTTCAGGCAAAATCATCTGCGGCCAGTGCGGTGGCACATTTAAACGCAGAAGTCACTCAAGCGGAAGGCATCGAATTGCTTGGTGCTGCTCCACTCATATTGCAAACATCAAGAAATGCTCTATGAAATATGTGTCGGAGTCCGATTTCGAATACGCATTTGTCACCATGATGAACAAACTCATTTTCGGACATGCAGTTGTTCTAAAACCATTGTTAGTCAGTCTGCGTGGGATGAGTTCCGATGAAACTCTGGAAAACATACGTGCGCTTGACAAGAAACTTGAAGAAAACACAGAACAGCGAAATGTTCTGGTTGGGCTGATGACCAAAAAATATCTTGAGCCTGCCGTTTACAATAAGAGCAACAATGAATTGTTGCAAGAGGCAGAACGCCTGCGCCGCCAAAAAGAATCCATAACGCGATTCCTGAATAATGACTTTCAAAACCTAAGTGAGGTCAGCGCTTTGCTGCAGTATGCTACCAAAGCATCAATGCTAACGGGTTTTGACGGTGAACTGTTTAAACGTTATGTGGAGAAAGTTCTTGTTTATTCTCGTGAAGAAATCGGATTCGAACTAAAATGCGGCATTACGCTAAAAGAAAGGCTGGTGAGATAAATGAGCCATATACCATTTGGCTACCGTATTGAAAACGGAAAAGCCGTAATTGATAAAGAGGCTGCAGAGCAGATAAAAACATTGTTCCAATCTTACCTGAGCGGCGATTCCTTGGCGACAGCAGCTAAGAAAGCAGGTATTAAAGCTTTCCATTCCGGTATCGGCAGGATGCTACGAAATACCCGATACCTCGGTGATGAGTTTTATCCGCCGATTATTGACAAAGACACTTTCAATACTGCCGAAGCAGAACGAATTATGCGGGCGGAAAGACTCGGCCGTACCAAAAAGTTTATACAAGAAAAAGAGGTCGTTTATCCTACCATCTTTCGCATGAAAGAAGGAACAGAGGAACTCGACGACCCATTCGGGCAGGCGGAATACGCCTACAGTTTAATTGAAATGGAGGTGAACAAGAATGGCAGTCAGTAAAAATGTCACCGTGATTCCGGCAAGGAAGCATACTCGCAAGAGCAAGGACGAAGAAAAACCGAAGCTGCGCGTTGCTGCTTACTGCCGTGTTTCCACAGACAGCGAGGAGCAGGCTACCAGCTATGACACACAGATTGAGCATTACACCGCCTACATACAAGGGCACCCCGACTGGGTGCTGGCGGGAATCTTTGCGGATGACGGAATCTCGGGCACCGACACCAAGAAGCGCGAGGAATTCAACCGCATGATTGACGAGTGCATGGCCGGCAATATCGATATGATTATCACAAAGTCCATCAGCCGGTTTGCCCGAAATACGCTGGACTGCCTGAAATACATCCGTCAGCTGAAGGACAAGAACATTCCTGTTTACTTTGAGAAAGAAAACATCAACACCATGGATTCCAAGGGCGAGGTTATGCTCACGATTATGGCGTCCCTTGCACAACAGGAAAGCCAGTCCTTAAGTCAGAATGTGAAGCTGGGCTTGCAATACCGCTACCAGCAGGGCGAAATCCAAGTCAACTGTGCACGGTTCCTCGGTTATACCAAGGATGAAAATAAGCGGCTGGTGGTCGTACCGGAAGAGGCTGAAATCGTGAAGCGCATCTATCGCGAATACCTTGAGGGTGCCAGTATGCTGAAGATTGCCCGTGGGTTAGAAGCCGACGGTATCCTGAACGGTGCAGGCAATGAGCGCTGGCACACCAGTAACATTAACAACATTCTACGAAATGAAAAGTACATCGGAGATGCGCTCTTGCAGAAAACCTATACGGTTGATTTTCTTACAAAGAAGCGGGTCAAGAACAACGGTATTGTTCCGCAGTACTATGTAGAAAACAGCCATGAAGCCATCATCCCGCGTGAAGTTTTCATGCAGGTGCAGGAAGAGCTTATCCGCCGCCGTATTGTCCACACCAGCCCGAACGGAAAGACCAGAACTTTCAGCAGCAACCACGTGTTTGCTCAAATAATTATCTGCGGCAAATGCGGTGAGGTTTTTCGCAGGGTACATTGGAACAACAGAGGTAAAAAGTCCATCGTCTGGCGCTGTGTCAGCCGGTTAGAAAACACCGGCCTATTCTGCGATGCCCGCACGGTACTGGAGAGCACCATCGAGCAAGTGCTAGTCACCGCCATTAATCAGACGCTTTGCGACAAAGACTCTTTCCTCACAACTCTACGGGATAACATCGCCACCGTCATAAATCGTGAAAGCGACAAGGCCTTAGCGGATATCGATAAGCGGCTGGAGGAGTTGCAAACGGAACTTCTAAAATTGGCCACTTCCAATGCGGATTATGAAAAGGTTGGCGATGAGATTCATCATCTGCGTGACCAGAAGCAGAAGCTGCAGGTTGAAAACGCCAACCGTGATGAACTCAAAAAGCGGATTGCTGACATGAGCACATTCCTAAAGAAACAATCCACTGCTCTCACCGAATACGACGAGCAACTTGTCCGGCGGCTGATTGAAAAGGTCACTATATACGAGAATAAATTCGCTGTGGAATTTAAGTCCGGATTGATAATGGAGGTAGAGGGATAAAAAGCCAATAATTAACCTTAATAAATTGCAACGTGGAACGCTAACCTTTACTTTAAATTATAAACACAATGGGAAGTTTAGCAGCCTTTCACGCTGCCTGTTGGAGAATTTCCCTTTGTATGTCCAGATAGTATTTAAGGTCGTCTGCAGTCTTGACCTTAAAAGACTTTGGGCGATTGATTAACTTTACATTGAAGCTGTTGGCCTGTGCCAAACGGATAGTGTAGTCAAAAATACAGTGGATCAGCTCGCTGAGTTGCGATGTTGGTATGTGAAGATCGATACTCTTGTTCGGATTATGTTTCTCGATTTTCTCGATGGCTCCAATCAAAGCATTAAGCTCCTCTATGGTAAGCTTTCCATCCCGTGCTACATCAAGATAGTTTTGAAGTGCTACTCCGAACTGCTTTTCGAGCTTACGCTGCTTCCGATGGTATACATAGCTGATTGTGCCAACTACTGCTCCACCTATAATCAGAGCTCCACCGACAACGAACGTTCCTTTCTTATGCTCTCGGATGAAATCAATGGCTTTGCTTGCACCTTCTTTAGCAGCATCAGCAACCGCAGGTATGTGTTTGGCAACCCGTTTGTTATCAATATTTTTTGCCATGCCGCAGAGTTCCAATGCTCCTGCCTTGACACCAGCATATGTTTTTTCATCAATATTCAGGTAAATTGGTACAACCGGCATAGTCTCAGCTCCTTTATAGATTATTTATCTGCTCTTAGAGTTCCTTTACCAGAGCATAACTTTAACATAATGGAAAGCTAAAGGTTTCATTTTCCTTTTCGTTCTTGGAATTGTTTCATAATGCCGACTGAGCGAGCGAATGCATGTTGGTAACACTGGCAAATCTGTTTTTTGTTTATTGAGGTAATGAAACCGATTTCTTTGCACGCATCCAGATCAATTAGTTGACAATCCTGATTTGAAAGTACCCCAAAGTAGGCTGACGGATGGACAGCACTTAAGAGCAGCTTTGGCGAAATCGGATAATAAACTATAGTAGTCGGCTTTTTTAGGCCATTGTTAAATGGGCGGGCGTTTTTCGTAATACTATTGATGAACATGACCGGGTTATCACTGGTTATGAATTCCATATTTCCTTGTATTCGATAGACAAGAATATCTCGGTTGAAAAGAATTCTAGCATATTTTGTAATTCTCTCCGAATCTAGCGTAACGTCCATAACCGTTCGCTTGAAGTAAAATTCATCACTTGCAAATGCCTCAAGCAGCTTATTTTGTTCATTGTTAAGCGACCCAAACAAGGTTTTAGCTTTATCTATAGCTTCCGGCAGATAATCTGCATAAAGCTTTTGCTCATACTCTCGGCTTTGCTTTCCTCGAAGTAGCTGTACAACCATAATAACTGCAAGCTGGGCCTTTTCTGAGGGACTTATAACAGTTGTTCCATTTTGTACTAAAATATTTGTTTGAGAAATTAACTTTGTTAAAATCTTCCCCATAAGTGGCTCTATACCAGAAGCATAGGCGCGTTCCCAGCAATAGGGATCATCAAGTTTTTCCAATGTATAGAAATCATTTTCTACACCTACAGCACGAACTCCAGTCGTAAATATCCGGTGTTCACGCTTGTCCATCACTGCAATACAACCGTTTAAATCACAGAAGTTCCTCAAATACACCTTGGGAACATGATGCTGTCTGGTAGGCTTGTTTTTTCCCCCGATCTTTTTCACCTCAATTCTGCCCCTTTTTACTCACTGTTTATCTATATAAGCGGCGCATGAGGGACAGAATCCGTGCTCAACCGAATCCGCATCTACCAATTCGCCGCAACGTTCACATTTCACCAGTTCATTTTCATATCCACAATAACAGCACCGACTTATAGGTAGGAAAGTTTCATTGATGGATACGCCAAACTTTCCACATTGCTCACATGGAAAGTCAGCGACAAACTGTACTGCACCCTTGTTTTCGTATGCAAGCGCGTTCAACTTTGCTGGATAAGGATTCAAAGACTCAATGGCAGCAAACAATTCATCTCGAAAATCGTCCAGTTCTGAAGTATCATACTCAGAACTATCGCTGGCTACCATAATGCCTTCTTCACCTTCACAGCCGTCTCCATTATGAAAACGGACTTCTGCCTTATAGACGTCTTCTCCAGTTCCGTCTTTTAGAACTATATAACATGTGCTGTCTTCACCGAGGTCATCATCGATAGAATACTCCGCTATAATTTCAATTCTTGCACTGCCATCTTCCACTGCCGGGCATGATATCGGGAAAACGATCTCCTCCTCAGTGGGTGTGGCGAAATCGGAAATTTCATAACAAACATCTAAATGATACCGTTGATAGACGGCATCGAAAAGTTCATGCAGAACTTCATCAAACCAGTATTTGATTCCTTTTTCGTCCAGTATATCCATCCCGGTTTCGCTCGCTAGTCGATCACGATAATACTCGCGCTTGTATTCAGCATCTTCATGTTCCACTTCCCATGTTTGAAGCACTTCGTCTGATGTTTCTTCAAGCTCAAACTTAGCATCAGCTGATAAGATGAGGGAGTCAAATACCTTAAAATCCTTAAGAATTATCTGATAGGAACTCCACGACAACACTTTACTATGGGCAATATGATTCCGATCTTCAATGAAGTCGTGGGCAGCCGTTTTGAAGGCAATTGTATCATCAATGTATGGGGCGAAAAGATCATCCCATATTTTTTATCCACAGTTCTTCGAGCTTTAATGTAATCAGCTATAAAACCACCTGCGACTTTTTGTTTGACACCCAGCTCCTGAACCTTTGTATAATCCTCTCGGCTCAGAATAACATCCTCCTTGAATATAATACCATCAAATATAACCCCAAACAAAGTTTCAAGCGTCATAGAGAGAAAATCCGTGTTGATGTTGTCAAACTCTGGAACACGCTGGATGAACTTTTCCTTCAGATTCTTTACCGATTCAGCATTTTTTTCTAATCCAGCTCTATTTATCCAGTTAACACCAAGGAAGTGAATAAGTACTTTGCTTGCGAAAGCCCTCAGGTTATTTTCAACTATGAATGCCTTCTCAAAGGCTTCTTTACACAGAATAGCCGATTGCTCATCCTCAAGCCAAGTGCATACTTGCCAATCAACGAGAAGTCGGTTTTTCAGCGCAATTTTAAGATCTTCAAGCTGTTTGTCATAACACTCCGTTTTTGGAGCCGTGATGGTGATTTCCAAACGAGCCACCTCACCGTTATAGGTATTAATAGCGAAGGAGACATTGTATTCCAAACCAACTATTGAAGAGAGTGTGAACATCTCATTTGCAATGCGCTCACGAGAGCCAAGGTATTTCTGATTTGCACATTCTGATGCGGTGAGGACTTTAAGCACGTCCGCTACAACGGTCTTGCAGTAAACATCACCATGGTAATTTTCTTCTCGGAATTCTCCAAATTCTTCGGAATGCTTCACCGTCCATGTATACAGATGATTCATATTCTTAATTCCGTCCATTGAAAAACATATACGCATTCTACTGTTCGCCTCTCTTTCCCCCATGCTATTTGTTTATTGATCTATTGACGCTATTACCTAAAAAACATTTGACTTTTTCAGACGTATATTTTCGCCAAATTGCTATAACAAAGTAACTGTCTCGAATTTCATTTTAACATCCAACCTGACCACGCAACCTCAAAAAATTCCGAAAAAACATCTAAATCGTGCACTCGCGAAGGCTGACATCTAAATCGTGCACTCACCGAGCACTGACATCTAACCTGACCACTTGACTATCAAATACTGCCATTTTGGACTTGTTCCCGCGAAACGAAAAAACCTCATTTTCACTCAATGGATTTTATACCCATATGTGCTGAAAGCATTGATATATAAGGACTTTCAGCGCACTCACTCTTTTGCCCTTGACATCAATACTACGCACTCAACGTGTGATAGGTAGGCTGTTCGCGGTAATTAGTCCAGAAATAGCCCAAAGCCTTGATTTTACTGGCTTTTTCGTCGGTTAATCTTTTTCTTAACATCTATCCTATCGCTTCGTCTAAGTAGGCTATTTCTCTTTTATTCAAAAAAATTGAATTTATCGAATAGCTTTTATGGTGTATGTTGCTCCCCAGTTATTCAACATTTCAACAGAAGAAAACCCAGCCGCCAAAAGACATTCAATTTCATGGTCGACAGTAAGCGGAGTATCATAATGGTAGAACTCGTTGTCTTTTGTATTTTGTTCTGCCTTTAGGCGAATTAATTCTTTTCTATGAGAAATCTCTTCTTCATCAGATAGAGCAAAATAATCTGTCAGAATAAAGTAACCATTAGTTTTTAATGATTTCTGCAGCTTTTTGTAGAGACGTATTTTTTCATCAGCCGTGAAATGATGTAACGATTCTACCGATACAGCCGCATCAAATTGTTCCGTCCCAAAGGGAACATCAAAGTATGATCCTAGAATCAGTGTCAATTCCTTATCACGGTGTTTTTCCCGTAGTCTGTCGAGCATACCGGGGGCCAAATCAATGCCGGTAACCTTTGCCGATGGATTCAAGAGAAAATATTCGTCCAGCTCCAATCCGGTTCCGCAGCCAAGATCAATAATTCTACAATCGAAATGCATAGGAAGATTCTTGGCGGTATATGAATAAAATTCATGTGCTGAATCAATACAGTTCAATTGATGTTCTTCGTATTCGTCCAGGCGTTTGTCAAAGAATTCGCCCATTTTTTCAAGCATAATATATCAACTCCACAAAACTAATTTTCTATTTCTTCTTCGAACTGTACTTCTTACCGCTGCGATGCGTTCCGTTATCTTCTCTGACGAGATTGCTTCGCTTTTTCTTTTCTTCCTGAACAGCCCTGAACTCGCTCTCCGTAATAATCGGCGGATGACATTCTTTCATTTGAAACTCATATTGTTGTGTTGCAGAATCCAAAAGAGTTACTGTGCCTGTGTACTTCTCATTTTCAAGAATCTTCTCTACAGAGCGCTTGTTCCATGTTTCTTTACCAGTAGGAGAAGGGACGCCTGCTACTGACAGTTTCTTGATGATACCAAGCACGCTGGCGCCATCAAGATACCAGCGGAATATATCCCGCACAACCTTAGCCTGTCCATCATCAATTATAAGCTCACCATCTTTGTTCTTTTTGTAACCATACAACTTTCTTTTGTAGAGTCCAGAAGTTCCGTTTGCTGCTCTCATAGCAAGTCCCATGCGGATATTTTCGCTTCGGCTCTCATTTTCAGCCTGGGCAAAGGATTCAATCACCGAAATCATAAGATTGCTGTCAATTTCATCGGTATCCAGGTTTTCTTCTTCAAATATTATTCTGACACCGGCTGCCTTCAACCGATTGATTGCTGATAAGGTTTCAACCGTATCTCTGCCAAATCTGCTGATGCTTTTTGTGAGGACAACGGAGATATTGTGAGCTTCACATTCTCGAAGCAGTCGTTCAAATTCCCGACGAGGTATTTCTCCCTTCGCTGAAGCGATATCGATAAAGACATCTGCCAGTCTCCACTGACTGACATTCGCAACCGCTCTTGTCAAAGCGGAAATCTGTGCTGCAAGGCTATAAAGCTGTTCTCTTTCGTTTGTACTGACCCTGCAGTAAATTCCTACTTTCTTTTCCAAGCGGTCATTCCTTGCCGGGATATACCAGATTTTTGAATCCACAAGCTCACCTCCGGCCTTATTATAGCCTAATTATATCACGTTTTATTGCCAATGATAAGTAGGCAATTTCTAGTCCCTAAATGCGCAAAATCACAATATATTGTGTTCAAACAGTTCGAATCACCTACTTATTGCGCGTTATCAATACCAGACACTCCACGTGTTCCGTTCCCGGAAACATGTCTACGGGAACGGCTTTAACCGCTTTATATCCTCGTTTAACCAGATAGGATAAATCTCTTTCCAAGGTTTCGGGATTGCATGAAATATATATTATCTTTTTCGGATTCATGGTACACATGGAATTTAGAAACTGTTCGGTGCTGCCTGACCTGGGTGGATCCATGAATACTGCGTCAACTGTTTGTTTTTCTGACGCCATTTGATTCATAAATTCACCGGCATCACAATTGTAAAAATAAACATTTTTAGCTTTATTTCGTTTAGCATTTGTTATTGCGTCCTTAACGGCATCTCGATTTAGCTCTACCCCTATGACTTTTTTTACGTGCTTAGATGCTATTAATCCTATTGTTCCTATGCCGCTGTATGCATCTATAACAGTTTCATTCCCTTTAAATGAAGCGAATTCGATTGCTTTGCCATAGAGAATTTCCGTCTGAACAGGATTTACCTGATAAAATGACTTTGGTGAAATTCTGAATACCATGCCGCATAATGAATCCTCTATATATCCTTTTCCATACAGAACCTGTTCCCTTTCTCCCAAAACCATGCTTGTTTTCTTGTTGTTTACATTCATGACTATGGTTGTAATTTCCGGGTGAACTTTTAAAAGAGCCTTGATAAAATTATTTTTTGAAGGAAATATATGAGAAGCTAAGACCAAGACAACCATGATTTCTCCGCTCCTATGTCCTGTTCTTATTAAAACATGCCGCAAAAGCCCCATTCCTGTATCTTCATCAAATGTTTTCATTTTAAATGATTTAAGCATTCCCCGTATGGTAACTATTATTTTATCTGCTTTTTGGTCTTCGAGCAAGCAGCTGTCTATGTTAATCACATTGTGAGTACCTGCTTCATATACTCCTGATATAACATTCCCTTTTTTATCCGTATCAAAAACCGCATGAACTTTATTACGGTAATAATATGGATTTTCCATTCCGATAATATTTTCCACATGGCAGAATTTGCTTAATAGACGGTTAACATAATTTTGTTTTTCCTGCAGCTGTTTTTCATAGCTTTGTTCCTGCAGCTGACAGCCGCCGCACCTTTTTATTACCCGGCAGCTTAATTTTTCTTTAGTATCCATTGAAACTCCTTTTATGAATGAACTATATCGACAGTATAGCATATTTTAATTTATTGTTCAGTAAAAATTATCTCCTTGAAAAATTAAAATAATCAATTAAAAATTCCTTGCTTTACATATTTAACATTATGTAAAGCCAAGGAATTTTTAATATTCTGTATACCAATGATTTTCGATATAAATTTCTTCAAGGATACTTTTTATATTTTTATTTGAAATATGCCTTAGGGTTTCATTGTAAACATTTTTTCCTTCTTCGTGGGGAATTCCATTGATCATTTTTAATAAAAAGTCGTTAAATACATCTAATTCATCGCCTTTTGGAGGATCTTCATCGAGTCCCATAATCGCATCCTTAACCTTATTTGATGAAAGTCTTGATCTATATAAGCTTTCAGATTTAATATTTTCCGCAGCCTCCACGTAATCCCCGAAATACATATTTAAGAAAACTAATTTGTCTGTTATTCTATCATATTTTCTGAAAGCTTCTCTTGCCTCTTCATAATTTTCAACCGCAATATAATATCTGCTTAAAAAATAATAGTCATCAAAATCAGGGGCCTTCATAGCTTCTTTAAGAGCTGAATAAACATTTTCTTTGTTTTCCTTAATCTCACTGATGCTCATTCTATCAACAGTATTTATTAACAGTTTTCTGTTTCCTGAAATTTCAGTGTATTTTTGTCCCAAAGCAAATGCTCTGTCGAGGTTTTGCTCACCTTCCTTCCAGCCTATTCCGTATATTCTTGTGAGATATCTTAATGCGTCTATATCATCGGGATCCTCATTTAGGATATTTTCATAGTATTCAATTGCCGCAGCATAGTTTTTATAGTAAATCAGACTTTCTCCTTCAGTGAGCTCTCCTCCTGCAGTAATGCTTGGAATCTGGTCATAGTAGGACCTTAATGGAAGGCTGCTTGTTATGAGATTATTATTCTCATCAAATGCATTTACTACAATCGGATATTCAACTCCCGGCAGAAATATTCCGAGAACCGATTGAGCACCAAGATACTCGTTTTCATTATCACTGACCGTAACATTTGGGTTATTTCTATACATATTTATGTTAATTTCAGCTTTTGTATCGGTAAATCTGTATTCTCCGCTCTTATCTGTTGCATATGTTCGAAAGCTTATTCCTCTTTCCCCGAATGGCTCATAGAAAACAACCGTTTCAACAGTATAATAAGCTGCATCTTCTACCCCTTCCCATGATACTGTAAATTCTTCTCCTGACAGCTTTTCTCCCGGCTTCGGCGAATTTATACTCAGAGTATCTCTGAATTTATAATGAATTTCTTCCTCTCCTCCGTTCAGTTCAACATATTGATGAGTTGAAAGCTGAAGCTCCTTATTTGCCAAGG
>LAHS01006111.1_pt1 | contig 10976 bp, 10 predicted proteins | sample 329651 | NCBI WGS metagenome assembly LAHS01 (sample SAMN03275699, study PRJNA271635) | activated sludge metagenome | isolation source: sample C-1 Sludge from hydrolytic chamber (first chamber) of Anaerobic... | reverse complement strand
CTAATTCGTCTTATTATTAAATGCTATTTCTCTTTCTTCTTATTGTTACATTACAACTTAATCTGTCCACCCGAAAAGCTGCGGCAGCAAGGCGGGATTCAGATCCACCTCGTGCCTTGGTACAGGCCGGTAGTAGTCGCGGGGCTCAGTGAATGTACCCATATCCTTAATGGTGAGTATGTTCCCATGGGTGCCATGGGTGAGATAGACCGTGGCACTCCTGTCGTCGATGCTGCCCGTGCGATAATAGACCAGCTTCGTACCCAGGGCGTTTACTTCCCTGTCGTCTTCGGCAGGGAGTGCTTCCGAAGAGGGAATGAGCATGATGTCGGGAACAGCGTCACCGGTGAGGTCGTACTTTCCCAAGGCAGGGAAATAGAGTCCTTCGGGCTCTTTCTCCAGCAGTTTGCCCGCATGCCAGCGCATCAGGTCGTCGAAGCGGAAGCCTTCGAAAGCCAGTTCGACCGTCCGTTCCCTCCTTATCTCAAGCAGGACGGGCGAAACCTTCGGGAACTTAGCCTGCATGAAGGGGTCGGCCTCGCAGTTGACAGCCAGGTTCGGCATTCCGGCACGTGCCCTGAGCTGATTGACCGTCTTGTCAAGGATCTCCTGAGAGATCTGCCCCAGCTCTGCCTTTGCTTCGGCATAGACGAGCAGAACCTCGGCATAGCGGATACAGGGATAGTCAATGCTCAGGTAGAAATTGTCGTCCTTGCTGTTGGGGAATCCCTTGATCTGGTGATAACCGGAGAAATTCTTATTGAGCGACTGTACATAGAGCCCGGCACCCGGTGCATACGACATCGCACTTTTCAGCTCCCAGCCCGGATAGGCCAGCGTCTGGGCCATTCGCGGGTCGCGGCCTTCGAACTCTTCGACAAACTGGTTGGTCTGATAGTTGGCCTGGTGCGAATAGTAGCTGCCATCGGCCATCAGATAAGTCTGGACGAGATCTTTGGTAGGGCAGGGGATATAATTGCCAAACATGTAGGCTCCCCATATGCCGTTATCGGCCACGCCCTTCTGATAATAGTGGGCCTGAATGATCTCCTGGTTACCGCTCAGGTCGGTGCTGCCGAAGAGGGCGGCGTAGTCGGCTGCGGGATTGCCCGTGTGATAGATGCTGAACCTTCCGCTCTGCATAATATCCTCACAGGTCGAGGCCGCCAGTTGCAGGAATTCATTTGCCGAAGACTCCAGCCCGAGCTCCGGGTGATACTTGCGGTAGGTTCCTTCATAGAGGGCTTCGCGGGCCATCGTGGCCGTGACTATCCACTTATCGACAGCTCCCTGCGGTTGCTTGTCCTTCACATGCTGGGAGGCATATCTGAAATCGTCGAAGATGTGCATGACCACCGAGTCGCGGGGAGAACGCTTCTTATAGAGGTCCGGATCATCGGTAGCAAGTACCTTGTCGTACCAGGGCACATCGGAGAATCGCTTCACCATATTCATATAGAACTTGGCCCGATAATATCTCACCACCCCCCTGTAATGGTCTTTCACGTCGTCCGGACATTTGGCTTGTTCGCAATGCTCCAGAAAATAGTTCAGGTCATAAAGCCGTTTCCAGTCCCACCCGGAAGCGATGGTGGTCGACGTGGGATTGTTCGAGGTCATGATGTTCTTGATTTCCACATTATCGGTGGTGGCCTGAATATCGGTGCCTGCATCGCCCACATAGTCGTAGCCGGGAGTATCGGTAAGCCCGTAGCAGTACATGCGCAGGTCTTCCTCGGAGTTAAAGAAGTTAGATGCTGCTATCTCCGACTGCGGTGTACGCTCCATAAACTCGTCGTTGCATGAGGAGAGGGTGCCCATAATGAGTGCTATACTTAATAATCTGATTGCTTTCATTGCCTGTGCTTTTTTAGAAGGTGATGTTCATACCTACGGTATATTGTCTGTTGAAGGGATACACATAGCCGAAGGAGTCCTGGTTGGTGACGGCCTCCGGGTCGAAATATTTCTTCAGTTTGCTGATCTCAAAGAGATTGTCGCCGCTCACATAGATCCTGACCTTCGAGAGTCCGATCCGGCTCACCCAGCGTATGGGCAGCGTATAGCCCACGGTGATGTTCTTCAGCCGCATATAGGCACCATTGAGCATATATTTGGTCTGTGGAATGGCCAGTCCCATGGCATCTATGCCGGTGCCCAGGTTCTTGTCGGCGAGCCAGCACTGGAGAATGGGATATTTGGAATTGAGATTCTGATTGGCCAGGCCTGCGGCAATCCACGATTTCGAATCACCGGCCATCTCTTCCGGGCTCTCGTCCCGGTCTCTGTAGAAGTCGAAAGCATGCAGCTGCCCACCAGAGTAAGGCTGCTGGAAGAAGCTCCAGTACAGGAAGCTCACCGGATAGTAGTCGCGCTTGCCGATACCCTGTATGAAGACCGAGGCATCTATGCCGTTCCAGTCGGCCGAAAGGTTCAGGCCATAGCGGAAGCGCGGGTGATTGTTGCCGATGACCGAGAGGTCGCCCGGCTTATCCACCGTAGAGCCCTTGATTATCTTGTGGTCGCCGTCAAGATCCTTGTATCTGGGCCACCCCTCGGTGATGGTCAGGGCACCCCATGGGATAATCTGGCTCTCATCAAGTGCAGCGATTTCGTCCTGACTCCTGAACAGGCCGTCATTCTGCAATCCCCATATTTCGCCGAGCTTCTGCCCTTCGTAATACTGGCTCAGGTTGCGGCTGGGATTGTCAAACCGCGTTATCACCGTCTGATTGTCAGAGAGCATGAACTTCGCGCCGAGCGCAAACGGCTTCCCCCCGACAGTGAACCTGTCCTGATAAGACACCGACAGCTCCCAGCCGGTGGTCTTCAGGTTGGCGGCATTCTCCTTGGGCTCCGTGGCACCGAGAACGCCCGGAAGTTCCTTACCCTGCGTAAGCATACCCTTAGTATCCCTGCGGTAGATGTCGAACGAGAGGTTCAGCCGGTTGTCCAGCAGTCCTACGTCGACGCCTCCGTTCACGGTCGTTACCTCTTCCCACGTGTAGTTGGGCGACACCAGCCCCGGGGCACTCACCGTCTGCTGCAGCTTGCCGTCGATGATGTAGGTTCCTGTCTGGGCCGTAAGGGTGGGCATGAATCCATATTCTGACACCAGCTGGTTGCCGAGTGAGCCGTAGGAAGCCCGGATCTTCAGGTTGGAGAATATGCTTCTCAGCGGCTTGAAGAAGGGTTCCTGCTCTATTCTCCATGCTGCCGAGGCCGAGGGAAAGAAGCCGAAGCGCTTGTTTTTGGGGAAACGCGATGTTCCGTCGTATCGTCCGTCGGCTTCTATGATGTACTTGTCGTCGTACACATAGCTGGCTCGGTAATAGAGTCCGCGGATAGCCCAGTCCTTATATTCTTCAGTGGTATATTGGTCGCCCGAGGCAAGTCCGAGGTTATGAAGGGCTGGCGACAGGGTGTTCATTCTCTCAGCCGTAAAACGGTCCCACCTGTAATACTCCTGGTTATAGCCCACGACGGCAGTCAGGGCATGCTTGCCGAAGGTCTTGCTGAACGTGCCGTAGAGGTTAAATACGGTATAGAGCGACGAGGCATTTCCGCGCAGCGCCTTGCTGTCGCCCTCCTCACGCAGGTCTTCGGGCCCATATCCTATCTGATACCTGTTATTATACTCCTCCGTGTCTTCGTACCCTTTGGCAAAGGTAAAGTCGGAGTTGATCCGTACCATGTCGTTCCACAGCCTGACTTCGCCCGTAAAGGTGGATTGGATCTTCGAGCTTTCCTCCTTCGTCTCGCCTCCGTCGGCTATCTGTGCCAGCGTCCTGCCCAGCTCGCTGTTGGTCCATGTCCCGTCGGGGTTTCTGTCCATGTTCCACGGCTCTGCATCGTAGAGGGCATCAAGGTTATAGTAGCTGGGCTTATGGCGTTTGGTCATTACAAATGTAGTGTTGTTGCCCACATTCAGCCAGTCCCATACCTGGTAGCTTACTTTGAGGCGGGTGTTATACCGTTGGTAGAAATCGCTCTGGGCCAGCTTCGACAGCACGCCGTCCTCATTGCCGTAGCCTGCCGAGAGGTAAAATCGAGTTTTGGCCGTGGCACCCGATACCGACACGTTGTGGGTCGTGCTGGGCGTGTACCTGTAAAGATATTCCTTCGTCCAGTCGGTATTGCCCATATACTCCCACTGGGTGGCATCCAGAGGGTTCAGCCTCACGGCCTCCGTGCCGTCGGGGTCGTCGGAGCGCTGGCGCGCCCATATCAGGTGTTCGTCGTCGGCCACATGCCCCGAGCTCCACGGCGTGTTGAGCACGGCCACGTTCTTCAGCTTGAGATAAATAAAGGGGTCGGTAGTCTTGTTGGTGAGCTGCGAGGGCCTCTTCCACGAGAAGGTGTTGTTATAGCTGATGGTGATGCGGTCGCCTTCTCCCTGTTTCGTAGTGATGAGAATAACGCCAAATGCCGCCCGGGCACCATAAATGGCAGCAGAGGCGGCATCTTTCAGCACGGAAATACTCGCTATGTCGGCAGGGAGCAGGCGGTTCATCTCGTCGGCATTCGACTCGATGCCATCGATCAGTATCAGGGGCGAACCGCCGTTCAGCGATGCCTCGCCGCGGATATTGATCTGGGCAGCCTTGCCTGGTTCTCCACTCGTAAAGTCGATGTTCAGGTTGGGCACCATGCCCTGCAGTCCCTTTGATATGTCTGCAATGGGTCGCCTCTCTATATCCTTGGTATCAATCTGCGACACGGCACCCGACAGGTTCACCTTCTTCTGCACACCATAGCCTACCACCACTACCTCGCTGAGCTCGTCGGAGCTTTCCTTCATCTTGATGTCCACGTCCGTTCGGCCTTCCAGGAGCATCGTCACGTCGTCATAGCCAATATACTTCACGATAAGCTGTGAGTTCCCGGCGCACGATATCGTAAACTTGCCATCTACGTCAGACACCGTACCCGAGGCACTGGACGCATCAAATACCGTGGCTCCCACCAGGGGTTCGCCGTTGGCGTCCGTAATGGTGCCGGAGACCTGAACCTTAACCGCCTCGGTCTGGCTCGGATCATTGCCAGGCACCGTGCTTACCCCGTCAGCAGAGGACTTTGTTGGGAAACAGGATAAGGACAGCGCTATCGCACACCCTACCATCAAATGATTTCGATTGCTTTTCATCTTGTCATCCTAAAAATGATTTCGGCTGTAAAATTAGAAGGATCGAATTTCATTATCATTACTGTGATATGAAGAAAGTGTTAGCCGTTTGTTATGATACGGAAATGTCACATGCTCCCAATCGTCCGGGTAACGACAAATCGTGCAGGGCTTCTGCCCAATCGGCTAAAACTCAATTTTCGGTCCCCGACGCTCCATTCCAATTAAAAAAAGAATTATCTTTGCAGTATCATGACACAGCGCACTTACATAGCCATCGACCTGAAGTCGTTTTACGCTTCAGTAGAATGTGTGGAGAGAGGACTGGATCCGCTCACCACCAACCTCGTCGTGGCTGATGCAAGCCGTACCGAGAAGACCATCTGCCTCGCCGTGTCGCCATCGCTCAAGGCCTACGGCATCAGCGGGCGGGCCCGACTCTTCGAGGTGGTACAGCGCGTAAACGAGGTGAACTATGCCCGACGGCAGCAGGTGCCCAATCATCTGCTCGTAGGCAAATCGGTGTCGGACACTGAGCTCAAGGCTAATACGCAGCTGGAAGTGGACTATATCGCCGCACCGCCGCGCATGGCCCATTACATCGATTACAGCAAACACATCTACCAGATTTACCTGCGATACATCGCACCGGAGGACATTCACGTCTATTCCATCGACGAGATCTTCTGCGACGTCACCGACTATCTCGCCTCTTACCGCCTCACTGCCCACGAGCTGGCGATGAAGATGATTCGCGATGTGCTGCGCGAGACGGGCATCACCGCCACGGCGGGCATCGGCACCAACCTCTATCTCTGTAAGATTGCCATGGACATCGTGGCCAAGCACAAGGCTCCCGATGCCGACGGCGTGCGCATTGCCGAGCTCGACGAGATGAGCTACCGCCGCGAGCTGTAGAGCCATCAGCCGCTCACCGACTTCTGGCGCGTGGGGCGTGGCATTGCCCGACGGCTGGCCAGCTACGGCATCATGACCATGGGCGACATAGCGCGCTGCAGCATCGACCGTGAGGCCCTGCTCTACAAGCTCTTCGGCGTCAACGCCGAGCTCCTCATCGATCACGCATGGGGGTGGGAACCCTGCACCATCGCCGATGTGAAGGCTTACCGGCCGGAGGTCAACTCGCTCAGCAGCGGACAGGTGCTGCAGGAGCCTTACACCGTCAGGAAGGCGCGCATCGTCGTCAAGGAGATGGCCGATGCCATGGCCCTCGACCTCGTAGATAAGAATCTCGTTACCGACCAGATCGTGCTCACCATAGGTTACGACCGTGAGAGCCTCACGCAGCCTGGCATAACCTACACGGGCGAGATCCATATAGATCACTATGGCCGCCAGGTGCCCAAGTCGGCCCACGGCACCGAGCACATGACACCGCCCAACTCTTCCTCTCGACTCATCACCGCCGCTGCCCTCGCCATCTTCGACCGCACCGTCCTTCCCACGCTCCTCGTGCGCCGCATCACCATCGTGGCGGCCCATGTGGTGAGCGAGGAGCAGGCCCAAAAGGCAAGCAGCCAGCCCGTCCAGCTCAGCCTCTTCGATGACATACGGCGACAGCAGCAGGAAAAGCAGCGTCGGCAGGAAGCCCTCCGGCGCGAACACCGCATGCAGCATGCCCTGCTCGACATCAAGAAGCGCTTCGGCAAGAATGCCATCCTCCGAGGTACCGACTTCGAGGAGGGGGCAACGACCAAACAGAGAAATAACCAGATAGGAGGACATCGTGCATGAAGTATGACGACATCATCAACCTGCCCCACCACGAACCGAAGTTCCACCCCCGCATGAGCCGTCAGGCGCGTGCCGCCCAGTTTGCGCCCTTCGCCGCACTCAATGGCCATGCCAAAGCACTCAGCGAGGCAGAGCAGGAGCACCTGGAACAAATAAGAGAAGCTGAATCACCTGAGGATTCAGCTTCTACATTATCACCGTAGGTCAGTAGAGACGGTGTGCACACCGTCTCTACAACAAGCATGGTAATTATGACGGGGCAGTGAAGAGGATTACAGGGTGGAGACGGTGTGCACACCGTCTCTACTGAGCCTCACCTATAAAGACCTACGGTGCTCATCATAATTATCAACTCTCAATTTTCAATTCTCAATTCTCCTCACCCGCACGAACTGATGCCGAGCGTAGTAGCTATAGCAGTGAGGACACTGATGATCATCTGGATCACAATCTTCCACATTTCTTTGTTTTTCATATCTGGCTTCATTTTTATAAATTGCTTGTTGTGTGTGTGTTGTCGTTTGTAGAGTTTTTCATGGTATAAAGAATATCAAGGGACTGCCGCATGCCTCCCCCGGGGATCTCTGTGTTAATCCTCCCGCCCGGGGAGTGCCTCCCATCTTGGGGGGCACGGCCACAGGCAGGAGGCTAACCTTTACGCACCGGGAACGGTGCTGTGATCATCACCCTCGGCAGCATCGGTTGGGGTCTTGCCCTCTCCTGTAGGATCTGCCAGCGCAAGTTCCTTAGCAGTGACGCCCTCGAGAAGATTCTTCACATATACACCTGTAGGTTTACCTTCCTCATTGGTGCCACTGGCATTGAAGAACCTCTCCGGCGTATAAACGATACGGTAACCTATGATCTGCCGTCCATCAAATTGCTCACGGCTGTCGGCACCGATGCTCTTCACACCCACCTTAAACGAACCCAGACCGTCGAGCACTACTTTGTGCGAGTTCTGAAGATGGCGCTTCATGGCCTCGGAAACCTCTGCGAGGACCGCCAGCACATCTGCGTAAGTCACGGTCGTGCTGTGCGAAATCTCCTTGGCGAGATCCTTCGTCTTGATGGTGTCGAGAATGACAGACTTACCATACCACTTGCCGTATGCGGCACTCTTCTTGTTCTTGTTCTGTACTTTACGATAACGAATTGACATAATGTTTTCCTTTCTTAGATTATTAATTTGTTAAACATGTTAGTTGTCATGCTTCGTGCAATCCCTGTCGCACCAGAAGTCATGAGTTTGTCGCCGTCAGGGCGACGTGTCTTCACAGTATCCGTTTTGAAGCTTCATCTTGTTTCTGTTTGACAATGCAAAGATACTACAGAATTTCACAAGCTGCAAGCCCCGATGGTATATCGCTTGGTATATCGTCTCTGTATCTTTCTGGCACATAGATTGTTACGTCTTCAAATCGTCATTACCGCTCTATGGCACGGTCCTTGCTGTACTGTTTGCGACAGATGGTTATCGACAACGATAACGTTTAGTAATAAATATATAATAAGGTAATATGATTAAAATTTATGGTATGAAGACCTGTCCCGACTGCAGGGCAGCAGAGCGGCAGGCCGAGGGCAACCCTCGTTATGAGATCATCGACATCGGCGAGCACGTGCGCTACCTCAAGGAGTTCCTGCGCCTGCGCGACAGCAACCCTGTCTTCGACGATGCCAAGCGCAACGGCTATGCCGGCATTCCCTGCTTCGTTCTGGAGGACGGCACCGTGACGCTCTCACCCGAAGAGGCCGGGCTGCAGCCCGAACCCATCGACGGGCCCGCATGCAACATCGACGGCTCAGGCTGCTGATCACCCCATACATCGCCCACGCACAGGAGCCACCCTCCTGCCCCTGGGGCACCAAAACAAAACAGGCTCACCGTCATTCCGACGATGAGCCTGTTTTTACATAGGTCCAGTGATAGCTGCGGGCATCATCCTTATCGCTTTCCGACAAAGGTGAATCCCACGCCCTGCGTGTTGGTCAGCATGTTCTGCTGCATCTTATCATCTATAAAGATGCCAGCAAAGACTATCTGCATCTGAATTGCTCCCGCAGAGGTGTATTTGCCAAACGAATAGAGGTTGTTGGCATAGAACACCGCCTGCACCTTATGTGCCCCGCCATTATATTCCACACCGTCGAGCGTCACCGTGGTAGGATTGATCAGGAACTGTACGGGCGACAGCCGGATAAACCCAATATTACACCTCATGCTCTGCACAGGAGCCTCGCTGAAAACCTTGGCCAGCGCAGAGTCGTTGATGTTCTTAGCCACACCCTTCAGGCTGAAGTTGTGGATAGTCAGCGTAGAGTCGGTGTCCAGCGTCCAGCTCGTAGCCACGCTGTCGGTCAGCCGCTTCGAGCTCTTCTGGTCCGGATAGGCAAAATACATCTTGCCCGTATAGCTGCCCCTGGCCTGCTGGAAGGCCTGCTGTACCTGCTGCGGTGTGAGTCTGTTATCGTTATCATCATCGTCACCGATACACGATGACAAACTCAGCGCTGCCAGGGCGCACATCATGATTGAGAAAATCTTAAAAGTCTTCATTTCATTTTATGGTTTTAATTGTTGTTATAGATCACGACTGTTTTGAACTTTAAACGCAGCAGTACGGAAAATCTTGCACGGGAAAAATAAAAAAAAAATGAAAAGGCACCATGCCACGTATCATCTGATACGGGCATGGCGCCTCGTTCTCTTCATCTGTCTATAGCCGTTAGACGCGTACGCCGCCGAGCTTCTCGTCGATCTCTGCCACGGCACTGCCGTCACGGTGACGGAAGTAGTTCAGTATGTCGCGCATGCTCTTCTCCTCTTCCATCTGCTCGTCCACATACTTGTCGCAGAAGTTCGAAGCCGTGCGGTCCTTCTCCTCGTCAGCCTTTTCGGCCAGGTTGTAGATGAGCTGGCTCACGTGCTGCTCATGCTTCATGGCCTGCTCAAACACGTCCTTGGCATCCTTCCACTCCGTGGGAACAGAGGGAATGGCCTTCAGCTCCACGTGCCCGCCGCGGTTGATCACGAAGTTGGCCATATCCATGGCATGACCTTTCTCCTCATCGCTCTGGGCAGCCATCCACTTGGCAAAACCTTCCCAACCTTCCTTGCGGAACCAGAACGACATCTGGAGGTAAAGGTTCGAAGCATACATCTCTTCTACAATCTGTGCGTTGAACGCATCCTGCATTGATTTCTTGATATCCATAATTTGTTTATTTTATAATATTTTATGTATAGATCTTAATAATAGATATAAATATCTTTCTTCGCTCTGCCATACCTGTCATACCCCATGGAATGATTTGCTGCAAAACTATTTGTAATTATTACATACAAACTTCATACCACCTCACCGCTTTCGCCACATTGGCACAAAGTTTTAGTGATTTTTAAGCCTCAACCGACTGGTGGCGGCGGCTCATTCCTCCCGCTTCAAAACCTTAATCAACCACAGATTACGCAGATGACACAGATTGGCTGACGCAGAGATCTGAACCACGAATGAACACGAATCGAAACGAATGACTGACGAATCTTTTTTCAGCCACAGATTCCACAGATTTCACGACAGGCTGACGCACGAGCCGTAACGATGGCTCAGTAGAGACGGAGAGTACTCCGTCTCCTACGGGGATTATGCAAATAATCTGAAATTCTCTCTACAGATGCAACAGATTGAACAGATTATAAGCGCGTGGCTGGAACCACGAATGAACACGAATTAGCACGAATGACTGACGCAGAGATCTCCAACCACAGATTTCACGCTACAGATTTCACGGATTTCACAGATTACCTAACGCGCTGCTTCTCCTCCCCTTGGGGAGGCCGGGAGGGGCCAGTTTGTAGGAACTGCTGGGCTTCCCCCCTTTTGGGGGAACCGAAGGGGCACTTGTTTCCCCTCCCCTGACACCTCCCAAGGGAGGGGAGAGCGGACGTGACTTATCTCTCCTAACTCCCTACGGCCTGTCGTGAAATCTGTGGAATCTGTGGCTGAAAGGAGATTCGCCGATCATTCGTGCCGATTCGTGAAATTCGTGGTTCCAGACACGCGCTTATAATCTGTTCTATCTGATGAATCTG
>LAHS01004648.1_pt1 | contig 10983 bp, 4 predicted proteins | sample 329651 | NCBI WGS metagenome assembly LAHS01 (sample SAMN03275699, study PRJNA271635) | activated sludge metagenome | isolation source: sample C-1 Sludge from hydrolytic chamber (first chamber) of Anaerobic... | reverse complement strand
CAACTCCGCATTTTTTGTCAAGATCAATTTCCCGTTTTTTTTATTTTTTGTTTGCATTTGTTCAGATGAACTTGTGCCAACTCATTCGCGGGAGCTTGAATATAGCATAATCATATCAAACGCGTCAATAAGGATTATGCCTTTTTGTCATCTTTTTTCAACAATTTTTCGCGGGTCGCTATCTCATCCTTTAGTTTTTTCATTTCATTCAATAGAAGCGCTATCTGGACATCGGTCACAGAAATCGACTCCCTGCCGTCTTCGCAGAATGTCTTGTAGACGAGCTGACCAAGTTTAGAAGTGTCCTCCTTTACCTGATTCTCAAACTGCAGCTTCTCAAGCCTGATGACGCTTTCATCACCGAGTTTCTGGACAGCTGCTCCTGCTTTTGAGAGCGCTTCTTTTGAAACATCCACACCTTTGTCTACGTATTTTTTAACTTCTTCGGTAAAAGACATTCCGGCCTCCTATGCATATATCAAATATACGTATCAGAAGAAGAGCCGGCTATAGTCTTTTATACTTTTTTTACAGCAACGAGCGTAAGATCATCAAGCTGATCATCTTCCTTAAGATTCGTGTAATAGATATATCCAGCTTCACCTGTATCAGATACTGACGAACAATAGTAGTCATACCTATTAAAATGAGTCTTTAGGAAAGCATCAATTTTACGGTCAACACGAACAGTATCCGTCACGGTGACGAACGGATCTTTGTACATGCGGAATACTTTTTCGACAGAAGCAAGCGCAAGAATTGTTTCTTCGATTGTTCCCTCACATGTTGTAAAATCAAATTCGAGTTTTTCTCCAGCAACAGGATTGTGATATTTTGAGAGCGAATAAACGCGCCTGCCAAACACAGATTCGATAATCGCCTGGACACGTTCCGGCTCCATCTGTTCTGACTCTTCGCCCACTTTGTGATTGCCGTGCTTGTCTCCGTCTTTCAGCCCAGGCTCCGCGCACTTCATCACTTCAAACTGAGCATTGCGGAATTTACGGGTAGCTTCCTCAATACCGTCAGTATAGAGGAAAAGAACATCGCCGTGATTAAGCTTCAGTTTTTCAACTTTAAATCCGCCTTTCATATCAACCATAAATGACGGAAGCGGACCGGCAGCCGGAGTTTCGCTAAGAGTAACAGTTTTTTCCTTTTTTTCTGCCGCATCATAATAATGAATGATATTGTCTCCTGCATTGCACATGTACACGTCGCCGTTCTGTGTATCGAGAAGACAAATCATAATTGTCGCAAACTTTCCTTTAAGTCCGAGAGACTCGATAAAGTCATTAATCTGCGTAACAAGCTTATTAAGATCGGTGCCGTGAGTCTTCCATGTCCAGTTCTCAAAATACTTGCGGAAGAGAGTCGCAACTACTGTCATGATAAGAGCTGCCGGAACTCCGTGTCCTGAAGCGTCGCACTTAATCATAACATACCAGCGGTCATCAAGTTTCTTGTAGTCAAAGTAGTCGCCTGAAACACCGGAAGCGCCTTCGTAGTAGCCGAAGAATTCAACAAGCTTATCTTTTAGAACTGCAGTTGTTTCCTTATTGCCAGACTTGTCCGTGAGCAGCGGAAGGAACGTCTGCTGAACGACCTTGCCGTCCATAAGGAGGTGCTCGTCCTGAGCAGCCTTAATAAGGCCGTGAGTCATCTCGTTCACTGTTTCGCCAAGCTGGCCTATTTCATCGTGGCTCGTAATTTCAATGTCGTGTCCGGCAAGCTTTTCTTTGTTCTTTGTCTGTCCGATAAGAGACACGTGCGCCGCGAGTTTTCTAATCGGCTTTACGATGACTGTTGCAACAATCATTGAGCCGATAATACCTATCGCTATTGCGACAAGGGCAACAATGGCTGCTGTTACAAAAATTGTATTCCGCGCGGCGTTTACAGACTTAATAAGATTTACAGTAGAAATTCTTATTAAGACAATGCCGCGGACATAATTCTGTTCTGATCCCTGGCGGAACAAAACAGGCTTGTAGAAAAGATAATCTGTATTCGAGCGGTCAAGCTGCGCGCTGTTGAATGACGGGAATGAGCCGCTTCCTTCTTTTGAAAGAGAGTCGAGCGTATTATTAAGTTTTTCGGTAAGCTGTGTTGTAATCGTGCCTATCTCTTCACGGCGGCGAACAGAAACATCATCTGTTTTAAGTGCAAGAGAAATTCCTTCCGCATTGAGTTTGCTGATGTTGTTTGCAATCTCGCCCGCCTGCTTTACAGCCTCGTCATTCAAAGCTGCGCACCGCTTAGTGATGTCGGCAATTGAATCCGCAGTAAGGCGGGAAGCACCGTAAGAAAGCGTTGCTGAATCAATTTTTGCATTGATGTTTGCATCATTCGTAGCCCACACATAATCAGGATTTGTGTTGCTGCCTGACGCAGAGAGACCGGTAATTGTTGCATACTGAACTTCTTCAAGCGACGAAGTCTGACCAGGAAGATAGCTCATTTCCAAAACGTTCTGTGTAGGCAGATATGCGTGAACGCCTGAAGCAAGGCTTTCTGTAAGGACATTGACACGCTCTTCAAGTCCGCGGGCAAGCGTCTGCTCTTCTGTGCGGGTCATAATAAATCCGAGCGGTACAGAAACAAGAAGAACAATCATCAGTACGAGGAACGTGGTGAAAGACACCAGTTTAACTTTAAGGCTTGCGCCTTTCCGCGCAAGAACGACGGCTTTCTTTTTCTTTTCTTCGGGCATAACATCTCCTGTCAGAAGTGCCTGCACTTCATATTTTACGATTACGGCATCATGAGCGGCACCTGCAAGTGCCCGCACGGCGGCAAAAAATCCGAGCAGCGCAAACGCCACAAGCGACCAGACAAGAATTGTTCCAGTCTGTATGTGATAGCGGTATGTCTGCGCAACAGGGAGCCAGTCAGGCTCATACTCATATTGTGTTTCAATTTTTACAGTTCCAGACTCACTTATTGAAATAAGAGGACGTGAAAGATACAGTCCGCGGTCAGAGTGAACAAGGCCGATACGATACGAGCCTGCTTCAAGATCCTCAAGTTTGATATTCTTAATAAGCTCATCTGACACGACACGGAAGTCTCCGCGTGAAGCAGACAGCTCGCGGTCATACGGCGCCTTGCCGTCGCGGTCTATGTAAATTGTTTTTATTGTACCGTCATACGTGTATCCGCGGCCAAGAATAGAAAGTGACATAGAACCGAACGCATCAACACTCGTATTTACAGCGATGATTCCTGTTGACGGCACATACTTGTTAAGAAGAACGGTGACAACAGCAGGCGCGCCGATGTTGCCTACAGCATCGATTGCAGAAACAGCAAACGTGTACAAACCGTTGTCGCAGTTTGAATACGAAGCTGAAGTTGCGCTGCCTTGATTTCTTCGCGGAGGTGCCGGCGCTTTTGAAATGACATCCTGATATTTTGCGAGTATAGCAGAAACTCTGCTCTGCACATCTTCGTCAGCAAGTGTTATCGGATGACGCGCAGTTTCGGTTATTGACTTGTCGAGCGGAGCGGCATACTGCAGACTCCAGCTGTATCCGGCAACATCATCGTCTGCGTCATTCGGCTTCCAGTCCATGGCAAACGAGTTAGACGTTTCAAAGCCGAATTTGTCGACAGATGACGGAAGAATGACAGGAGGAAGCGGAGGCGTTGTATCTCTTGTATAAGTAAGAGAAGCAGGTTTTGACCAGTTGCCGGCGTAATCTGTTGCGCGGACTTTGAAATACCACGGGCCGTCGCTCTCTGCGAGCCCTTGAAGCGACAGCTCTGTAGGCAAACGCATGAATTCTTCAGGCGGGTCCTCATCGGGATTTTTTGTCCATATCCACGAATATCCTGCAATACCCGATGAATCATCAGGCAGATGAACACGGGCTACGACTTTTTCTGCTGTCGAACGGCGTCCGGCTGTAAAACTTTCTGCAGTAATCGACGGCGGCTGAACGGAACGGTCCGGCTGAAGCGCAAAAATTCTTGGCGTCCCATTTTTACCGGAAGCATTCTGCTGCCACACGAATGACAATTCCTCAGTGCCGTCAGACTGAGCTTTTGTTATAACAGGAAAAACAAATGTTTCGCTCTGGCTCTGAGCTGCAAGGCGAGTTTCATTCCAGAGTATTCCGCTTTTTACGGCAGTATATGCGTTGTCACTTCCCCGCCTGTTGTCGAACCATGCGAGAGAAAGTGAATTATCAGCAGTGTAAAAAATAGGACGGTGCGCGTTTCCTGCCGTAGTAATTTCTTCTGCAGTGCCGGTAATTTTCCCAGCGGGTGTAAGCTCTGCAGTCCATATATGCGCATTTTCTGATGTGTAATAAGTGCGCTCCCACGCAAGATAAATGCGCGAGTTAAATGAATACAGTACAGGCCGCTGGTTATGATAATTGATAAATGTTCCTGCGGCATCGGCAGTGAGTGAATCAGCACCGGTAACAAGTTCAGCAGCTGACCACGATCTGAGATTGTCCGTGCTGACTGTCGAATACAGCTGATAGGAAAGACGTGTTCCGCTGTTGTACTGAGTCTGGAATACAACAATATCCCCGCCCTTTATAGGAAGAAGATACGGCACAAAAGGATTTGTCAGCGATAAAGAGGGAGCAAACGGTTTGAGCGCCGACCATGAATCTCCGTGCGATGACTCTGATGCAAGAAGCGAGAATGATTCATTTTCACCAAGAGCCGCAAACAGCATGAAGCCGCCTGAAGAAGTGCAAAACACTCTCGGTCCGACAACAGGCTGAGTCTGACGCGGAAGTTCCTGCGCATGAAAAGACGCACCGCTGTCGTGTGAAACAAAAACGCCGACACTTTTTACCGAAGTAAGCACAGCGCACGCAATCGTTCCGTCTGAAGAAACTGCAGCAGAAAAAATATCAGGGACATCGCCGGAATACTCAAACGGCCCCGCAATACGCACAGGTTCAGACCATAAAGAACCGGTGTCTGTCTTCTGGACAGAAATCCACAAGCGGGAATTGTCACTGTCGACGTCCTCAAAGAAAAGATACGAGCCGGCGCCGTTGGAAACAACTGAAGGAAAGCGGGAGTCAGACGATGTAATCTGATGCGGATTCTCCCAGTAATAGTCTTTTGCAAATGCAGAAAAAGGCAGCACAATTGCAGCTGATAATATAGTAAAGAGAACAAATAATTTTTGAACTGTCTGTAACCGTACCGAATGTTTCACAACAATGCCTTAACCTTTTTTTGCAATTCAAGAATTTTTGTCGACCGTTTGTTTGCCGGTTTCTGAAGAAGCTGTTCGACAAGTGCGTTTGCAGTAACTATATTATTTTTCTGAAGCTCTTGTATAGCCCGCTGGTAGACTGATTCGTCTGCAGAGGAAAGGACAACAGCAGCCTGTCCGCCGATTGATGTCTGAATGCGGTCTTTGAGAGACATTGCTGCGTCATTGTTCGGATTAAGTCTGATTGCTTCATCGAGGCTCGAAAGAGCAGACCGGAGTTTGCTTTCGTCGCGGCCGGCGGAATTGTAAATTCTCTGAGCCTGTGCGGTAAGAGTCTTTGAGCGGTTGAGAGCTGAATTGTCCACCGGTTTCTGTCTGACACCGATATCTATTTCCACATCGTAAATAAGCTGTTTAAGTCCGGGGTATGACGGGTTAATTTCCGAAAGGTCGAGCAAGTCTGTATATGCGCTCTGGCGCTTGTCAGGATTTTTATAGTCCTGTTTCGCAGCGGCAACTTTCTGCGCAAACATCGTCCTGAATGACGAAGGATCAGTGAGCTGATCTATGCGGAGCGTAAGGAGACTCGCCTCCTGATTCAACGGATAGACAAGCTGCAGAGTACGAAGCTTTTCTTTTGCCTGCGCAAGTATATCTTTTGCCTCTGCTGTCTTGCCCTGCTTCATCAGCTTGGCGCCGTTATCATAATACTGGTTCGCAATGCTGAGAATCTGCGACATTTCCGGATACAGCGGTGCTGTAGGAGGAATGACACGTCCTGTCTTCATCGACAAGGCAGTGCTTACAAGTGCAAGCAGGTTTGTAATTTCCTTATCCTCGTCGACATTCGTAACAGCCCAGCGGGTACGAGCCTGAGTCAAATCTTTTTCTGCTTTTTCAAAGTCACCCTGGTAATATGCGTTCTTAGCATCATTTTTAAGAGTTCGCACTTCACGAACGACAACTTCATTTTCCTGTTTTGCAACATCGGCGCCGAGGTTTGAAAGATCATTATCACTCTGCTTGCGAAGCTGCGCGGATTCCTGATATGAAAGCGACTCATTGTATTTTGTACGCGCGCGCTCCAACGCAGAGCGGGCATCCTCAAACCGTTCCTTTGCAAGAGCCTGCGCTGCCTCATTATACCGCAGATTCGCTTCGTTCTTTGCCCGCTCAGCAAGCTGTACTTGTGCCCGGGCTTTTTCCGCCAGCGTCTTTCCGGTTGCAGAGAGCTGCCCGAGCGCGCTGATTGTAGAGGCAATGCTGTTCAGCCCCTGCACGTATGACGGCGAAGTTTCCTTGTATGCGCTGCCTGCCGAAAGTGTCTTCTGATATTCCGTAAGTGAGATGCGCTCTGAAGCTATATCAGCCTGAAGTTTTTCGAGCGCCTGCACACATTCCGAAGGGTACTTTTTTGTAATCGTCTCGCCGCTTACAGTATCTTTTTCATCAATGCCATTGAACTGATTATTTGCATCCGTATAGCGTACTGTAAAATCGGTGAGCGCGTTTTCTCCCTGCTTAGCGTACACAAGTGCTACATCACCCCAAACTTTTGCAGCACCGTTCTGTGCTGCTATCGACGTCAGTTTGCACAACTGAGCAAATGTATCATTGGCATTCTGCCATAAGAGAATTGCATTGTCTGTTTTCAAAGATGACACACTGCCAGCAGGCTGTCCTGACAGTGTTTTATTAGTATCTGCGGCAATGGCAGCACCAGAATTCGGCTGGGAAGCTGATTGCATTGCACGAGCCTCTTTCGAAACCTCTTCTGTAAACCATACAGCAGACTGCGCGCTTTTTACGCGGGAAAGAACCTGTTCATAAGACAACGCTGAATCAAGCTGCGCTTTGCCGTACACTGTATCTTCTTCAGAACTTTTGCCTGCACTCATTCCAGCGCGAGAAGCAACTGCTGTATCAAGAGACGAAACAGTCTGAACATCATCAAGGCGGTCAGAAAGTCCGGCTGTCATATCTGCGATATAGCTCATCGACTCGTTGTATGTTTTAAATCGAGAAGCAGCAGTCGTACCGTCGCCGTTTTCAATCAGCGAATACAGATTCTGGACATCCGTTCCGAGCATTGCAAAATCCCGCGCAGGGACAAGCTGAGAACGTGCATCTGCATGAGTTGCAGAAGATGTAAACAGTTTCTCTGGCGGCAAGCGATCAGAGAATGTTTTGAGCTTAGCGCTTACCGCATTGTACACAGCAGGTTTCATCGATTCGACCATTCTGTTCCACTGTGCATCCATTGCGCCGACGATACCGCTCTCGCTGTCGCTTGCACGTCCAAGCGTAAAGCGCTGAGCAAAAGCAAGGAAGGAAGCTTCCGTAAGTTCAGGATCGGATTTCTGCAGAGACGCAAAAGTTGACTGAAGGATTCTCCCTCCGCGGGCTACGCTGTTGCGCACATCGGCATACTGTTTGAATGATGACTCGACACGAGCAAAAGCTGTACGAGCTGAATCATAGTTTCCGGAAGATACAGCCTGCATGAATGCATTGTATGCGGAGACACATGAATCCTGCATCTGCGGAAATCGCGCGCGTCCGGCATTGATTGTATCAAGTGCACGCAGCACCGGCTCTGTAATGTCCCTGCCGTATTTTTTATCATCAAAATCACCGCGGTACAAAACAAAACCTTCGCTGAACTTATCAGCAGCGGCAGTGTATTCTCCGCGCTTAACAAGATTAGCGCCGTCATTCATAATACGGTTGAACTGCGCGCGAAAGAACGTAAACTGCGCGGCAACTTTTGCCTGCCTGATAAACGCAAGGTTTTTTTCAGTCGGATATTTTTCGAGCGACTCAAGCTTGTTGATAATCGTCAGTTTTTTTTCATCGTTCTCCGGCTCTTTTATCATAACGTCAATAAGCTGGTCAGCAAGCTTGCTGTATTCCTGGCGCGCCCGTACAATTTTGTCGACGCGTGCCTGGGCAAGATCAAATTCTGACGGATGATCCTGCATGTATTCCGAAAGATACGCGAGCGCGGTGTTATAGTCGGTCTGGCTAATCAGCTGGTCGATGTAGTCAAGCGTAACTTTCTGACCAGAGCTCGTCGCTGTCTGCGCAGGCACATCTTTATCAGCAGCTTGTGCAGTAACAAAAACTGATGCAAAAGAGAAAATCAAACTGATAAAAACGAAGCACCGGTTACGGATAGCGAGCCCCTCCAGCCCAAGATTAAAAAGTATAGCGTAAACACCTTTTCTTTTCCTTATTATTTTCGGTATTATTTGTTATGGAATAGAGAGAAAAAACCGAAAATAAGGGATATAGTACAGTGTGGGCCGCAAAAATATTCTGCGGACTCATCGATACAGACAGGAGCCGATACCTATACAACAATGAAGTATAATACTTCGTTACTTACAGTTTTAATCCTCTCCGCTTTCACGCTGACTTCCCCTTTGCTGGCGGCACTTGACTATTCCGACATCAACTCGACGCTTTCGGATGTTTTTTCAAGCATGATCGACGACAACGAAGGCACAACAACATTCCGCTCGCTCAACATACCGGTTGGCGGCAGAGCCGAAAGCATGGGCACTGCATATACCGGACTTTCTGACGACATCAGTTTTTTTGAATACAATCCAGCAGCAAGCTCTGTGCTCAAGAATACGGAATTCGCTGTGTTCCACAATGCGTGGATAGCCGATTCCGCAATGGAAACAATAGCCGGCTCAATCAGATACGGAAACCTCGGTCTCGGCGGCGAGCTAAAATGTTTTTATGTTCCGTTCTCTGAATACAACATATACGGCGAACGGACAACAAGTTCGTACTACAGCGAAACATCTGCGGCATTCAACATTTCGTACGACTGGCTAGCCGGATATAAATTCAAGGGACTCGCTACCGGCTTGAACATGAGAGCTGCATGGCGCAGCATCCCCGACTACACAGACAACGACACCGATGAAATCATAAGCGGTTCTGGACTCGAACAGTCTGCTCTCGGTCTTATGGCGGACGCAGGAATCATGATGCGGTTCAATATCGGAAAATTTTATGTAGACCGCGAGCCGAATGTACGTTTTGGTCTTTCAATGAACAATATCGGCGCATCATTCACCGGCTTCGGCTCTTCGTCTGGCATACAGCTTGACGATCCTCTTGCGACACGCATAAATGCAGGCCTCTCATACCGCCCGATTGCACCGCTTGTTGTAAGCGCAGAATTCCGGCAGCCAATCAATCTGCAGAATATTTCGGAAACAGGCAAATGGTCTGCAGGCGGCGGATTTGACGTACAGGTAACATCATTTTTCGGAATTCTCGGCGGATTTCTCATACAAGGCGGAAACCCAAGAATCAGCCTTGGCTCGGAGTGCACTGTCCGCGGAATTAAACTCGATGTGAACTACACGTTCGATCTCACATCATCAGCAAATCCGGTGAACCACATAAGTCTTGCGGCAAAAGCAAATTTTGGCGACAGAGGCCGCGCACTCAAGCAGAAAATGATTGATGATTACTATACTGCAGGTCTCAGATTCTATGCCGCGGGAGATCTTGACAACGCAATAGAGACGTGGCAAAAAGCGATAGCGCTCGACCGTCATTTTGATCCTGCGCTCGACGGCATAAAAGCAGCGCGCAAAACGCAGGCAATGTACCGCCACATAGTCGACATTCAGAATCTCGACTAGCGCACGACTTACAACTATCGTTGCATTCAGTTTTTTTTCAAAAACTTAATAATTATTATTTTTTGCGCGAGAAAATGCGGTAGTTCATCCACGGAAACAATGTGTGCTCATGCTCAAGGTTCGTAAGCCATTCTGTACTTACAGTATTTGAGCCAAGAGAGTCGAACACTATTGTAAACGCATTGATGCTGTCCCGGAAACGTTTCGTTACATACTCCGGGAAGCGTCCTTCGTGAAGCATTTTCGGCCACTCACCGCTCTGAGCAAGCATCAGTTCCTTCGCGCCGAGATTGAGCAAGCGCGCTTTCAGACCTGTGTCGTCAGGAAAACGGCCTGCAAGATCCACCATACGATCACACATTTTGCGGACATAGCGAAGCATCCAGCCGTTCGTACTGTCGAGAAGATCCTCGCCGTATCCGGTTCCGCTAGAAGAGCTCGGGAACGGCTCAATTTTTGGAAGTGCAAACTGATTGTCTATCAGTTCCCTGCACTGGGCAAATGTAATATCGCTTCCGTTATTCTGACGGAACAACTGTTCAAGCCATGTCACACCTTCCGCCCAGTCCTGTCCAAGCATTTCGGCGGGAATAGTACATACGATGGAAGCCGGCTTGCCTTTGAGAAGTTTAGAAGCAGTATCAAGCTTTTCTCTTTTTGCAGAGAGGAAAGTCTGCGCATCAGCTGATGCCTGGGCAGCAGCTTTCTCATCATCATATACAGGTTTTTCTTCAGTATCAGACTTTCCGTGCGCCAGATAACGGTATCCTGTGGGAACGCGCGCTGAGCCGGCCGGCAAAAAGTCTTTCAGTTCCTGCGCAGAAAGATCAAATCCTGCGTCGCGGTTCTGCTCGCGGTAAAGCGGATTGTGCATGAACCCGTCTGCGCCGCTTATGTCTGCAGGTGTATCACCGTCGCGCGCAAAAAGAGCAAGTGAATTATCACAGCGGCACGGCGAGAAAATACCTGCTGCCGGCGCATGCTCGCTGAAAAGGAATCCATGAGTATCAAGAATCGTATAATTGATTCCGTATGAACGGAGCACAGCTTCTATTCCGCTTGTATATCCCATGAACGGAAGCCAGAAACCTTCCGGTGCAGAGCCAAAGAAATGACGGTGAGCGT
>LAHS01007427.1_pt1 | contig 10987 bp, 8 predicted proteins | sample 329651 | NCBI WGS metagenome assembly LAHS01 (sample SAMN03275699, study PRJNA271635) | activated sludge metagenome | isolation source: sample C-1 Sludge from hydrolytic chamber (first chamber) of Anaerobic... | reverse complement strand
ACCCGCAGGTAGACGACTCGCGGCCGGTGCCAAAAGCCCCAAAGGATCCTTTGACGTTATTGGTACGGGCGCCGACCCTATCCGAGGTGACCCACCTGTGGTCGGTCGAGCCGCCGCGCCGTGGCGATCACGATGATGCCGATGAGCACCAGAGGAGCGCTCAGGCACTGACCCATCGTGAGCCAGTCGGTGCCGAGGAGGTAGCCGAGCTGCGCGTCGGGCAGGCGCACGAACTCGATGAGAAAGCGGAAGACGCCGTAGCAGGCGAGGAAGGTGCCGATGAAGGTTCCCTGCGGACGCGGGGGACGCTTGCGGGAGAGCACCATCATGATGATGAAGAGCACGACGCCCTCGAGAAGGGCCTCGTAGAGCTGGGAGGGGTGTCGGTACACGGCACCGCCGCCCGTATCGGAGAACATGACGCCCCAAGGCAGGCTCGTCTCCTTGCCCCAGAGCTCGCCGTTGATGAAGTTCGCGCAGCGGCCGAAGAAGAGACCCACAGGAGCGCCGCATGCGGCGAGGTCACAGATGGTCGCGAAGGAGATGTGCAGGCTGCGGGAGACGATGTAGCCGCCGACGGTGGCACCGACGAGACCGCCGTGGAAGCTCATGCCGCCATCCCAGGTCGCGAAGACCTCGAGCGGATGCGCGAGATAGTAGCCCGCTCCGTAGAACAGCACGTAGAAGAGGCGCGCACCCACGATCACGCCGAAGGCGATACCGATCATGACGGAGACGACGTCGTCACCCGAGATGTCGAGGCGCCAGCGACGCGCGAGCGCGCGCATGACGAGACCCGCGCACACGAAGCCCGCCAGATAGGCGAGCCCGTACCAGCGAATGGCAAAGGGGCCGAGCGTGACCGCTATCGGATTGAGCGACTGGTAGATGTCATTGAGCCACAAGGCGCGTCTCCAAAGACTCTAGATGAGGGCCGGCTGGACCTTGGTGACGCCGGGCACGTGCTCCATGAGGATGCGCTCGATGCCCTCGGACATGTCAATCGTGGAGAGCGGACAGCCGGCGCAGGCTCCCTGCATCTCGAGGGTGACGACGCCGTCGTCGGTGCAGTCGATGAGTGCGAGGTCACCGCCGTCGGCCTGGAGGCTCTGGCGGATGACGTCGATGGTCGCCTCGAGGAGTTCCCTGTTCACTGCCATGGTGGTCCCTTCCCGCGCCACGCGGCGCGTGCTTTGAAAAGAGGTCGAGCGCCCGTCCACACGCAACGGGCAATCAGGTGACTAGTTTACCCAATGCCCATGAAAAGATGCCCGGACGTTGCGCCCTGCATGCGAGGCGCGGGACGTTTCCCCTCGCGCACGGCAGAAATGGCTCTGACGACGCGTTCCACGGCAAAGGACGTCTCCGCTGGCGAGAGGAGCGTGGCATCCGCCATGAGACGCGTGACGCCGGACGAGACGAGCTCCGCCGCCTGGGGCGTGGCATCGATCGGATGGGCGGCCCAGATGCGCGAGCGTCCGTGGACGTCAGTCCTCACGGGCAGGAGGTTGCCGTCGATGTCGCGGAGCGAGAGCCGACGCGCGCGCTGGGGACACCGGGCGCAGTCATGGATGCAGCCGCCCGTGGTCTTGAGCACGCAATGCTCGCTCGTCATGGCGCGGGCTCGTCCCATGACGACGAGACCCACCGCGACCGAGGAACTGCGCGCGAGCGCGCAGACCTCGTCGAGCGTGAGCTCGGGAGAGAGCCAGATGCCGGCGGCACCTGCGGCCTCGAGGGCCACGACCGTCGACTCGTTGTGCACGGGAACGCAGGTGCGGACCTCGGCGAGGGCGCCGCGCTCGGAGGCGAGCGCGAGCTCGGAGACGTTGCCCACGCCCACCGGCTCGCCGGTCCGAACCCAGGAGTCGAGATGATCGTGGTCCCCCTCGCGACAGACCTCGTCGAGCCAGGGAATCACGCTCTCGGGCCAGGAGCCGCGCGCAAGGTCGTCAGCCGTGGCATAGACGCGCGTGGCACCTGCGGCAAATGCTGCCTCCGCGCACTCGGGACTCGCCACGAGGGCGCATGCCTCGGCGTCCGTCGAAGCCTCGGCAGGCTGCGCCACATCGGACGTTGCGCGCACGAGGGCGAGGCGCTCGCGCAGCTCGTCCTCGGAGGGAACCTCCGCCGTCGCAGCCTCGCGAGCGGCGTACGCGGAGAGAAGCTCCTCCTCGAGGAGGCGACATGCCTCGGCGCGGACGCCGTGCACCGCCGAGAAGGCCATGCCGCAGCCATCGTCCATCTCGACGTCGAACGAGACGGGCTCGAAGGGGCTCTGGCCCATGCGGCCGACGTGCTCGACGAGATCCTCGGAGCTCACCGCCCTCGTGCGGGCGGGTTCGACGATGAAGCCGTCCACTCTCGCGGACGCCGTCCCGTCCTCCGTGACGAGCTCCACCGAGAAGGGCTGGCCGATGCGGGAGATCACGCGCGCCGTCACACGACGCCTGCGGGGAACGTCTCTCGAGGCGGCGCTCGCCGCAGCGTCCATCGCCCGCTGCGAGCGAATCACGCGCACCGTGGAGCCAGCGGGCAGGGGACGCGAGGCACGACAGCCGATCGTCTCGCCCGCGGCAGCGTCAGCCTCGGCGTGGACGGTCAGGAACTGCGAGGGGTCGTCGAGCGGACGGAGCTCGAGAAGGTCACCCTCCCCCACCGGAGCCGTCAGCCGCAGGGTCACGTCGGCACGGGAGAGACGGCGCATGCGCTCGCGACCGCCGTCGCCGCCACCGCGACGGACGAGGGCGTCCTCGAGCTTGTGGGACGAGACGACCTCACCCACCAGCTCGCCTCGGTTGTTCGACCGCTCGTAGCTCATCATGTCGTCGTCGGCGGAACCGAAGAGGTAGGAGTCGGTGAAGTCGCGGTTGAACGACCGCCTGAGCTGGCGATGGCGCAGGGCGTCCGCCTCGCTATCGTCGACGCCGGCGGCCAGCGCGTCGAGGGCGCCCCGGTACGCGGAGACCACGGAGTGCACGTAGTCGGGGGCCTTCATGCGACCCTCGACCTTGAGCGAGCCCACGCCCGCGTCGCGCATCCTGGCAAGGTCGTCGGCGGTGCAGAAGTCCTTGGGGCAGAGCGGCCGGGTGCGACCGGGCGCCGAGACCACCTCGCCCGTCTCGTCAACGAGGTCGTACGGCAGGCGACACGGCTGCGCGCAGAGCCCGCGATTCGCCGAGCGACCGCCCGCGAGCGAACTCATCATGCAGACGCCCGAATAGCAGAAGCAGAGAGCCCCGTGGCCAAAGCACTCGAGCTCGACGCCCTCGCGGGAAATCCGGGCGATCTCGGGCAGCGAGAGCTCGCGCGAGAGCGTCACCCGGTCGACGCCGAGGTCGCGGCACCAGGCCACACCGCGCGCGTCGTGGACGTTCGCCTGCGTGGAGACGTGCGTCTCGATCTGCGGCCAGGTGCGTCTGACCTCGGCGAGAAGGCCCCAGTCCTGGATGATGAAGGCGTCGGCGCCGAGGAGCCACGCCCGACGCACGAGCTCGAGCACGCGGGGCAGCTCGGAGGTGGACACCGCCACGTTGACGGTGACGTAGACCCGGACGCCGACGAGATGCGCGCGGCGGCAGGCCTCGGCGAACGTCTCGTCCGTGAAGTTGCGGGCGCCTCGGCGAGCGTTGAAGTCGTTGCCGAGGCCGCAGTAGATGGCATCGGCGCCCGCCGCGAGCGCGGCGTCGAACGGCTCGGGGCCGCCCGCGGGGGCGAGCAGCTCGGGCACGCCATGGGTATGGAGGAATGACTGCCTCACGGGCATGGGTTACCTTTCGAAGAGAGATGTGAGACGAGCCCCGCCGCGATCTCGGCAGGGCTCGACGTCTGACGGCCGGCGACTAGTCGCCGTAGTTCCGGCTCGGGGCGATGCCGCCCTCGGCGACCATTTTGAGGTGACGGCCGTAGTCGGACTTGCCGTAGCGCTGGGCGCACTCGAGAAGCCTCTCGCGGTCGATCCACCCGTTGTCGAAGGCGATCTCCTCGGGGATGGAGACGGGCAGGTCCTGGGCCTTCTCGACCGTGCGCACGAACTCGGACGCCTCGAAGAGCGACTCCATGGTGCCCGTGTCGAGCCAGGCGTAGCCGCGGCCGAGCGTTACTACGTCAAGGGTACCGTCCTCGAGGTAGAGGCGGTTGAGGTCGGTGATCTCGTACTCGCCGCGAGCGGAGGGCTTCACCCTCGCGGCCATCTCGGTGATGCGGGAGTCATAGAAGTAGAGACCGGTCACGGCGTAGTTGCTCTTGGGATGCGCGGGCTTCTCCTCGATGGAGATCGCGTTGTAGTCCTTGTCGAACTCGACCACCCCGAAGCGCTCGGGGTCGTCGACGCGATAGCCGAAGACCGTCGCCCGACCGAGCTCGGCGGTGGTGGAGGCGCGGCGGAGGTGGCGAGAGAGGCCGTTGCCGTAGAAGATGTTGTCGCCAAGGACGAGGGCGGCGGCCTCGCCGTTCACGAACGGCGCGCCGATCACGAAGGCCTGCGCGAGACCGTTGGGCTCGGGCTGCTCGGCATAGGAGAGCGAGATGCCGAAGTCCGAGCCATCTCCAAGCAGATGCTCGAAGTTCGGCAGGTCACGCGGGGTTGAGATGATGAGGATGTCCTTGATGCCGGCGAGCATGAGCGTGGAGAGCGGATAGTACACCATGGGCTTGTCATAGACCGGCAGAAGCTGCTTGCTCGTGACGGTGGTGAGCGGATACAGGCGAGTACCCGACCCGCCGGCGAGGATGATGCCCTTCACGTGGTGCCTCCAAGCGTGGATGACAGAAGGTTTGTATCTCCACAGAGTGTATCAGGAGCTTTACTCAAGCGCCCAAACACACGCAAGCGGCACGTCGGATGACATGCCGCTTGCGTGGATGACCGCGACGAGGAGGACGGGCGCCCCCGTTAGACGAGCTTGGCGAACTTGCGCTTGCCGACCTGCACCGTCGCACCCTTGAGCAGCGCCGGGTCGACGTTGTACGACTTGGCCGCAACGGCGTCCCCGTTGACCTTCACGCCGCCGCCGTCGATGAGACGACGCGCCTCGCCCGCGGACTGGGCGAGTCCGCACTCCACCATGACGCCAGCGAGATAGACGGTGCCGTCATCGCGCGGCGAGAGGTCCACGGAGAACTCGGGGATGTCGTCGGGCACCTCGTTGTGCTTGAACAGCGCGTCGAAGGCCTCCTGGGCCTTCTCGCCAGCTCCCTCTCCGTGGTAGAGGTCGCAGATGTTGCGTGCGAGCTGACGCTTGAGCTGGTACGGGTCAGCGGTGCCGTCGGCGAAGGCTGCGTCGATCTGGTCGATCTCGTCGATCGAGAGCGTGGAGCACAGGCGGAAGTAGCGCGGGACGAGCTCGTCGGTGATCGACATGAGCTTGCCGTACATGTCCGCCGGCTCGTCGGTGAGGCCGACGTAGTTCTTGTAGCTCTTGGACATCTTCTTGTGGCCGTCGAGTCCCTCGAGAAGCGGCATCGTGAGCGCGACCTGCGGCTCCATGCCCATGTCACGCATGAGGTCACGTCCGGCGAGAAGGTTGAAGATCTGGTCGTTGCCGCCCATCTCGAGGTCGGCCTTGACGACGACGGAATCGTACGCCTGGAGCACGGGGTAGATGAACTCGTGCAGCGCGATGGACTGGCCGTTGACGTAGCGGTTGTGGAAGTCCTCGCGCTCGAGGATGCGCGCCACGTTGAACTTGCTCATGAGCTCGAGCATGTCTCCCAGGGCGAGCGGCTTGATCCAGTCGCCGTTGTGGACGATGCGCGTGCGCTCGGGGTCGAGGATCTTCATGGCCTGCGCGACGTAGGTCTGCGCGTTCTCCTCGACCTTCTCCTCGGTGAGGGGAGGACGGGTGCTGTCGCGTCCGGACGGGTCGCCGATGAGGGCGGTGCCGTTGCCGATGATGAGCGTGACGTTGTGGCCGAGCTCCTGGAACTGACGCATCTTGCGCAGGGGCACGGCATGGCCGAGGTGCAGGTCGGGGCTCGTGGGATCGACGCCCAGCTTGATGTTGAGGGGCGTGCCCTTCTCGAGCTTCTTCCTGAGCTCGTCCATAGGCACGATCTGCATCGTCCCCGAAGTGATGACCTTGAGTTGCTCGTCGACTGGCAGCACTGCTCTGTCCTCCATGAATAATCTGTGCTTCACGAGCGGCGGACCCGCCGTCGCGCAGGCAACAGGATAGCGCAGCTGAGGTGAAAGAGCAGCATGACGGACGCGAGAGCCACGACACCACAAAATGCGGAACATGAGGGCGTTCACCACAACGACCCATTCCCAAAGGGGCAAAAAACGTCCTCGTCTTATAATGAGTCGATGTGCATGACGACAAGGAGGAGCACATGGGGATTAGAACCCGAAGGGCACGCACGCATTCGCGCACGCACATCGTAGGCTTCAGCCTCGCTGGCGTGCTCGGCTTCATTGCCCTTCTCGCGGTGACCGTCGCGCTGTCGGTGGGTGCGCTGGTCTCCTCGTGGCTGGAGGACCTACCGGACTACACCTCTGCTGACGCTTACCTGGTCGCCGAGCCTACGACGGTCTATGACGCCGACGGCAACGAGATCGCGAGCTACTACCTTCAGCAGCGTCGCTCCGTCGACCTCACCCAGATCTCGGACTATGTGGTCAAGGGGACCGTCGACACCGAGGACAAGCGCTTCTACAGCCACAACGGCATCGATCCCCAGGGCATCGTCCGAGCCGTGGTCGTGTCGCTGTCGGGCGGCTCAGAGGGTGCGTCCACGATCACCCAGCAGCTCGTGCGCAACACCATCCTCTCTGACGAGCAGTTCGATCACACGGTCAAGCGCAAGGTCCGTGAGGCCTACATCGCCATCCAGATGGAGAAGGAGTACACGAAGGACCAGATCCTCAACATGTACCTCAACACCATCTACTACGGCAACGGCGCCTACGGCATCGAGGCCGCGAGCATCATCTACTTCAACAAGGACGCGAGCGACCTCACCCTCGCCGAGGCGGCCACGCTCATCGGCCTTCCCCAGTCACCCTCCTACTACGACCCCACGGTGAATCCGGAGGCCGCGAAGGAGCGCCGCAACACGGTCCTCGACCGCATGCTCGAGGCCGGTGACATCACCCAGGAGGAGCATGACGCCGCCCAGGCGGAGGACCTCGTGCTGAACGAGGGCGAACTCTCCGAACCCACGGGCACGTACCCGTACTTCACCGACTACATCAAGCAGCTCCTGCTCGAGGACTTCTCGTCAGACACGATCCTCCAGGGCGGGCTCAAGGTCTACACCACGATCACCCCCTCGTACCAGGCGGCAGCCGAGGACGCCTGCAACACGGTGCTCGATGACATCGGAAACGACAAGCTCGGCGCAGCGCTCGTCTCGATAGACCCCAGCACCGGCTACATCCTGGCCATGGTCGGCGGGCAGGACTACAGCGCGAGCGAATACAACTTGGCGACCTCCACGAACCGACAGATGGGCTCGTCGTTCAAGACGTTCACGCTCGTGGCTGCCATCGACTCGGGCATGAACCCCGACATCAAGCTCAACTGCACGTCCCCCATGCAGATCACGTCCACGTGGAAGGTCAAGAACTTCGGCAACCACAACTACGGGACCCAGACGCTCCAAAGCGCGACCGCGATATCGTCCAACACCGGGTACGCCCAGGTGGCTGAGGCCATCGGCATCGACAAGGTCATCTCGACGGCCCATGCGATGGGCGTCGACACCGACCTGCCCGAGTACCTGTCCGTCTCGCTCGGCTCCGTGGGCATCTCCGCCGTCGAGCAGTGCGAGGCGTACTCCACGCTGCCCTCGGGTGGCGTCCATCGCGACGCGGTCGCCATCACCAAGATCGAGGACCGCAACGGAAACGTCGTCTACCAGCACGAGGACAACCCCACGCAGGCAATCAGCGAGGCGGTCGCCGAGGCTTCGACCAACGTCCTCGAGACGGTCATCGCCAACGGCGCCACGGGCTACTACGCCCACTACAACTTCAACTGCGACCAGCCCGTCGCAGGCAAGACGGGTACGTCGGACAACTCCGAGGACCTCTGGTTCTGCGCCTACACGCCGCAGCTCTGCACCGTGGTCTGGTGCGGATACCCCTCCACGCGCTCTGAGATCATGATCAACGGGTCGACGGGCACGACGCAGGAGACGGTGCAGCCGATCTGGTGCGACTACATGAACACCGTGCTCAAGGGAGTGGAGCGCAAGGAATTCCCGACCACGACCGACACGGTGAACTACCTGCCCAACAGCTCGTGGACCTTCGTGGGCACCTCGACCTCGGATAACTCCGACAGCGTGGTCAAGACCGTCACCGACGAGGAGGTCGTGGAGACCACGACGACCAAGACTACGACGACCACGCCTTCCACGACCGACACCAGCGGTGGCACGACCGACACCAGCGGTGGCACGACCAACACCGACACCGGTGACACCAGCGGCACTGGCGGCACCAGCGGCACTGGCGGCACCAGCGGCACGGGCGATACCAGCGGAACCGGTGGCACGAGCGGCACTGGCGGCACCACCGGCACGGGCGGCACCACCACGCCGACAGGCTAGAGAGTCACGGCAGGCAATGACAGGGGCGCGACCGACACGATTCGGCCGCGCCCCCTTTCTTACTCTTTGACCAATCCCCTACCGAGAGCTTCCGAGCTTCTCGACGAGGGACTGGAGCTCCGCGGCGCTCTCGGAGGAATCGGCAACGACGAGAACGGTGTCGTTCCCGGCGACCGAACCGAGCGCATGCGAGAGACCGGCATCATCCACCGCGGCCGCCACTCCCGACGCCGTCCCCGGCTGGCATTTGATGACCACGAGGTTCTCGGCTCGCTGGGCGACAATCACGAACTCGGACAGCATGCGCTGAAGGTGCAGGTCCTCCGCGAGGACGTAGATACCCTCGGGAAGCTTTCGCAGCCCCATGTCGGCGATGTCACGCGAGACCGTCGCCTGCGTGCAACTGAAGCCCCTCGCCTGGAGTTCGTCGACAAGCGCCCTCTGCGTGCGCACGGACATGCCGCGAACGATGTCCCTGATTGCATCCTGCCTGCTATTCCTGCGCTTCAACGACCTGCCTCAACTCTCGAAACCAGAGCCGCGGCAAGGCCGCGAGCCAAAAAATTATGGATATGGAGACTCGATTATACATTTCTTGAAGAAGCGAGACCACCTGCTCCGCAATCCATGCCCTGAGTGACCCACAAACCGCGCACGAGGCAACTTGGTGCAACTGGCCCGCATTCTTTCTGCCCCATACCACCAACCACTTGGCACCCACCGCGACATTGGTGCTCGTATTCACCCGACCCTGTTCTATTATGCGAAGAGAATCGGAATCGGCAAACGATGCCTAGCCACCCAATCAACCAGGGAGGAAAGATGCCCTATATCGACAGCGGTGGACGTCAGCGCCTCAATTCACCCCGCGACGCCGGCAGGTCCTCTCGACGTCGCTCGAGCCCGCACTCCCAAGGTCGCGGCAACTCGAACGGCAGCTCTCGCCTGAGGACCTCGGATGGTCACAGGAGCCGCAACGGCTACTCCTCCCTGCGCTCCCACAACATCCGCTTTGGCCGCGGCTCCTCGATGAACAGGCTCTTTGGCGGCAACCTCCAAGGCGTGCTGCTCATCGTCGCGGCAATCGCGATTCTCGTCGTGATCATCCTCGGCATCTCGAGCTGCGTGCACGGCTGTTCCTCCAAGCAGGAGACCCCCGAGGTCAACGAGAACGACTCCCGCGTCGCCGCAGGCGTCTCCGCCGACCTCACCCAGCAGTTCACCACCGCCCTCGACCGTGACGAGCAGCTCTCCTGGATAGCCGCGAACGCCGACAAGTACTCCGACACGGCCATGCTCGAGCTCGCCCTCAACGAGCCTGCGGCCATCGACTTCGTCGCCTCCTACCCCGCCTCGGACAAGACCGCCGAACTCTACGGCGACTCCGTGACCGCCGGGTCGGCGCCGCAACTCTATGACTGGGACAAGCGCTGGGGCAACGTCGACTATGCCGGGTCAGCGCTCGGCGTGACAGGATCCGGCCCCACGGCGCTATCCATGGCATACATGGGGATCACCGGATCCACGGACAAGACGGCCGCCGACATCGCCGACCTTGTGACCTCGAACGGCCTCGCCACGGGCGACTCCTATATGGACGGAAGCTTCCTCGAGAACCACGCCGCCGACCTCAACCTCACCTGCAAGACGTACGAGCCCTCGGCTGACAACCTCCTGACCGTCCTCGACGCAGGCACCTACATCATGATCGAGGCCAAAGCGGGCACGCTCACCAGCGAGACGCACTGGGTGCTTCTCGTCACCGAGAACTCCGACACCTCCGTAGTGGTCTACGACCCCACCTCGACCGAGGTGAGCTCCGTCTCCTGGACCGCCTCGAAGCTGGCGTCCTCCTGCTCGACGCTCTACTCGCTCACTTCCGCGACGAAGGACGACAGTTCGTCCTCGTCTACCACGAAGTCCTCTAAATAGCGGTTCACCGAGGGCGCAAAGAGGGGCCCCGCCCCAGACGGTGGGGGGCCCCTTCCTGACTGATGGGCAGCTGCGACTACGAGAGAATCTTCTCGGAGGCCTTCTGCAGCTTGGCACGGACGGCCTCGGAGTCGGCTCGCGTCGCACCCTTGGAGAACAGGTACGCCTTGACCTTGGGCTCGGTGCCGGACGGACGGAAGATGACCTTGTTGTCATCCTCGAGGCGGAACTCGATGACGTTGGCGGGCGGAAGAACCTGAGCCGCCTCCTTCTGCAGGCCGGAGACGCGCGGCATCTCGGGACCAGTCGCGTAGTCGGTCATCCCGATGACCTTGTAGCCGGCAATCTCCGCGGGCGGGTTCTTGCGGAGGCCGTCCATGATCTGGGCCATCTTCTCGGCACCAGCGGCACCGGGGAAGGAGGCGTTGACGGTCCCGTTGAGGTAGTAGCCGTACTTCTTGTAGAGCTCCTCCATGGCCTCGTAGAGGTCCATGCCCTT
>LAHS01007233.1_pt1 | contig 10988 bp, 9 predicted proteins | sample 329651 | NCBI WGS metagenome assembly LAHS01 (sample SAMN03275699, study PRJNA271635) | activated sludge metagenome | isolation source: sample C-1 Sludge from hydrolytic chamber (first chamber) of Anaerobic... | reverse complement strand
GACTTCTTCAACACGTTCATCACGGAAATTGAAGATTCTGCAGTCACGCATGATATAGGCGCATGGAAAAGGATCCTTTTTGCATTCATTTATCAGAACGGAAAGGTCTTCTTTATTGATGGTATTCTCATAGATGACCTGATGATCAGCAGTGAAATCAAACTGTCCATTCAGGGTGATATAGCCATCGAAAGGAAAATCCTGCAGGCATTCCAATCCGTCTTTTGCTCTTCCTGTAGCAATGAAGAGCAGGATTCCTTTTTCTTTCAATTTCTGCAGTGCAGTCATTGTACTCTTAGGAATCTGGTGCGTCTGAAAGCTGACTAAAGTTCCATCAATATCAAAGAATACTGCTTTTATCATAAAGATGTCCTCTGCGTATGCTTCACTGGCTTTTTCCGCTTCTCGACCTTCCAATAGGCAACATAATGAAACGTAATGCCGACCAACAGGAAGATCAGGGCAAGCTTGATGCTGAAGACGGCCGTGATAATTGCTGCTGAATATACGAGAATACTGAGAAGAGGGTAGCGCTGCTTTGTGCGGAATTGACTTGAGGATTCACTGCTCTTCAACAGATATGTATTTTTAGAAAGGTACATATACAGCAGATAATATGACAATGAAATTCCCAGTCCAAGTGATGCATAGAATATGATTGAAAACCGCAGATCATCAAGATTCATACTGACCAAACTGGCAGCCAGCAAAGACATGGAATAGCTCAGAAGAGTCGTGATGAATAAAGATAATAAATTTAATATGTTGACTCTGGCATCTGTCTGCTTGATATCTTTGAAAAGATCATTGTGGAACAGCCAGAGGATGCCAATATAGGAAAATGTCATTAAATACGCAACAAATTCGGGCCACTGCTGAGAAATGGCTGTTTTTAGTGAACCTGCCTGGCAGGAAGGGACATTAAATTTCATAACTAATATCGTAATGAGAATGGCAAATACACCGTCACTGAATGCTTCAATTCTTTCTATTTTCATCATTCCTCCAAATTTAATTTTTGTCTGTATCATCTGAAGGCCAGCTTTTATCAAAATCTAACCAAAAAGTGTGTGCCTTACTGAAAAGTGCCTACTTGTTGACTTTTCGAAGAGATAATACGCTAATGACGTAACAAAAAGCAATACTATCTTTATAAATTCGACAATATAGAAAAATGGAGAGGATTATGAAATTTCAAAATTTATTTACACCTGGATCAATTGGTACGATGGAAGTGAAGAACCGCTTTGTTGTCCCGCCGATGCTCACCGAGTATGCCGAAGAAGACGGCAGCCTGAATGACCGCTATATCCGGTATTACGAAGAAAAAGCGATGGGAGGATGGGGACTGATCATCTGTGAAGATACTTCTGTGGATGAATTTGGTGCTGGTTTTAAGAACCTTCCAGGTTTATGGAAGGATGAATTCATTGAACGTCATCAGGATCTGACAGCACGTATTCATACATATGGTTCGAAAGTTGCAGTCCAGCTCTACCATGCCGGCCGGGAATCAGACAGTTCCATCAAAGGTGTCAGACCGGTGGCTCCATCAGCCATTCAGGATCCAACAAAGCCTGAGACACCGCATGAATTGACCGTTGAAGAAATCAAAAAATTAGAAGAAGAATTTGCACAGGCAGCCAGACGTGCAAAAGACGCTGGATATGATGCAGTGGAACTGCATGGTGCGCATGGCTATCTGATTAATCAGTTTATCTCACCATTTTCAAACAAAAGAACAGATGAATATGGCGGCAATCTGCACAACAGACTTCGCTTCCCATTGGAGATCATTGCCCGCATCAAGGAGCTGAATGGTGATGACTTCCCAATCATCTATCGTATTTCTGCTGATGAAATGGTTCCGGGAGGACTGACTATTGAAGATACAAAAGTCATTTCACAGATCCTGGAAGATGCAGGTATATCTGCACTTCATGTGTCTGCAGGTGTGTATAAGAGCGGTGCTATCGTATCGGCACCATCCGCTGTCCGTACTGCTCCTTTCTCAGACTATGCATCGGCAATCCGTCTGCTTGTAAAGATTCCAGTCTTTGCGGTAGATAAAATCGTCTATCCAGAAGTCGCGGAAAGCCTGCTGAAAGAGGGCAAAGCTGATTTCATTTCCATGGGAAGAGCTTCCTTAGCAGATCCATCTCTGCCGAATAAGGTCAGAGAAGGACGCTTGGATGAAATTCTTCCATGTATCGGATGCTGGCAGGGATGCCAGGGCATGATTGCTCAGCAGAAGCCAGTCAGCTGTCTTGTCAATCCGCGTACCGGTAAGGAAGAAGCTTATCAGATCACGCAGACAATGAATCCAAAGAAAGTCATGATCATTGGCGGCGGCCCAGCTGGAATGGAAGCTGCAATCGTTGCCGCGAAACGTGGTCATCAGGTCACCCTGTATGAAAAGGCAGACCGGCTCGGCGGACAGTGGCTGCTGGCTGCCGTTCCTCCAGGAAAGGAACAGTTGAATTCCTTCACGGTGTGGCAGAAACAGGAACTGGTCCGCAGCGGTGTAACAGTCAAACTCAATACCGAAGTGACAGAAGATCTTGTCAATCGGGAAGCACCGGATGAAATCATCTATGCGGCTGGTGCGACACCAATCATTCCACGGATCCCAGGTGCAGACAAGAAGCATGTATTTACAGCAAATCAGATCTTACGTGGAGAAGTGGATCTTCGTGGAAAGGTTGTCGTGATTGGCGGCGGTCTAGTAGGAGCAGAAACAGCTGAACATCTGGCAGTCCATGGATGTGAGGTGACTGTTGTTGAGATGCTTCCGGAGATTGCGGCAGAAATGGCATCAGCACCGAAGGTGTTCCTGATGGAATCACTGGCAAAGAACAATGTTGCATTATGTCCGAATACCAAGGTCTTAGAAATCGCAGACCACGATGTAATCGTTGAACATAATGGCATACAACAGTTGATTTCAGCGGACTTAGTTGTGATGGCAATTGGTTCACGCTCCAATAAGCAGCTGTTTGAACAGATTGAAAACAAATACAAAGTTACCGTTGTCGGTGATGCAGGCAGTGTCGGCAAAGCACTCGACGGAATTGATGCAGCATATCACGCTGCTCTGGAAATATAAGGAGAAAATTAAATATGCATTATACAGGACAAGTATTCCGGCCTCCATTTGAGGCAAGCTCAATGTTGTTGGAAGTAACAGAAGGATGCAGTCACAACGGCTGCACCTTCTGCACGATGTATCATGGAACACCGTTCAGAGTGTCACCAATTGATCAAGTCGAAGAAGATCTGAAAGAGGTGCGGTCTCATTACCGTTCAGTCAGAAGATTCTTCCTGGTCAATGCAGATGCATTTGCTTTGAGTGCGGACCGCTTAAAGGAAATTGCGCAGATGATCAACCGCTACTTCCCTGAGGTGGAGACCATCGCTATGTATGCGCAGGTCATGAACATCATTCATAAGACCGATGAAGAACTGAAAGAACTTAGAGCATTGAAGATCAATGAGCTGAATATCGGTATTGAATCCGGTATGGATTCTGTTTTAAAGCATTTGAATAAGGGCTTTACACTTGATGAAGCAAGAACACAGCTGAACCGTCTGAACAAAGCTGGTATTGATTTCTCAGCAAATATTATTATCGGCGCTGCTGGAATGGAACAGTCAATTGAAAACGCTGCTGCCAGTGCAAAACTGATGAATGAGGTAAAGCCGTACCTGATCTTCCTTGCGACCATGCATGTAGACTTCGGCAGTACATTATGGAATGAGATGAGAGCTGGAACATATGTAGAAAATACGTTAGGGCAGAGCATTCAAGAAGAGATTGCTTTCTTAGAGAATCTTGAACTTGACGGTACTGCATTCTTTGGCCTGCATACATCCAATGTCATTCCAGTGGCAGGTACACTCCCGCAGGATAAACAGGCGCTGCTGGATGAGCTGAAGAATGGCATGGCCAGATACTCTGAGGAAGTCTTGAATTCAAGGCCGGAAAAGGGCAATGAAGGCAGAGCAATTATCCGCTGAACAATATGAATAACTTAACACTACATAACGGTGTTCAGATGCCGCAGCTAGGTCTAGGTGTTTTTCAGACCGGCAGCGGTGTCCGGACTGAAATGGCAGTCAGATATGCTCTGGAAGCAGGATACCGCAGTATCGATACAGCTTCCGTTTATGGAAATGAACGCGAAGTTGGTGCTGCAGTCAAGAGCACCGGCCTGCCCCGCAAAGACATTTTTATCACAGGAAAAGTCTGGAATGACCAGATCAGAAGAGGTCAGACATTTGAATCAGTTGAAAATACATTATGGAATCTTGATACGGACTATATTGACTTGATGCTGCTGCATTGGCCAGTGGAAGGAACCAGGGAAGCCTGGCAGGCATTGGAACAGCTGTATGAATCAGGTACAGTACGTGCGATTGGCGTCAGCAATTTCCAGAAACATCATATTGAAGCAATGCGGGAATATGCCCACATCATGCCGATGTTCAATCAGATTGAATCACATCCCCTGATGAACAATCAGAAGCTGATCGACTGGTGCCATGCAAATGGTATCGCTGTTGGTGCCTGGAGCCCATTAGGCGGACCAAATGTCCCTCTGCTTCAGCATCCAATTCTTCTTCAGCTGGCAGAAAAGTATCATCGTACACCTGCTCAGATTGTCCTGCGGTGGGATATTCAGAGAGGCATTGCGGTGATTCCTAAGTCATCTCATCAGGACAGGATCATTGAAAACAGCAGAATATTTGACTTCAGTATCGAGTTTAAAGATATGGAATTAATACAGTCACTGAATATGGATTATCGTGTCGGTCCTGATCCAGACAATTTCAATTTCTAGTACTGATAATAATGTGCTGCACCATCTGATAAACAGCAGGAGGAAACAAAATATGAAAAGAACAATCAATTTCAGTCCGCCGGATATCAGTGAATCTGAAATTCAGGAAGTTGTGAAAGTATTGAAGAGCGGATGGATCACGACCGGACCAGAGGTAAAAGCTTTTGAAAAAAAGTTAGCTGATTATATTGGTGTAAATCAAGCAGTGTGCTTGAACAGCGCAACAGCAGCTGAGGAACTCAATCTCCGTATTTTAGGGATTGGACCGGGAGATGAAGTGATCCTTCCTGCGTATACCTACACAGCAACAGCTTCTGCTGTTTTGCATACAGGTGCTTCCATCAAACTTGTTGACAGTCAGAAGGATTCTGTCGAGATGGACTATGACCAGCTGGAATCTGCTATTACAAGCAGGACAAAAGTAATTATCCCTGTAGATTTAGGCGGTGTCCCATGTAACTATGAACGGATCTATCAAGCAATCGAAGATAAGAAAGAGTTATTTCATCCTAATAATGCCATCCAGAATATATATGGAAGAATCATTGTTTGCGCTGATGCTGCGCATGCATTCGGCTCTTCCAGAAATGGTGTTATGGCAGGGAATATTGCAGATTTTACATCTTTCTCTTTTCATGCAGTTAAGAATCTGACAACTGCAGAAGGCGGCGCAGCCGTTTGGCGTAAAAATCCAAAGCTTGATGATGCTATGCTGTATCGCTTGTACCAGCTGTACTCCCTGCATGGTCAAAGCAAAGATGCGCTGGCAAAAACGAAATTGGGATCATGGGAATATGACGTGATTGGCCCCTGGTATAAGTACAATATGACAGATCTTTCTGCCGCCATTGGCTTGAAGCAGCTGGAGAGATACCCGGACCTGTTAGCTCGCCGGCACGAGATCATCAGAATGTATGATCAAGCCATGGATCGCATGGGAATATGGCATTTAAACCACTTTGGAGATAATTATCAAAGCTCAGGAAACTTATATTTGATCAGAATTCCAGGCATTACAGAAAAACAAAGAAATGATTTTATCACAGAATTATCGAGGTGTGGCATTGCGGCAAATGTTCATTACAAGCCGCTTCCAATGTTAACAGCATACCGAGCACTGGGCTTTGATATTGCGCAGTATCCTAACGCCTATCATTTATATGAAAATGAAATTACGCTCCCGCTGCATACACAGCTGAGCAATGATGATGTGAATTATATGATTGAAAGCATTCAGACAATCTTAAAAGCATAAATTATTTTTGTCGCATTATTGATAGTTCCTGTCGGAATTGATGAAGATATCTTCTCTCGTGAAATTTATATTTTATTTGCGGTATGTCAGGAATCAATGCCTGAAAGATATATCAGGATGAAAGCCGCCAAGGGAGAAAATGTATGAAAAAAATCATTTGTTCACCAGGAAGCTATATTCAGGGAAGCAGTGAGATCAAGAATCTGGCAGAGTATTATGCCCAGCTGGGTTCTAAGGGTGTGTATTTGATTGTCGATAAGTTCATCGATAAGCTTTATCATTCTGAGATCGTCAGCAGTTTTATAAAAGCTGAAATTCCATTTTCTTTGAATGATTTCGGCGGAGAGTGCAGCCATACAGAAATCGATCAGCACCGCAGAAATCTCGGAAGTGCTGATGTTGTGATCGGTATTGGGGGAGGGAAGACTTTGGATACAGCAAAGTCTGTTGCTTTCTACAGCCATCTGCCAATGATCATTGTACCAACAGCGGCATCAACAGATGCCCCATGCAGCAGACTGGCTGTAATCTATAAAGATACACATGAATTTGAAGAATATCTTCCACTGACAGCAAATCCTGACATGGTAATCATGGATACAAAGATCATTGCCAATGCACCAGTCAGATTTTTAATGGCAGGGATTGGTGATGCATTTGCAACATACTATGAAGCAGCAGCTTGCGAAAAATCAAATGCTGTAACAATGACAGGCGGACACGTCACAAAAGCTGCTATGGCTTTGGCTAAGCTCTGCCGCGATACGATTGTTGCCGAGGGACTGAAGGCAAAAGCTTCTGTTGAAAATAAAGTAGCGACACAGGCATTGGAAGATGTTGTTGAAGCAAATACATATTTAAGCGGTGTCGGCTTTGAAAGCGGCGGTCTGGCAGCAGCCCATGCCATTCATAATGGCTTGACTGTATTGGAAGAGACACATGATCTGCTCCATGGAGAAAAAGTAGCCTTTGGCACAATCACGCAGCTTGTACTGGAGAACCGTCCGATGAATGAGATCGTTGAAGCAATTCAGTTCTGCAGAGCATGCGGTCTGCCAGTCTCTTTGGAAGACCTGAATCTTGATCAGGTAAGTGCAGAGAAACTGATGGAAGCCGCAAAAGCCAGCTGTGCTGAGAATGATACGATGGGAAACATGCCTTTTGAAGTCAAACCGGAAGATGTATATGCCGCAATGAAAACGGCTGATACAATCAGCCGTACAATCGCATAATATTATCTTTCTGACTGTACTCTGGCGCGGTATTCGCGCGGTGTACAGCCAGTTTGTTTACGGAAAATATTGGTAAAGTAACTAGGACTTTCAAATCCGCACTGATATGAGATGTCAGTGATCGGCTGGGCGGTATTTGCCAGCGTGACACATGCGGTATTGATCCTTTTCCTCAAGATATATTCTGTTGGCGAACAATGAAGAGCATCCGAAAAGACCCGCTGGCATTCCCGCTCACTGATATGCAGGGAGTCTGCCATGTCTTTCAGATAGATCTTTTCACTGATATGGTCATTGACCCACGTGATCAGCTGCTGAATTCGAACTTCAGTCAGATTAACAGGTTTGGCATCTACTGTTGAAAAGTTATGCTTGAAGACTTCTAAGAACATTTCAGAAAGATAGGTCCTGGATGTGAATTCATAGCCTGTTTTTTCCTCTTTGCATGCTTTCCAGTTGCGCTCAAAATCATGCCTCATTTTATCCCAGCACTTATCTTTCAGGACAATGGATGAAGGCCCCTTGCTTAGGAAAGGCTGCACATACAATGTATCAAATGCACTGCCTGGTGCACCGGCAATAATCGAGGAATCAAATACAATGCTGCGGTATTTGCATGGGCCAGATTCGTTATAGTCAATGCCATGCATAATATTGGAATTCATAAAATAACCTTCGCCTTTATGCAGGGTGACAACACTGCCTGTAATTGTCAGCCGGATGCTGCCTTGATCGACAAAGCACATTTCCAATTCAGGATGCCAGTGCAGAGGAATACGTGCATCAATAAAACTATGTACTTCGCCAATATATGCGGCACATGGAAAAAGCAGTTTCTTGTCATCTGAAAGAACCTGTTTCTGAGTGCTGTCTAGTTTGAGCTGTTTGATTTCACTGATCATACCTGCTGAACCTGCCGTTTCAAATATATTATGTTCAATTTACTGAAAATACAAATCTGAAAAAAATGAAGGAGAATTCATGCATTATACAGGACAAGTCTGGAGACCGCCTTTTGAGGCGAATTCAATGGTACTGGAAGTAACTGAAGGGTGCAGTCACAATGGCTGTACTTTCTGCACGATGTACCATGGTACTCCATTTAGAATATCACCGATGGATCAAATAGAAGATGATCTGAAAGAAGCCAGGGAATACTACGATTACGTAGACCGTATTTTCCTGGTAAATGCAGATCCATTTGTACTCAGCGGTCAGCGATTAAAAGAAATTGCAGAAAAGATCAATGAGTATTTTCCGGAAGTAGAAACGATTGCTATGTATGCTTCTGTGAAAAATATTATCAATAAAACGGATGAAGAGTTAAAAGAGCTCCGTGCTTTGAAAATCAATGAACTGAATATTGGAATTGAATCAGGGATGGACTCTGTCCTGAAGTATTTGAATAAGGGCTTCACTTTAGAAGAAGCAAGGACACAGCTGAAACGATTAAATGCTGCCGGCATCGATTTTTCAGCAAACATTATTATCGGCTCTGCCGGCATGGACAAATCAATAGAGAATGCAGTTGCCAGTGCAGAGCTGCTGAATGAAGTGAATCCATATCTGATCTTCATTGCTACAATGAACATTGATTTTGGCAGCAAACTCTATGAGGATTTGAATGCCGGTGTATTTGTTGAAAATACAATGGGACAGAACATTGTAGAAGAAATTGAATTTCTGAAGCATCTGAATTTGAACAATACGACTTTCTTTGGACTGCACACATCCAATGTAATCCCTGTTCTGGGAGTACTTCCAAAAGACAAAGAGACAATGCTGGAAGAGCTTGAAGATGGCATGAGCTCGTATTCTCAGGCAGTTTTAAATTCACGGCCGAAGAAGGGATACCAAGGGAAAGCTTTGATCAAGTAGTTCTATTTAAACATGGTAACAGGCAGATATTGCATACATATAGAAAAGTGAGGAGATAAATATGCAGAATGCGGTAATTACAGGTGCCCTGAGCGGCATGGGGTATGAAACAACGAAGCTATTCTTAGACAGAGGCTGGAATGTTTTGATGGTCGATGCTGTTGAGAACCAAGATGTCATCAAGGAATTACAGGAAAAGTATGGAGCTGACAGAGCGCCATTCTTCAAGTGCAATCTGGCAGATGCGGCAGAAGTAAAAGCAATGGCAGATTATGCTGTCTCAACATTTGGCAAGATTGATTCATTATTAAATATTGCGGGCATTTTCTACAAGGGAAGACTGCATGAGGTTCCAGAAGAGAACTGGGATAAGATCTTTGATGTTGATGTAAAGTCCATTTATCTGACCGGCAAGTATTTGATCCCTTCTATGATTGAAAACGGCGGTGGAACAATTGTAAATGTTGCATCTGTTGACGGTATGTTTGGTGCCTACAACATGTCTTCCTATAATGCTGCAAAGGGAGCAGTCGTTAATATGACACGTTCCATGGCACTGGACTATGCAAGAGACGGAATCCGTACGAACTGTGTATGCCCAGGAGCATGTGCTACACCAATGTTCAAGAAGAACCCTCAGGAAAAGATTGATGAATTCAACAATGCAAATCCAATGGGAAGACTGAGTGAACCGATTGAAGTTGCAAAATCACTCTACTTTATGGCTTCTGACGAATCCAGCTATTGCAATGGAGCAATTCTGATGGTCACAGGCGGACTGGATGCATACTCCGGAGAGCCTGTTCAGAGATAAGCAGAGAAATTATGGATAACTTAAAGAAGAGCAACAAATACATCATCGCACTGCTGGTCCTGATGTATCTGATTGTTGCGATGGGAGATAACTTCAAGGGCATCTTTGTTCCATACTTCAAACAGGAATTCGCTGTAGGGAACACGCAGATTGGGTATGTTATGATGTTCAGTCTGTTTGCCTATGCAGTTTTTCAGTTCATCGGTGGAAAATTGATCGGCCGCTTAGGATATAAAAAAGTAATTGTACTGGGATTTTCGATTGCGGCTGCTGCCCTTGTGGTATTAATGCTTTCCGGAAGCTTCGCAATGCTTCTGGTAGGGATGTTCCTGCTGAACGTCGGTATGGCATTTTTCAATATCAGTGTCTGTACGCTGGGACCTGCTTTAACTGTAAAATCAGCTGTTCTGCTGATGAATATGATTGTCTTCTCCTACAGCATCGGTACTACAATTGTTCAGAAAGTATCCGGTACACTGCTGGAAAGCGGCATTCCATGGAGGAGCTTCTTTGGCTTTATGCTGGCTGTGATTCTTGCAGTCATTGTCTATCTTTTGACCATCAAGATTCCTTATGAGCCTGTTGTTGAAAAGAAAGCAGAGAATAAGTATAAGATCTTCGCAAATCCAATGCTTTATCTTTATGTCTTTTCAGTAGGTGCATACCTTGCCTCTGAATATGGTATCGGCAACTGGTTTGTTAATTATATGAATGAGGTCTATGGATTGGATTCTGCGAAAGCGGCCGTATATGTTTCCATCTTCTTTGCGGCAAAGACTGTAGGTGTATTGGTGGGCGGATTCATTGTAGACCGAATTGGGCATTATAAGAGCATTCTGATCTACGGTGCGATTGCATCGGTCATGGCATTTGCCGGAATCGCAGCTGGTCAGAACGGCTTACTGCTGTTTGCATTGAGCGGTCTGTTCTATTCTGCTATTTCACCGACATTGATTGCTACCATCAGT
>LAHS01000219.1_pt1 | contig 11053 bp, 7 predicted proteins | sample 329651 | NCBI WGS metagenome assembly LAHS01 (sample SAMN03275699, study PRJNA271635) | activated sludge metagenome | isolation source: sample C-1 Sludge from hydrolytic chamber (first chamber) of Anaerobic... | reverse complement strand
TTCGGAGGGGTTAGGGGAGGCCGAAGGATTAGTGGGGTCTGAAGCCGTCATCTCCTTCAACGTAGGCAACATTCACCACATGGATCTCGGTACGCTGCTCGACCGTCTCGGCATCGCCGTGCGCACCGGTCATCACTGTGCCCAGCCCCTGATGGATCGTCTTGGCGTGCTTGGCACGGTGCGTGCATCGTTTGCCCTCTACAATACCTTCGATGAGGTCGATGCATTCGTAGATGGGCTCAAGCGCGTGGTGCAGATGTTTTAGGGCCCAACGGCCCACCCCCGTCCCCTCCCAAGGGAGGGGTGACCAGCCATCGTAACTCCTCACTCCCCACTTCTCACTTCTAACTTCTAACTCCTAACTTCTACCTCCTAACTCTATATATGTTGCTCCAAAACCACTATCACCCCTCTCTTCTCGAGGCAGGCTGCGACGAGGCCGGACGAGGCTGTCTGGCGGGGAGTGTATATGCCGCCGCCGTCATTCTGCCTCCCGACTATAACAATCCCGATCTCAACGATTCGAAGAAGCTCACCGCACGCCGGCGTTATGCCCTGCGCGAGGTCATCGAGCGCGATGCCCTGGCATGGGCTGTAGGCATCGTCAGTCCCGATGAAATCGACCAGATTAACATTCTTCACGCTTCTTTCCTGGCCATGCACCGAGCCATAGACCAGCTCACGATGCGCCCTGAGGCTCTCCTTATCGACGGAAACCGCTTCGATCCCTACGTGCCGCTCGCAGAGACACCCGCCAGTGGCAGGGCGGAGCGGGTGGTTGTCAGTCCCGACGATCCGCGCGTGCTGCCCTATACGTGCATGGTGAAGGGTGACGGCAAGTATCAGAATATCGCCGCGGCGAGCATTCTGGCCAAGACTTACCGTGACGACGTCATGGACACGCTCGACCACGACTACCCCGCCTATGGCTGGAAGCAGAACAAGGGCTACCCCACGCGGCAGCATCGGGAGGCGATAGCCAGGTGCGGAATTACCCCATTTCATCGTAAAAGTTTCCAGTTGCTGCCCATAGAAGAACCGGAACTTGATTTTGGAGACCGCTGATGACAGCGAATGCAACTTACCTCAGGAAGTGGATGGAGCTGATCCGCGTGATGCTCGACGGGCAGGGACACACGGTGGCCGAGCTGACCGAGGTGCTTGGCACCACTCGTCGCAACTTCTACTACGTCATGCGCGACTTTGCCGGCCTCGGACTCACGGTGAACCACCAGGGTCGTACCTACGCCCTCGACCCGCAGTCGCCGCTGCTCGCCGGCCTCGCCACATCGGTCAATCTCAGCCACGAGGAGGCTTCGTATATCAGTGCGCTGCTGACAGAGGCTGCGCAGAAATCGCCCGAGGCGGGTCTGCTGCAGCGCAAGCTGGCACACTACTATCATCTTAATACCGATGAGGACGCCCGACAGCGGCAGCGTGTGCTCGACAACGCCATGCAGCTCGACCGGGCTATCGAGCTGCAGCGTGTGGTGATACTCCACAACTACAGTTCGCCGCATAGCGACAGCGTCAGCGACAGGGTGGTGGAGCCTTTCCTCTTCCTCGGCGGGCGCGAGGATATCAGGGCCTACGAGCTGAAGAGCGGACAGAACAAGACGTTCAAACTTTCGCGCATAGGCAGCGTGGAGATGGTCGATACGCCGTGGTTTCACACAGAGAAGCATCGCGAGGTGTTCACCGATATCTTCATGTTCAGTGGCGAGGAGCGGCATAGTGTCGATCTTGTGCTCGACCGCCTCGCCCACCATCTGCTCATCGAGGAGTGTCCGCTCTCTGCCAACGACATGCGCCAGCTTGACGATGAGCACTGGGAGCTGCGCACCGATGTGGTGAGCTATCTGGGCATCGGCCGCTTCGTTCTGGGGCTATATTCCAATATCCAGATCCTGAGCGATGACGGGCTGAAGGCGTATCTCGGGAGGAAGATACGGGAAATGGGTGAGGGTGGAGGCAACCTGATCTGATTGTTCCACCTCTTTATATAGGTTCTGCACCCCTGTGTGAGATCACTACCTCGCTTTCTGGTAGTGCCGTCTCATGCAGGGGTGCAGATTTTTTACGGCATCTCAAACCACAGATTACACTCCCCAGGATTGGGCTGACGCGGAGAATCATAGTTTTTTGATGCCCTGGACGTGCTGTTTCGTAGCTTCAGGCGCGTATTTTTATAATGGCATGCTCGCATGAATAATATTTTGATATGGGGCATCATGGTAAGGAGGGGGGAGGCTTTCAGACTCTTTCCCCACGCTCCTACAACCGTAGGTTTACGCTACCGCTCCAACCCACGGCTATCCAAATGCAGCCTTTTCAGGCTGGAGTTACTCCCTTGTAAAATATGTGGACATGTGGATATGTCTTTCTAAAATGCGCACATGCCGTTAACAAATTGTACATGTGGATATGTCTCTGTAAATATACAGTGGTCATGTCCTTGTATTTAGGGTCCCCCACGGCCTTTTTCCACATGATCAACATGATAGCAGAAAGCCTGTTTCCGTGACACTTTGACTTTTGAAAATGATCGACCTGAAGGTGTGTTCCAGCGCGCCGAAGGGGCAAAAGACAGAGGTGAGGTTGCGATTCATGCTTATTCGCGATGCGTTCGAAACTGAATCGTGGTGCGAATAATACTTAATCGCGATGCGAATTATACTGAATCACAGTGCCGATAAGCCTTATTTTGACCGTAAATCATGTCAAAATATGGGGATTTTCGGGTATTTTGAGGGGTAAATTCGGCTGAGATCATGATGATTACGAGGGCGATTTATTGTAACAATCTGATTATCAGTGAATAATAAAAACCTCGAAATTAAGGGCGATGAAACGCACGAGGACTTATTTTTTTGTGAAAACGCGATTTCTGAGGCCTTTTGTTTTTTCACAGTGATAGCATTTCAGGCAAAATGATGTGCAAAGTGTCACTTGGCCGATCTGCCGCCGTCGGTGGTAAGTGGGCGAACCATCGTGTGGTAATCTGTATCATACGATGAGTGTATGCCCCCCTAAAAAATGAATTCCTGCACAGGGAGGAGCCTATGTTCAGCTCACAAGAACCTATGAAGGCTATATAGGGCAGATTGGTGTCAATATGTATTCATTTTCTAACGCAATGTTAACAAAATGACGTTATTATGGTAATAAATATAATATTTGTGGTCTTAAAATTTGTATATATCGTAAATATATTCTAATTTTGCAGACTGTAAGAATATAATTTTAGGAATATTTAATGTAAGAGAGATTTATGGAGAAAAGACTAATGCTTATTTTAGCCGCGCTATTCCTCACTTTGGGAACGGCGATGGCTCAGACAAAAGTCACCGGTTCGGTAGTTTCTCAGGAAGATGGAGAGCCCGTCGTGGGTGCCTCTATTATGATTGTGGGAACCAAGACAGGAACGTTGACCGACGTGGATGGTAATTTTACCATCACAGTTCCTTCGTCATCAAGCAAGCTGCACATTTCTTATCTGGGTATGGTGGCTCAGGATGTGGTGGCCAGGGATGGTGTAAAGGTTGTCTTAGAAACAGACGACAAGACTCTGAGCGAGGTCGTGGTGACCGCCCTCGGTATTACTCGTCAGGAGAAGACCCTCGGTTATTCAGCCACTACACTGAAGAGCGGAGAGCTGACCATGGCTCACAATAGTGACGTGACAAGCTCGCTTGCCGGTAAAGTTGCGGGTGTGCAGATCCAGTCGACTTCTGGTGATCCTGGTCAAGCTAACTCGGTGATCATTCGTGGTTTCAGCTCGATCAATGGTAACAACCAGCCACTATACGTCGTAGACGGCGTACCTTTGCAGAACACTACCTTTGATGGCGAGACGGGCTTAACCAGTCGGCAGGGTTATTCTAATAGCCTCGGTGGTATCTCAAATATCAATCCTAACGATATTGAAAGTATGACAGTGCTCAAGGGTGCTGCCGCTACCGCTCTTTATGGAAGCCGTGCAAGTAACGGTGTCATCATCATCACCACTAAAAGTGGCAAGAAAGGTAACAATCGTAACTTCTCGATCACTTATGACGGAAGCGTAGAGCTGACACGCGTGTCAACCCTCCCCGATTTCCAGAATGAGTATGGTCAGGGCTGGAACGGCAAGCAGACCTACATCGAGAACGGTTCTTGGGGCGCTGCTCTCGATGGGTCGCAGCAGACCTCGGGTCCTATTTGGAACCATCAGCAGATCATTCATGAGTACAGCGCTGCCAAGAACAATGTGCGCGACTTCTTCGATACGGGTATCAGCACCAGCCACAGCGTTGCGCTGAGTGGTGTGTCGGACGATACGAAGATGACTTACTACCTCAGTTATTCGTACACTGGGCAGAACGGAAAGATCCCTGGCGACCAGGATACTTACCATCGTAACACCATAGCTACCCGAGGCAGCTATCAGGCTACCAAATGGCTGAAGCTCTCCAGCTCAATCAATATCGCCAAGAGTAACGCCAACACGGTGGGTAACTTCCAGGGTGCGTCGATGATCGATGGTCTACTCGAGTTCCCCCGTGACCTGAGCATTGTGGACCGTAAAGACTTGAGCTCGGCCTTCAATACGCCGGAGGCGTGGGTAACCCCTTATGGTATCACCAACTCTTACTGGGCTATTGCCAACAACTATAACCATAACGATACCAAGCAGGTATATGGTAAAGTGCAGGCTGACATCAAGCCCATCAAGCAGCTCACGCTGACCTATCGCTTCGGTTTCGACTATACCGACTACGATCTTAAAGTAGGTGTACCTCAAATTGCCCTCGATGATGCCCTCATTAATGATAATAAGGGATATGCTCCCTCGCACATGAACCAGAGCGGAAGTGTCATGGCCCGTTACTATCGCAAGTATGAGATCAACCACGATTTCCTGGCCAACTTCACGGATAAGTATCTCGACGATAAGCTTGACGTGAACATCAACGTGGGTGTCAACATCAATGAGCGTTCCAACACGCTGATGAATGGACAGACCGATAACCTCACTTTCGACACGGGCTTCTGGGATCTGAGCAACGGTGCCACGAAGACCACGCTGGAGGAGAGCCAGAGTAAGCGTCGCCTCGTGGGCCTCTTCGGTGACGTGACCTTAGGTTGGGACGACATGGTGTTCCTCGACCTCACTGCCCGTAACGACTGGTCGTCTACACTGCCTCTCAGTAAGAATAGCTACTTCTATCCTGGTGCCACGCTGAGCTGGATCTTCACAAGGCTTATTCCCGAGAACAAGATCCTCGATTTCGGCAAGCTCCGTTTAGCCTACGGTCGTACTGGTAACGATGCAACTCCGTACCTTACCTCGCTGCGTTTCGCACAGGCCACATCTGATGGTTACTATGGGTTGGACATCATCAAGTTCCCCTTCAACGGCATCAATGCTTTCCAGACAGCCGCTACCGTGGGTAGTACGGATCTGAAGCCTGAGATGACCACAGAGTTTGAGGCTGGTCTGAACATGCAGTTCTTCGGCAGCCGCTTAGGCTTCGACCTTGCCTACTATCATCGTGTCACCAGCGACCAGATCTTTACCCTTCCCGTAGATCCTGCCACAGGTTTCAACTGGATGGTGATGAACTTTGGTAAGGTGCGTAATGCAGGTATCGAGCTTTTGGTCAACACCACACCGCTCAAGACTAAGGACTGGCAGTGGGATCTGAGCTTCAACTTTGCCAAGAACAAGAACAAAGTACTCTCCATGCCCGCAAGCCTTGAGGGTGGCCGTACGGTTATCAACCAGTTTGGTGCTGGTAACGATAATGTTTATATGTATGCTGAGGAAGGGCGCCCCATGGGAGAGATCTATACCAACATGCCTACTTACACCGAAGACGGCAAGATAATTGTGGGTGAGGACGGACAGCCCATCATCCCCAATGATGTGAAGGACACAGGCAAGAATATCAACAGCGACTGGACGGGTGGTATAAACACCTCCATACGTTGGAAGAGCCTTACGCTTTCTGCCCAGCTCGACATCCGTAAGGGTGGCTACATGTTCTCACGTACCAAGAATCTCATGCAGTTCACAGGTAACGGTATCATCACTACTTACAACCAGCGTCGCCCGTTCATCATCCCCAATTCTGTGGTGAGCGATGGCAAGGGAGGGTATAAAGAGAACACCACCCCACTCTTCCTCAACGACGGTAGTTATCAGACATATTTCAACGACAAGGGTTACGGCTTCGGCGGTGAGGCTTATCTCGTAGACCGTTCGTTCACCAAACTACGCAACATCACGCTCAGCTGGCAGCTGCCCCGCAAGTGGGTCAATGCCATGCAGCTTAGTGATATTCATCTGTCAGTGTTCTGTAACAACGTGTTCGTATGGACCGCTAAGGACAACTATTACATCGATCCTGAGGCCAGTTCCTACGGCAATGACCTCAGAGGTGCTTTCGGTGAGCTCTATTCTAATCCCGGCACTCGTGTGTTCGGTGCTAACGTAAGTGTCACGTTTTAATTAAAAAACTTAGCAATGAAAATAAAATCATATATCACAGCTCTGTTGTTTGGAGTTTCTCTGACATCCTGCGACAGCTATATGGATATCAATCAGGATCCAAACTCACCTTCGGAGGGTAATATCACCACTGGCATTGCGTTGCCGGCTGCCGAGGGTAGCCTTATGTCGACCTACGATAACTTGCTCCATATCACTGGCGGATATTACGCTCAGTATTACGCTCAGACTTTCGGTACGAGTAATTATCTCGACTATTCGCAGTTCTCAATGTCGTCTACACGTTCTGCCACAACTTATCGTCAGCTCAACCAGCGTGCCCTGAAAAACTTGGAGGTGGTGCGCCAAAAAGCATCGGCTGCAGGTGAATGGGGTAGCTATCTTGCCGCCACAACATTGCGTGCCTTCACCTATCAGGTGCTTGTTGACTGCTATGGTGAAGTGCCTTTCACCGAGGCTTTGGACGAAAAGAAACTCTCGCCGAAATATGATGACGGTCAGCTGATTTACGACTCGCTCATCGTGGAGCTCAATGACGCCCTTAGTAAGGTTGATGCCAGTGATAAGGTCGCTACTAACATACTTTACAAAGGCCAGTCAGCTGACAATTGGATTAAGTTTGCTAATGCTCTCAAGCTCCGTATCCTCATGCGTGAGAGTGGGGTGAAGGACGTAAAGGCAGAACTGGCCAAGCTTGTGGCAGAAAACAATTTCCCCACTAAGGACGTGGCTTATCAGGGTATCTGGAAAGACGAGTCGGGGCAAGCCAACCCCTTCTATCAGGAGGAGTTCGCATCTTATTTTGGTGCGACACAGGAGAATGTCGTTGCAAACTTGGCACTCATCAATACCATGCAGCAGAAAGATGCAGAGGGTAACGTTACCTATCTGGATCCTCGTCTGTCTGTTATGTTCGCCAAAAATAGTTCTGGAAACTATACTGGTGGCATTTCAGGTTCCAACTTTTCCACCTCTACTTCTTTCAAGGCATCTTACTGGTGTCGTCCCCTGGCCCACTTCGATGATCCAGTTTATATGATCACCGTGGCAGAGACGGAGTTCTTCCTCGCTGAGTATGAGGCTCGCTATGGTAATGCGGCCAATGCCAAGATACATTATGACAATGCCATCAGGGCCTCGTTTGCGACGATGGGTGTCGAAGGAGCTGACGACTATATTACCAGGTTCCCTTACGATGCAGCCAATTCGGCTAAGTCGATCGGTCAGGCCAAATGGGTGGCCCTCGCTGGTGTCAATCCCTTTGAGGGGTGGTGCGAGGTTCGCCGTCTGAATTATCCCACTTTTGGCACGGTACAGGGTAGTGATCTCTATAACGAGCAGACCGACGACTCCTACAAGCCGAACTCTCTGCCGGCCAACACGCTCTATACGCCTATCAAGGTGTACAATGAGATTGGCAAGGACAAGCTGATTGAGCGCTGGCCTTACGCTGAGAATTCATCTTCCCGTAACGCTAATGCTCCTAAGTTCCCTGGCTATACTTCTCCGGTATTCTGGGGAAAGTAAGCGCAGTCATTGGTATAATCTATAAAAGAAGAAACGAATGAAGACAAGAATATTGAGTATGATCATGTTGCTCATGGCTGTATTCAGCCTGAGCAGTTGTGACAAGGATACAGAGGGGCTTACCCGTGTGACGGTATATCCCATCATCACGCTCGAAGGCGGGGAGACCGTAACGGTGCAGAAGGGCACGGCCTATGTGGAGCCCGGCTACACCTCTACCATGAATGGTGAGGACGTGTCGAGCGGTGTGACGGTGACTGGCGAGGTCAACACCAATAAAAGTGGTGTGTACTATCTCACCTACAACACCGTGAAAAACTCTGATGGCTTCGGTGCCTCTGCTACTCGTAAAGTGGTGGTGCTCGACCTGAACGATGCCATAGAAGGTTTTTATCTCAACAAGGCAGATGGTAACCGTGTGTACGGTGGAAAAACCACGGCGTATGGTTCCGACTATGAGATCCTTATCATCAATAACGGTGACGGATCCTATAATGTGAGCGACCTCTTCGGTGGCTGGTACGACAAGCGTGCCGACTATGGCAGTGCTTATGCCATGGTGGGCGATATCAAGGTAGCAGCCGATGGCAGCGTGTCGCTTGTCAACAGTCTCGTCGAGGGCTGGGGTGATAGCCTTGCTGACTTCAGTGGTACATGGAAGAAGGACGAGAAGACCTTCTCTGTAGTAGCGGTCTATGCAAACGGCATGACGTTTAACGAGACTTGGGTAAAAGAGTAATCATCTTTAATAAGTAGAAACATGATGAAAAAAATCATATATATGGCTGTACTCTTGGTGTCATTGGGCATGACATCGTGCAGCAAAGACGATATAGAAAACACGGCTACGGTGAACACGGCTGGACAGTGGTATGTCACCGTAGATGCTGTGGACGATAAGGGTAATGTGGTGATCAGCGATCCGTATGGTTTAGGTCGTAAGATGCAGTTCACCTATAACACGGCCGCAAACACAGGTAACGAGATGTATGTGGACGACAATGAAACCTTATGGAACTATAAGACGCGTGTAGTGACTGATCAGAATAGCCTTACCTTTGCTTCGGCTGTAACCTCGGCTATGAATAACGAGCGTGGAGATGCGATCATGGTGACGATCACCGATGGCAAGATCCTCAAGGGCGCCGGACATCAGAAGAATGGTTCTGTAGCCGATTCCATCGTGTATTACGTTACTTTCAGTGACGACGAGAACCCAGCCAAGTACGGCTTTAGCAAGTATAAGGTGAGTGGCGTACGTTACTCTGGTTTGGAGGAGAATGATTAATAATCATTATCTCGTATGACAAGCTATCAATAAGGACTTTTCTATATAGTCTATCATCGATAGAATCTCTCGCGGGGTCGTCTGGCAGTGATGTTCGGACGACTCCGTTTTTTTGTGTGACGGCAGGAGTAAATGATGAGGAGACCACCTTGTTACCCTTATTACACTGTCTGCGTGCATACCTTCACAGGTTATGTCTATGATAGAATATTGTTTCCTCAGATAAAGTGTGTGGTAAGCCTGCTGTTTGCAGTGTGTAGTATAATCTCATTCATAGCTTTAGATTTGCAATGACAGATAGAAAATCGTTTTTCTCTTGTCTGTATTACAGGACAGGGGGAAGATGTTTCCATTTGATGCTGCACACTCAATAAATGCGCTCACACCCCTTCTCTTTCATACAAGATACAATATAGAACATTGTAGTGTTCCTAAAGATGCAAGTCCGTTCTATCGGTGCAATCTGTATAGCATAACAAAAGAGGGTGTGCCTATATTGACACACCCTCCTACATGATTGGGACTTACTATAATATTTCGAACTCTCGTAGTTACTCTCCCCACACCTCGCGGGCTATCTCCTGTACCAGGCGGATCTTATCCCATTGCTCGGTCTCGGTAAGCTTGTTGCCGTGCTCATTCGACGAGAAGCCGCACTGCGGACTGAGGTACAGCCGGTCGAGAGGCACGTACTGGGCAGCCTCGCGAATGCGCGCTTTCACCGTCTCCTTGTCCTCCGGCTTAGGTTGCTTGGTAGTAATGAGGCCCAGCACCACCTTCTTGTCACCGCTCACGTGCTTCAGCGGCTCGAAGCCTCCCGAGCGCTCATCGTCATATTCCAGATAGAAGGCGCTGACGTTCTCGTGGGCAAACAGCACCGGTGCCACCGGGTCGTAACCGCCTGCAGCGGCAAACGTGCTCTCGTAGTTGCCCCGGCACACGTGGGTGTTGATGGTCAGGTCGGCAGGCTTGCCCTCAATGGCGAGGTTGTTCACGCGCAGGTATTTGTCGGCGAGCTCGTTCAGATCGACGTTGCCGTCGGTCTTCGTAGCCCAGTAGTTCTTATCTACGATCATGCCCCAGGTACAATCGTCGAACTGCACGTTGCGACAGCCGGCGGCATAAAGCTCCTGGATCACCGTGCGGTAGGCTGCAGCCAGATCCTGAATGAGATCTTCCTCGTTGGGATAGACGGTGAGGGTCGATACGAGGTTGTCCTTGCGGTAGAACTCCGACAGCGTCTGTGCGGGGGCCGGAATGGTCTGCTTGGCTACCACCGTGCCGTCCTCAAACTGCTTCACAAACTTGAAGTGCTCTACAAACGGGTGGTTCTCGCCCGAGATCTTTCCCTTGATCTGCACCGATGTGTGGTAAGTCTCCACGCCATGGAAGAAGTAGCCGTGGTCCAGCTCTACGCGTTCCACGCCGTTCAGACCCCACATGAAGTCGAGGTGCCAGCTCTTACGGCGGAATTCTCCGTCGGTTATGACCTTCAGTCCTATGGCTTTCTGCTTATAGATGAGGTCGGTAATGGCGGCATCTTCATATTTCTGAAGCTCCGCATGGTCAATCTTGCCGTTCTCGAAGCGCTCTCGCGCCTGCAACAGGTAATCGGGACGAAGAAAACTGCCTACGAAATCGGCTCTCACGGGTGTATGGATAAGTTGTGTCATAAATGAAAAATAAATAAAAAAAAAGACAGCCCCCCTCGGTCCCCCCTATTGGGGGGACCGAGGGGGGGCTTT
>LAHS01002042.1_pt1 | contig 11086 bp, 8 predicted proteins | sample 329651 | NCBI WGS metagenome assembly LAHS01 (sample SAMN03275699, study PRJNA271635) | activated sludge metagenome | isolation source: sample C-1 Sludge from hydrolytic chamber (first chamber) of Anaerobic... | reverse complement strand
CGCATAAACTGTAAATCCGTCCGTCACATCGCTGTCATCGCCGGCATCTTTTTGCACTCCGCAGCGCAGAGTGTTATTTTCTTGCGCCGTAGACGTGCTGTCGGCAGGCCATATGACATCTGCTTCCTGCGGCCACCCTTTTGGCGTCATCATGCTAACTTTTTGTGGAAACTCGCTGATATGTTTTTTCCCGCTGCTTAAAAGCGCGCTGTCTTTCTGTGCAAGAAGCGCTGTTGCTGCAGCTTTTGCTGCAAGAGCTGCGCATGTTCCTGTTGTATATCCGCAACGAAGTTTTTTTGTGCCGGAGAGAATATAGTGTGTGTTTGCAAAAGATGATTCGTCTGAAGAGTTCATTGTGTTCAGTATAGCAGAGAGGCGGAAAAAACAGCAAGGCTGTCGACGCAGCAGGGATGCGGAAGGCTGCGAAGCAGGCCACCGCAGAGAGCGAAGCGAGCGAGGAGGCTGGAGCGCAAGCGGAACCTGGAGCAGCCCGACGGCAAAGCCGGGCTGCCCATATTATTATTAATTATTAATTATTTAGTTTTATTTTCTACAGCTTTTTTCTGAATCGCTGCAGCTGCATTAATATGATCGATATAAATTTTTCTAATTTCAGGATATTCGCCGAGTCCTTTAATATTCGTCGTCACTTTAAATCCAGCTTTCTGGAACTGATCGACCCAGCTTCCTTCCATCTTTTCTTTTCCGGCCATGTCGTTGTTCGCATGATCGCCGGCAACGAGCATAAGCGGCTCAAGAATAACGTTTTTGTATCCTGCTTTTTTTACGAGTTTAATCGCATCCTGAGCTGTCGGATATGCTTCGACTGTTGCGACGTATACATCATTGTATCCTTCGAGCTTTGCCTGATAGTCTGTTGCGGCATACAGGAAGTTTGAAAAATAGTGAGTTCCGTGCCCCATGAGAACGAGCGCCGTTTTTTTGTCGCGCTTGTTTCCGTCGGATACAACTTTGAGCACTTTTGAAATATCGTTGTGATCGTCCATAAGCGGCTCGCCATACGTGATATTTTCAAACGATGTTTCATACGGTGCGGAAAGCTCGTGCATCTCGTTGAACTCAAGGCCGTACATCATGTGTGTAGGCTGAATAATTACGTACTTGCATCCTTTTGCTTTTGCAGCGTCCAATGCTTCGGGAACAGAGAAGATTTTTGTTCCGTCGCGTTTGAGCAGTTTATTGCGAATAATTGTGCTTGTGTATGCTGACGTAACGTATGCGTCGGGATAGGCAGTCTGCACATCCTTTTCTACGGCAACGATTGTTGCCTGACGTGAGTTTTCGAAAGATGTTCCGAAGCTCACGAGTATAATAGCGGTTAATGATAACAGTGTATTCATAACACGCCTCCTTACAAATTAATAATTTGAAAATAAAAATAACGCTTAGTAGATAATATCAGCCAAAATTGAATAACAGGCGGACCAGCGGCGGCCGGGCTTGAAGTGGTACAGCTCGCGCGGGAGAATGATGCACTTATTGTTCTTTACAGCGGTAAGAGAACTCCATGCAGGATTCGACGCAAGCTGTTTATTGAATCCGGCAATCGCCTTTTCTTCGCTTGCACCCATTGTGGTTACAAAGATAAAGTCGGGATCGTCGGCAATTATTTTTTCCATACTGAGATTTTCGTTGAGCGTTACGTCGCTGTCGGCAATATTAACAACACCGAGCGACGAAAGCATATCGCCAACCATATTGTTCTTTGAATTTTTTGCTGATGCGCCAGCACTGAACGCGCGGAGAAGAAGTACTTTTGTTTTTGCAGCAGGTATTTTAGCTTTGGCTGCATCAATTACTGACTGCACTTCTTTTTGAACTTCGGCGCCGTTCTTTTCGTAAGCGTCTTTGTTTCCAGTAATCTTTGTGCAGACTGAAATCATGCTCATGTAGCCGGAGAATGTTTCGACATCAAAATATGCGCACGGAATATGCGCATTCGCAAAAAGCTGCTCAAGTTTTTTGTGGCCGCTGATGTTTGCAGACATAATAACAAAATCAGTTTTTGACGCAATAAGAAGCTCTGCGTTCGGACTCATCATTGCGCCAACGTTCTGAACGCCGTTCGAATTCTGACCGAGCGTTGCAAACACACCTGCATCATGTTTATAGAAAGCATTTGTATTCCACTGCTTGTTAAGAGCGGATGCTTCCTGTGCAGTAAGAGACTCAGGCTCGCTGAACGAGTCTGACGTCGTGCTTTCGATTTTTCCGCCGGCAAGAAGCCACACTGTTGCAAGGCTTCCTTGCAGGACAGCAACATGCTGCGGATTGCGCACGGTCACTGTGCGGCCGAGATCATCGGTAAATGTTAAGGGAGAGCCACCAAGATTCTCACCGGGATTTTCACCGGCAGATTTTCCGGAGGCAAACAAAGGCGCTGCGCAGAAAAGCACAGCAGACAGAAGCAGCGCATGAAGAACAAGGCTTCGCACACTGCATGACAAAAAAGTTTTTTTCATGTTCAAAATCCATGCATCGTGAATTTTCTTCTTGCATCCGCGGCGATCTGACTTTACAGTGGCGGGACCGTGAGGGAATACGAGCAAAAACAAGTGCACTGAGTGCAATTGATTCTGCTGTTCACCCTGCTTCTCCGCTGACGCGCTTTAAACTGAAGCACGTCATGGATGCAATGTGGATATACTATATCGTTACTTGAAAAAAGAATCCATACATATGCGCAATTCTGCTGTTACTGCACAGTGACTTTTTTAAAGCCAAGCGCAAACAGCACGCGCGTAATCAATTCTTTCGCTCTGTTCTGAGCATCGTCAAGAAGGCCTGCATTCACCAAGTCCTGCACCGTTTCTTCCCTGCTCTTGTTTACCTGATCAAAAATTTCCTGTGTTGAAATCGACACGAACACACTTTTGTATTCATCAAAAACTTCGAGCGATGAAATATCGTTGCCTAGTATTTCCGCCTTCGGCAGTTTTATTGTCACCGATTTTCCATCCTTTGAAACAGAAATCTGCGAGGCAGACAAATCGGCGATTCCTGCGCGTATGATTCCGGAATAGCGCACGATGCTGAACGAACGCGCAAGCCCCGCAATACGAGTCTTCTTTATAGTGATGATGTCGCTGTACCTGTTTTTAATAACTGAAAGCTCCTGACACTGAATAAGCTCGGACATAACTTCGGCGCTTTTCTTTTCAACATGAACTGCCGTAAGCTTGCGGTACCCGACAGTCACTGCGCAAAGAACGACCACAGCAGCAACCGCAATCAGCACAAATTTAATAAGACACCACCTGAACCATTTCTGAAACATATTCAGCTTCAGTCCGCGGCTGCTTTTCTGTACGTCGCTAACGATTTCGCCGTCATTCTTTTTCTCTTCAACTGATTTTTTTTCTTCCATATATAATACACACATCTCCTTTCCGCTTATTGCTGCACATTTTTTTGTTCATATTTTTTTACGGATTCTCTCCTACCAGTATATCACTGTTTTACCTTGTTTTTTATTTCGGACATCAGTAGATTTAACAAGAGAGTATTTTCTTTCAGGAAGATTACATGACTTCAGAAATCGTTCACAGCGAAAAAAACAGCCTGATTCTTGATTCAGGTCTCAGCGACAGCGCATTCGGAAAAACAAACATGGGCACACTTCTCGACGAACAAGGATGGATAGCGAACATTCCGTCCGCCGGATGCAGGACAGATGAAGTAACGTTTGCGCCGTATATTTTTTCAGAGACACGCACAGAAGACAATCACCAGGTAACATTTGCAGGACCTGCTTTTGAAGGAAAAACGCTCCACGAAATTTTTATCGGCGCAAATCCCGGCTTCTCATCGCAAACAGAATCAGCATCATGCGCAGCTGTTCTGGCACTTACAGCCGCCATTGCACAGCATATTAATCTGGCGCCAGTCGGAATCGGCGGCATTATCTGCGCTGAAACACAAGTTCTTTTTCTTCCCGGTATTCTTTTCGACCGCTGTGCGCTGAACACAAGCGACAGCCAGTACAGCGAGCTTCAGGGGCAAAGCCTCCGCCGCGGACTCACCGGCGTGAACGCACTTGCCTTTACGCGCGCAGTGATTGCATACCGTTCGCTGTGCGGCGCACTTCCATACACAGAGCTTAACACAGACCGCCGTCAGGCAGACATGATAGACGCAGATTTTGTCCCAAGCGCGCTCATTGTAAACGGGATTGCGAAAGACACTGCAAGTGCAATCGACGCAGGACTAAAAATTGCCGGCGAGATGGGAAACGAGCACGGACGCACATTCAAATCGAAGAAAGAAGAAGCGCGCGAACAGGCTGAAAAAAAAGCATCAGAAGAATTCCCGCTTGAGTCATATAGAAGAGAACTTTCACTCAGCGCAAACGCAAATACACCGGCAGGAACAGCAGAACGCCGCGCGCTCGAACTTCCGCCGGACTTATTTGACTCGCGCAGAACACGCTATCTCGCTCGCCGCCGCGTTACAATCACACTGAGCAGATTCACCCGGCGCAACAGGAATATGATTCTTGCTGTCGTGATAGCTGTTATCGCAGCGCTTTCCGCCTCAAGAGGATTCCATAAAGAAAATGAAAAACTCGCTACGTCAGTCGGGCTTACTTCCGAACAAACAGTCGAAACGCTCTACACAGGCATTCATCACGCAGACGTTACAATTGTGCAGGAAATTGCAAAAGGCGGAAAGATGAAAGACCTGATCCAAATGGTGAGCGGATTCTACGTCACCGCCAAACAGAGACAAAGTCTCGATCAGGCGAACGGAACAGTCTCTCCCGCAGCATGGATGTTCTTCAAAGGCGAATCAAACTTCTGGATGTACGGCATGACGAATTTTACAGTCGACGGAATTGACGCGAGCACGTCATACAAATATCCGACACGCAAAAATCATCCGCCGGCAATCACCTCAGATACGGCACAGCCCGCAGCAGGCGCGCAGACAGCAGGCACATCAGCTTTGAAAGCAGGAGCGCCGCTCAAAAACGGAGACACAGTCACGCATGAATCTTCCTATTATCTGGTGCACAGCGACAGCGACTACCGGATTAATATCAATAAGACAACAGACACCGTTACGCTCACCTGGAAAGGCAACCGCTGGATTGCGACATCAATAACCGGCAAAAGCGAAAACTCTGATGTAAATACAAAAAAATTCCGCGCAGACTATGAGGCAGCGATTGCAGCTGCAAAGACAGCCGCGCTCGCTGGCACATCAGGCACGGTTCAAACTGGCGCACCAGACGCATCGTCCTCTGTAAACGACGGCGCTCTCATTGCGGCGGCTGTAGAGTCACTCAGATCGTCATACCCGTGGCTTCCCCGCCCCGACGAACTCCGTGCCGGCGCGCAGGAATCAGTAAAGTCATTCAACAGCAGCGCTGCAAAGGAATATCTGGCCGATTGACAGATTTACAATTTTTGTCATGTTGACAAATCATACGTTTCGCTATAAACTCTCGTAAAAATCACCGTGACCAAACAGAACGGGGATTCACTAACTCATTTTTTTAGAGCGAGGTGCTTTATGGCATTTGAATACGATCTTGAAAAACAGCATGCAAAAGGAAAACTGCACGCAATCGAGCGCATCAACGCGCTTGTCGACAAAGACAGCTTTATGGAAATATATGCCGGCGCACGCCACCAGTGCACAAGCTTCGGCATGGATAAAAAAGACATTCCGTACGACGGCGTCATCACCGGATTCGGCACAATCAACGGACGCAAAGTTGCAGTTTATGCACAGGACTTCACTGTTCAGGGCGGCTCGCTCGGAAAAGTGCACGGACAGAAAATCGCAGAGATTATCGAAATGGCAATCGCTGCAAAATGCCCTGTTATCGGTGTGAACGATTCCGGCGGAGCACGCATTCAGGAAGGCGTTGACGCACTGTGCGGATACGGCGACCTGTTCTATCAGAACGTGCGCGCAAGCGGCGTCATTCCGCAGATCAGCATCATCGCAGGTCCGTGCGCAGGCGGCGCAGTCTACTCTCCGGGACTCACAGACTTTATCTTTACTATCGACCAGATCAGCCACATGTACATCACCGGACCGAAAGTTGTAAAACAGGTTATGTTCCTCGACATCAGCGATGATGACCTCGGCGGAGCTACAATCCACAGCCAGAAGTCAGGCGTTGCGCACTTCCGCTGCGAAAACGAAGCAAGCTGCTACGAAAAAGTACGCAAGCTGCTCGACTACATTCCGCACTACTTCGGCGACACAAATACTGCCGACGAAAAATTCAAATTCGATGCAAAGAAAAAAGCAAAAAAGATTGCCGAAGTTCTCCCTGAGAACAGCCACGCAGGATACGACATCCGCGAAGTTATCGACTGCTGCACCGATGACGACAGCTTCTTTGAAGTAATGAACGAATTCGCACCGAACGCGGTAGTCGGATTTGCAAAAGTTGAAGGAAAATCAGTCGGCATCGTTGCCAACAACCCGAGCGCACTCGGCGGTGTCCTTAACTGCGACGCTTCAGATAAAATTGCACGCTTTGTCCGCTACTGCGACTGCTACAATATTCCGCTCGTAAACTTCGTCGACGTTCCCGGCTTTATTCCCGGACCGCAGGAAGAGCAGAAAGGTATCATCCGCCACGGCGCAAAAGTTATTTACGCATACAGTGAAGCAAGTGTTCCAAAAGTCACCGTCATTACGCGCAAAGCATACGGCGGAGCTTACATCGCGATGTGCTCAAAACACCTCGGCGCAGATTTCGTCTACGCCTGGCCGAAAGCAGAAATCGCTGTTATGGGCGCAGAAGGCGCAATCGGAATTCTCTTTGCTAAAGAGATGAAAGATCCTGCCAATGCACCGCTCGTTGCACAGAAAGCGCAGGAATACAAAGATACTTTCATGACACCAAAAATCGCAGCTCAGCGCGACTACATCAGCGCAGTCATCAATCCTGAAGAAACAAGAGACCGCATCGTAAAGAGCCTCTCGTTCCTCGAAGGAAAGACAAGCGCAGACAAACCGTGCAAGAAACACGGAAATGTACCGCTGTAATAGATAATTGATATAAACAAAAATGGCGCTTCCTGCAGCAGAAATGCTGTGCGAAGCGCCATTTTTTTATACAAGAAAGTAGGAATAATTAATTATTTTATAATATAATCGGCAAACGTTTTCTGATCACGAGACAAAAATTCTTTTCTATTTGCATCGTTAACAACTTTTCCGCTTTCTATTCGATACACTGTCATTTGATATTCAAAATGAACTACGTCTCGCAGAGATTTATCAGGATACAAAGTAACATTAGGATAATAGCCTTTTATATTTTTTGATTTTACATCAGCTAAAGATATTCTTCGTATCGTATCGTTGTCCATCTCTGTCGAATAATAAACTGCTTGCTGCGTAATTGTTATATCTGCAACAAAATGATCATTATGGCCAACAGCTTTAAACTTCAGCAATGCTGGATCTACATACACTATTGAGTAACAGTAATTTTGACTAAAACTAGAGTGAGTACAAAAAACAACAACATCATCTGTGACACATGTTCTATCGAAAAACCACGAGTCAGGAATGTCAACTTTTATAACGTCTTTTATTTTATTATTGTTATCATAGATGGTACATATTTTTTCGTCAGATGCATTATTCGTATGTTTATAAACTTTTAAGCTGAAGGTCTTGCATTTTACCAAAGTAACTCCAATTAAATTATTCTGACAGTTGAATTCATTCTCCGTCAAATAGTGTCCTGTAATTTCCTGAGAAAACAAATATCGAGACAATACTAATAGTAAAATACATATCAAATTCTTTTTCATAATTGAATTCCTGCTATTAGTAAATTACAGGATGAAAGTTTTATTCCTGATTACGATCCATGCCATACTTTTTATCAATCCATACATAATCATCCTGTGTCATATAAGTAAATTTATTTCCAACTTGTGCTTTCATGTCTTTATCGAGATCTATATGTATATTTTTATCTCCTTTTTGTAAAATACTGATAAACTCGGAAACATTGGCAATCTTCGTATATTTGAGATTCAAATACTTTAGCGTCGGACTAATACTCTTTGTAAACACAAGTGATGGTTTTATGATATAATCTGCATCCCCATACAGTGCAAAATAAACTAATTTTTTCAAATTACTTAAATCGACAGGAATATCGTGGTCATAGTTTTTATCAAGTGAAAACATGATACATGATTCAAGGCTTGGCAATTTATTCAAAAACGACAGGTCTGTTATATTTGAACATCCTAAATGCAGACTTTTCAGATTCGGAAACTGTACAAGGAAGTCAATAATTCTTGAATTGAAAGGAATTTCATTTGCTAAAATCTGAATCGTTTCTGCTGTCGGTTCAAACGGCAATATTCTTAAATCAGGAAAGTTTTTATCAGTTAATTCCAATTCAAGTTTTTTCCCGTCATCATAAATAAGGCAATCAGCTCCATCATGCTTTGCTTCGCTGCCTAATAAATACATATCATTAGCAAAGCTGAAAAATCCAATTACAAAAACTGAAACAAAACAAAACCTCTTTTTCATACGCATTCTCCTTTATTTGTTCTTAAAATTTTCAATCTTAACAATTACTGATGTTGGTATAAAAGTCTTACCGCTTTTTGACACCCAGCCAATATTCTTACGCTGATCATTTAATTCTTTATCATATTTCGATGTTGTACTTATTTGCACATATGGCACGCCGTTAATTATTACTGTACTTCCTGTTATTCCAACAAAGTGAGTACACGTCGAAGCAGAACTACAAAGGACTTGCGCAAGCACACCGTATGCTGTATTTGATGCGGCTAAATTATTAATTATCGTAGATAAATCTCCTTGTTTAGCTGCAGTCCAATAATCACACGAGAGTCCATACGCCACCGCCACTGCCGCAGTATTTAAGATTCCTGAATTTTCCAAAAAGTTACTTTTGTTTTCATTAATTGTATATGCATTCACATTCATTCCTGTTAATGCTGAAATAATCTCAGCAATTCCAGTAACTAAGCAGCCCTCTGTGCCAATTGTACCTCCAACAATTTCTCCTGTGGAATTATATTGGACAGTTGCGTTTCCAAGAGGTTCCACCGTATACCAGAAATTCTGCATTTCCTGATTTTCCAAATCTACAATTTCCAGTCCCCACAAATCTACATAATTTACAGGGTCGCAGCCGCAATATGTATACCAGTTTGTGCCATCACGAATCGGATCATTTGTCGTAAAGCGCGCGGTATCAGCCTGGTAATCGCGAAAACCATAGTTGTACAGTCCAGTTATGTTGTCAATTTGTTTTCCTGCATATCCGAACGTTTGATTTTTATCAAATGTGTTTTCAACAGCAGCGCCAAATATATCATACGAAGCATAAGATACGATACCGTCATCCCTTACACTTGCACATACTGATCCAACAACATTTGAGAATAGAACGGCCCGTGACTCAACGGTATTTGTGGAAGCACTGCTATGCAAGAATGATGCTCTTCCGTCATTGTCATAAAGAGCTGCATTTTTTCCATTCCACAAAGTTTCATCCGATCTTTTGCTCATGTTTGTATCTTCACCGTAAATCCATGCATATCGGTTATCTGCCGCATTTATATTTTCCGCCGATCTTGCGGTACGCGATTGATTTTCCTGATTTCCAAGATATGCCTGCGATATTGGTTCACTTGTTAATTCTTCAAATGTAAATCCGTCGTATGATGTTCTTCGAGACGCAATACCTGTCTGTTCTGTTTCTATTCTTCTGCCAAATACGTCATACACATATACTGTTTGTGTCTGTGTTTGTGTAATTAAATTGCGTGCAATTGCCGTTATCATCCGGTTATTATTATTGTACGTGTACTCTTTTGAATTGTAAAGATTATTTTCATTAATAAGATTGCCATTATTATCGTATGCACATACACCCGATTTTCCGAATGACACCATTCTGTCGTCATCATCATATTTATACTGTATCGTTCCCCATGGTGTTTCCATCGCTGTACAGTTTGAATTTTCATCGTAGGAATAAGATACTTCTATCAGAGGGTGATCCAATTTAAGAATCGAGACAAACGACGGACCTATTTGTCTGCAGACATTTTCAAGAGCTGTTCTTTGTTCACTTGTTATCGAAATCGTGTGTAACAATGAGGCTGAGTCTTTTAGCAACAATCCGCTCTCCGCACATTTTTTCTTAAAATATAAAGATATCGAATCGCTGTACGGATATTGAACTGATGAAATTCTTCCATCACTATCATAACTAAATTTCGTAACACAACCTTCCAGACTGACACAAAGAATGCGCGCCCCGTCTGCATCGTATACATTTCCTTCCATAGCAATCGGAATATTTTGTGAAGAATACAAAATTTTCAGGGTAACATGACCAGCCTTGTCATATTGTGTACGTATACTTTCTCCAGAACCATAATATCTGAGGATTTCTCTGTTGTTTTTATCATAGACAAATTTTATTTTCATATTTTGTGAAATATCAGAAATCTGAATAAGATTATTCTCACTGTCATATATATACGAAATATCACGGTCAGAACCACGCATTCTAGTTTTTCGTCCGCATAAATCGTATTCATATGATACACGTACCATCGATTTTTTGTCGTACTGAGACAGAAGGTGCCCAGCAGTATCCCATGTATACTCGTATGAACTTTTTTTTATTTTTTGCTGCTGTTATTCTTCCAGCCTCATCATATAAAAGAATGCTGTTATCACCGTCATTCCAAGTGCGGATTGTTTTTAATTCGTTTGATGAACCGGCAATGATTTCTCTTTTGCCATTTCTGTCTGTTAAGCCAACTTCCGCCCCATCGCTTGCATATTCGAATGATGATACATTTCCGAGTCTGTCTGCTTCTGTAAGTATTCTTCCAAAACCATCAAGTGTATATCTTATGGTATGTTTTTTTGCGTCTATATATACGGCGCTCTTGCCGTCTTTACTATATTGATATGTTATAACAGCAGTGCCTTGCCTTTTACATATTATCCGGCCGCTCTCGTCGTAAGTATATTGTGTTGTTTTTAAAAACAACACAATATACTTACGACGAGAGCG
>LAHS01015408.1_pt1 | contig 11116 bp, 13 predicted proteins | sample 329651 | NCBI WGS metagenome assembly LAHS01 (sample SAMN03275699, study PRJNA271635) | activated sludge metagenome | isolation source: sample C-1 Sludge from hydrolytic chamber (first chamber) of Anaerobic... | reverse complement strand
TAATGCCTATAAAGGACTAATATTTATTTTAGGACTTGCACTTTCCTCAACTGGATACAGTTTAAGTCATAATCAGAACTATCTTGATATTTATGAAAATATCAAAGACATGACAAAAGATATATTTAAAGATATTAATTATAATACCTTCGGTGAATATGCATATAAAAATTTAAGCTTTGGTGGAGCAAGAAAAGAATCACAAGGCGGACTTAGAAATGTATTATTAGCTGAAGAACTACTAACTGATTTTAGTGATAAAAGCCTACATATGTGTTTAATTAATATAATTGGAAACTGTGAAGATTCAGTTCTTCTAAAAAGGGCCGCTAGCATAGACAAGTATAATTATTTTAAAGCCAAGATTAAAAGCATAAACTATTATGATTTGAATTTAATTAAATCAATAACAAACGAATGTATAGAAAACAACATTAGTTGTGGAGGATCTGCTGATATATTAATAGCAGCAGTGTTTATGAGACTTTTCAAAAATAAATTTATATAAAAATCTATATCTATAAAACGGAGGAAAATATGATTGTAGGTATTCCAAAAGAAATTATGCATGGAGAAAAGAGAGTTGCAGCTATACCTGAAACTGTAAAGAAGATGGTGACTGATGGTGCAAAAGTTTTATTTGAAAAAGGAGCAGGACTAGGTTCGTTCTACAAAGATGAACTATACCTTGAAGCAGGAGCAGAACTAGTAGAAAATCCTCAAGAGATTTTTGATCGAAGCGATGTTATTTTAAAAGTTAAAGAACCTCAATTTAATCATGAATTAAATAAACATGAAGTTGATATGCTTCATGAAGGTCAACACCTTATTACATTTATTCATCCAGCTTCACCAGTTAATCATGAAATGATTAAAAAGATGGCTTCAAATAAAGTGATTGGTTTAACTTTAGATGGTGTTCCTAGAATAAGCCGTGCCCAAAACATGGATGCATTATCATCAATGTCTACATGTGCTGGTTATAAAGGAATGGTAATGGCAGCTGATGATATTTCAAAATTCATTCCAATGATTGGTTCAGCTGTAGGAATGATTAAGCCTGCTACAGTATTCGTAATTGGTGTTGGTGTTGCTGGGCTTCGTGCTATTGCAACTGCACGTGGATTAGGAGCACAAGTTTATGCTGCTGATATTAGACCAGAAGCCATTGAACAAGCTAAATCATTAGGTGCAAAGATAATTGAAACAGGTGTTCCTGCTGAAATTGCTGTAAGTGCCGATGGAAAACATGCAAATCAATTACCTGAACATTGGTTGGAAGTTGAAAGAAATAACCTTAAAGATATCGTTTCAAAATCTGATATCATATTCTGTTCCGCATTAGTATTTGGAAAAGTAGCCCCAATCTTATTAACTGAAGAAATGGTTGCTTCAATGCCTGATGGAAGTTGTATTGTTGATATATCTATTGACCAAGGTGGAAACTGTGCTATTACTACACCTGGAGTAAGAGATGTTAAACATGGTGTAATTATTGAAGGAATTAAAAACATTCCAGGAATGTTACCAACTTCTTCAACATGGATGTTTTCTCATAATATTTATAATTTACTTAAATATCTTACAAAAGATGGTAAGATTAGTCTTGATCTAAATGATGAAATTGTTTCATCAATCTTAGTTACAAATAACGGTAAGATTGTACATAATGGTACATTAGAAGCGATGGGACTTAAATAAAAAACAAAGAGACACTTTTGTGCCTCTTTACTTATAAATATTAAAAATGGGAGGATTTATGGAATATATTTTATTAGGAGTTTTTTTAGTATCAACAATAGTGGGATACTTACTTATAAATAATGTACCAAGCCTACTTCATACCCCTTTAATGTCAGGAATGAATGCCTTATCTGGTGTTACAATTCTTGGTGCTTTAGTAGCTACAGTTGAAGCAATAAAAGGTGGAAATGAAATAATTGGTTATGTTTTTGGAAGTCTTGCAATAATACTTGCAATGATTAATGTAGTTGGTGGATTTGCAGTTACAGACAGAATGTTAAAAATGTTTGTAAAGAAGGAGGCAAAACATGAATAATTTCCTTGCTCTTTCATTTACAATTGATGCAACTATCTATTATATTATCTGTGGAGTTTTATCTGTCTTAGTATTACTTGGAATTTATTTAATGAGTAAAGTAGAAACTTCAGTTCTTGGAAATAGACTAAGTGCTATAGCCATGTTATTAGGAGTTATTATTACTTTAGTTTATAATGACATTATTCCTGAATGGATTTTATATGTAAGTATGGCTGTTGGATTTATCATTGGATTTATCATGGCAAAAAGAGTTTCGATGCTTTCAATGCCACAAATGATAGCTCTATTTAATGGACTAGGTGGTGCTGCTTCAGCAATCGTTGGTGGATTTGCACTACTTGGAATTGGTGTTGATTTAGATAGTAATCAATTATTTGTAAACTTAACTTCAGTTCTAGCAATAGTAGTCGGAATGGTAACTCTAATTGGAAGTTTAGTTGCAGCAGGTAAATTAAGTAAAAAGTTATCTCAAAAACCTGTTGTATATAAACATCATCAACTTATTACATTTATTTTAATACTATTAATGGCTGCATCCATTGTTGTAGCATCTTTAGGAAATGTTCTAGATGTTTACCTAGTATTAGGAATAACTGTTTTAGTTTCTTCACTTTTTGGTTGGGTATTTTGTATTAGAGTAGGCGGAGCAGATATGCCTATTACAATATCTTTGCTTAACAGCTTAAGTGGAGTTGCAGGAGCTATTGCAGGTCTTGCAATTAATGATATATTACTTGTTGCTGTTGGTGGAATAGTCGGAGCAAGTGGACTTTTATTGACACAAATAATGTGTAAAGCAATGAATAGACATTTGTTTGATATTCTATTAGGTAAAACAACAACAAAAGAAGCAACTAAAAAAGTTGAACAAGTTAAAGTTGAAAAAGTAGAAGAAGAAAAAGTAGAAGAAGAAAAGGTTGAAATTGATCCAATTGCAATTTTAAAAGCAGCTAAATCAGCTATTATTGTTCCTGGATATGGAATGGCAATAGCTCAAGCTCAACATTTAGTTAAAAACTTAGCTGATAAACTTGTTGAAAACGGAGCTACAGTAAAATTTGCAATTCATCCAGTTGCAGGTCGTATGCCAGGTCATATGAATGTATTACTAGCTGAGGCGAATGTTGACTATGATGACTTCTATGAAATGGACGATATAAACGATGAATTCAAAGATGTTGATGTTGCAATTGTTGTTGGGGCTAATGATACACTAAATCCTGCCGCAAGAGAAGCAGAAGGAACTCCAATTTATGGAATGCCAATATTAAATGTCGATCGAGCAAAAAATATTATTGTTTTTAATTATGATTTAAAACCTGGTTATGCTGGAGTTGAGAATCCTATTTATAAAAGAAAAGATGTAGCACTAATTTTAGGTAATGCAAGTGATACACTTAAAGATGTATTAAATAAATTATAAAACAATACTCAAATTATAAAAAAGCATTTAAGATTATATAATTCTAAATGCTTTTTTTGTTTTAAAGTCTTACATTTTATTTTAATTAAACATTATTTTTTAATTCAAGTATATTAAATTATGGTTTTTATATTTAAGACATAAAAGCAGTAAAATGTAATATAATATTATTGTCATATTTTAAACAATTATATTGCAAAAAATATGACAATATGATATAATAAATAAAGAGGTATAATTTAATGAATAAAAAGTTTAGTAATTTAAGAAAAGAATTAGGGTTGACCCAATTGCAAATGGCACAATATTTAGAATTAGATCAAAGTTACATATCCAAATTTGAAAACGGTGAAAGAGAAATCCCACTTCATGTTTTACGCAAAATAGCTAATTTAGCAAGTGTAAACTTAAATTATTTTTTTGAAGAGAACATCGATAAAATTAATATAGTTTCGTTCAGAGCAGCAAGCCTTGACGTTGATGATCTAAAAGAGATTGCTAAGATAAATCAAGTTGCTTTGAATTTAAAGTGGATGATTGAATTGGTGAAAAAAGATGAAAACTGATATTGAACTACAATCATTGTCTAGGAGATTAAGAAGAAGTTTTGGAATTGACCTAGAAGCACCAATAAATATTTTTAATGTTGTTCTACAAATACCTAATATTACTTTAGTTAGATCACCATTAAGCAAAAATATTAGTGGAATGTGTTATAAAGACTTAAAATTAATAATTATAAATACTAAAATGTCCTTAGGGCGCCAAAACTTTACATTGGCTCACGAATTGTATCACTATTATTTTGATGAAAATATAAATACTGTTTGCACTTTATCTAATTTTAATAATAGTGAAAGTGAAAAAGAAGCTGATAATTTTGCATCTTACTTTTTAGCACCTTATGATTCTTTAAAAGAATTTATAGATGGAAAAAAGAGTATCAAAACACCTTTAGAACGTTTAATAGTTGATGTCGAGCAAAAGTATGGAATTAGTAGGAAGGCAACACTATTTAGACTTAAGAAAGAAAATTATATAACAACTGAAGAATATAATATTTACTGTGAAAATGTTATATCTAGTGCTTTGAAATATGGGTATGATACCTCACTATATCTAAATACAAATAAAATATCTACGACTAATGGTTATTATATTGAATTAGTTAATAAATTGTACAATGATAATTTTATAACTAAAGGTAAATATAACGAATTGCTACTTGAGGCTTTTAGAGAAGATCTATTATATGTAGAAGGTTTAGATAATGACTATTTCTGCGACTGATAAATTTTTCTTTGATACCGACTGCTTGTCCACATTTATTAAGGTTAGAAAAGAACACCTATTATTTAAACTATTTGAAAAAATATACATTCCTTATGAAGTCTACGATGAAATTAAATTATATAAAACTAGATTCAACAAAATGTATATGTCTGAAATAGTAGACAAGTTTATAAAAAGTGGAAAAGTTATTCTGATTGAACTTGAATTAAAAGAACAGTACATGTTCGTTGATTTAATTTACAATGTTACAGAAAAGTATAAAATAATAGGAAAAGGTGAAGCATCAGTAATTTGTTTAGCTAAATATAGAAATGGAGTTATTGCAAGCAATAATATGAATGATATAGCCCACTATATAAATAAGTATAACTTGAAGTATACAACTACATCTCTAATAATTCATCAATTAGTATTAAAGAATATTATAAATACAAGAGAAGCGGAAGAAATATGGAGTGATTTAGTTTACTTTGATGGAAAGATTAATCCATTTAAGATGCCTTATTATACATATAAAGATTTTCTTAAATCAAATGAATTAGTAAACGTTAATTGATTATTTTTTACACAAATTCAAATGCTAATAATATCTAGATAACTCTAGATATTATTTTTCTTTTATATTTTTATTTTAATATTTAGTATTTTGTGTTATCATATTAATAAGAAAAAGAGGTTTTAATATGAATTTAATAAATGGAACAATTTATAAATGGTATAATGATAATGTTATTTTATCAGGCGCATATATAGAAATAAATGATAATGAGTTATATTTTGTTAATGGTAAAGACGAAGAACAAATATTAACACTTTTAGAAGTTCTTGGAGTAGTAGATAATAATAAATTAAAAACTCTTAATTACAATATTGAAAGTAGTGAAGTAATTTATATTCCTGAATCATTAGTATATTATAAATATATGAAGGTATCTGATTTAGTAAGATTTTACGAGAATACTCATAATAACTTCAATATAAAAAAAGTAAATCAATTTTTATCAATTTTTAATATTGATAAAAAGAAAAAAGTATATAAATTAGATGAGACATCTATCTTTATACTTAGACTTATAATAGGCTTATCATTAGAAGCAAAATTATATGTTGTTAACGGCTTAACAACTCAACAAGTCGATATAAATGATAAGATAATAAATCTGATTAATAAAGAATATGAAAAGTCTTTTATTATATATGATAAAAACAAAATTATTAATGAAATAGCAACAAAAATAATTAATATAAAAGATTATGATAAAATAGAAATAACAGGTGATATTAAATGAAAAGTGTTATATTAGAAGAATTAAGAAGATTATATAAAGTATTATTAATAATTCTTGCATTATCATTTATTATTATTTTTACTAATCAACTAATTAATAAAAATGAAGTAACCATTCTATTTGATTATAAAGTAATTAGATATTCAATTATTACTTTATATTTAATAGTAAGCCTTACCTTTTGTTTAGATACTGTTTCGGCTAAGAGAATGCTATATTTAAAATCTAGTATAGAAACTAAAGCATTAATTTATGGTAGATTTTTTGTTGTTTTAATCATGACTTCTTTTACAAGTTTGATTTTAATTTTATTTATAAATATTAAAACTAATATTCTTTACAATAATAATTATATTGAATATTTAAGACTAAATTTTGATGATTTGGGATTAATTGTTTTTAATAAGAGTTTTATGGAATGGTTATATATACCTAATTTCCTTATGAATTTAAGCTTTTACTTTTTTGTACTATATTTATTTTTTTGGTATTATAAAAAGTTACAAATTAGAAAAAGAGAAAAATCAGTTGATATGTTTATTTCTATAATTGTTGTTTTGTTTCCAGCTTATTTTCTTGTTTTAATTTCTAATTTTCTTACACATCAGTTTGATTTTTTAAATTTTAATAAACTTTCCCAAAGAATCAGGGCATTTGTAAATGTAGGCTTAGAAGTTAATTTCTTAAGTGTGATTACTCTTCTAATCTATTTAATTGCCTTTAATATAATACTAGGTTTTATAACAAAAAAAGAGGTTGAATAATGAAAAAAATATTAATAATTTTATTTGGAATCTTCTTTTTAGTTGGTTGTAATAAAGAAGTAATAGATGTCTATGATATAATTAATGATCAAAATGAAAAAAAGATCTACCAAGTTGGTGAAGTCATCTCTTTAAATATAGATCAATATTTAAGTAGATATGATTTCTCTAGAGTAGAATTTGAGTGTTCAAATGAAAGTGTAGCAAGAATCAATTATAAAGAATACCTACTTACACTAAGAGCAGGAAGATCAACTATTAAAGCATCTTTATTTGATGATAATGATTTATTATGTGTTGTTAACTTAGGAGAAGCTATTGTAATAGATCGAAATGATAAAAATTTTATTCCGATTAATAATTTAAATGAGTTTAGTAAAATGAAAAAAGACGGAATGTATTATTTAAATGAAAACCTAGAATTTAATCAAGATTTTCAAATTCCCTTATTTAGTGGCATATTAATAAATCCTAATAAATGTATAATAAAAGGCTTTAATAATAATTCTGATACAAATGTATCATTATTTAATAAAGTTAATAATGCATATATTGATGGCTTAATATTTGAAAATGTTGAAGTAGAGGGTAATAAAAATACAACGTCAGTTTTAGCTAGTGAAGTAATAAACTCATTTATAAGTAATGTTCATGTACAAGGTAATGTAAGTAATGGATACATTGCTAGCGGAATAGTTGGATCCTTAAAGGATTCAATTATTAAAAATTCTGGTTTTAAAGGTAATGTTAATAATGCTTTATATATCGGTGGAATTGCTGGCTTAATTGACGGTGGAAAAATTGAAACATCTTACTTTGTGGGTGAGGTCAATTATAAAGAAAATGACTTTTCTTCTATAATTGCATATAATACAAATTCAACATATAATTTGATAAATATATATTATACTACAGAAGGTAATGCTTCTTTATATGATACTAACTATTGTATTTCACCGATTATTAGTTATATATCGCTTGAAGAATTAAAAAGTGGAAATAGTATTAAAGGCTTAAATGAGTTTACATTTATTATAGGAGAATTCCCCAAAATATGAATAATTACGAAATAAGACTAGCTAGTCTAAAAGACATAAATCAAATAATGGAGATTGTAAAGGATGCAGTATTATTACTTAAAAGTAATAATGTAAATCAGTGGCAAAATAATTATCCAAATATAGAAGTAATAACAAATGATATAAAGAATAGATCAATGTATGTGGTAAGTAGTGAAGATTATTTAGTTGGATTTGCAAATCTAAGTATATCAGCTGATCCGTCTTATCAAGAAATTTATGAAGGTAATTGGCTTACAAATAATGAGTATTTGGTTGTTCATAGAATTGCTGTTAGAAACAGTTATCTAAATAAGGGCATTGCAAAACTCTTATTTGATAAAGCCGAAAGCCTAGCAATAAGTAATAATGTAAATAGTATTAGAATTGATACTCATAAGGATAATGTTCCAATGAACAAACTGCTTATAAAACTTGGATATGTTAAATGCGGAATAATTTATTTAATTAATTATTTAGATAGTGATAAAGTACGCCTAGCTTACGAAAAAGTTTTAAAATAAAAAAGTCTATTAAATAGACTTCTGTTTATACCATACTTAATCTTATTCATATTATAAGGTGAAAGAAAGGAGCGTTTTTTCATGTGTCCTTATGGAACCTTTCCTCATACTGTTAGATACCGTGAATCTTTATGGATAATTGCTAGAAATTATGGAGTTACTATTGAATCAATAATGGCTGTTAATCCTGGCATTAATCCTCAAAACCTTCGCATAGGTCAAGTTTTATGTATACCAAGGGCAACAACTTATTTTGGATAATAAGTTGTAGTAAAAAGTATAAAAAGCAATTTGTGATTACTTCACTATTGCTTTTTTAATTTAATCTTCGATATCTTTTTCAACTTTTGCGGTTTCTCCAGAGTTATCAACATCAATATTACCACGTCTAATTGACATATTATCAATTAAATGACGATCATCGATTTCAGCATCTGTTTCAAGAACGGCATCAGAGAATCTAAATTCTTTTGCTATTTCACTAAGCTTATCAGTATAGTCTCTATGAGTTCTTTCTTTTGTTAATAAATCATTTTTTCTTTTCATATTTCACCCACATTAATATTTCTTTTATTATTATTAGAATTTTTAATAAAAATATTATTATCAATTAGTACCAATTATTTTAAATTAAAAAAAATAATATTGAAGTTTAAAATTGTTTATGTTATCATATTATTAATTGATAGTGAAGGGAAAATTTTATGTACGAATTAGAAATATTAATATTTTTGGCTTCTTTAGTATATACATGTGTTTTTTTATTTAAATGGTATTATAAATTATCTAAAGTATGGAAACCAAAAAAAATTAAAATCATTAGTTTCTTCTTTGGGTTTTTACCATTAATATGTTTTTTAATAATATATTACACATTAAAACGACTTGCATCATTTGACGTAGTAAATGATCCATTTTATATTCTCTTTTATATTTTCTTAGGATATGTATGGATATATATTGGTATAAAACTAATATTTTATTTTTTTGATTTAAGTTGGATTGATGATGTTTTAAATAATGGTAACAAAGCATCTTTAGTTGCAATATGTGGAGCTGTTATCGGTTTAACTTTAATCTACTCAGGTGCTAATATAGGTGATGGACCAGGCTTTTGGTGTGTTATAGTAGCTGGTGGAATTGGCTTTTTGATATGGGTTATTTTAACGCTTATACTTAATAAACTCACGAAAGTATTAGATACTGTATCAATCTCAAGAGATATATCTTGTGGAATTAGATTGGCTGGTTTTTTTATTGCTAGTGGACTAATTCTTGCAAGGGCTTCAGGTGGCGATTGGACATCACTTGAAGCAACTATAATAGAGTTTAAAGATGGTTGGGTTGTATTACCATTACTTGTTTTATATATAATTATTGAATGGCTTTTTTCAATAAAAAAAGAAATAGAACCTAATAAGAGTAAAATTGGAATATCTATTTTCGTTTCTTTAATTCTTATTATCCTTGCAATAATAAGTGTATTATTACTTCCACCATTTAAGGAAAATCCAATGTATAATAATTTATCTTTTATAAGATTGCTAGGGGTAAATATATGATTAAACTTGTTAAAATACCAGATGATAAATATTCTTCTTATCGCTATGATGTTATCTTTAAAGCATATAAATGGGATCCACAAGTAGAAGACCATAATACAGTTTCAAACTATGTAATTCTAATAGATCAAAAAACTGCCGATGAATTAGAAACAATGGCAGAAAAATTATCCCTTGAAACAATGGAAATAGAAGAAGCATTAAGTAAGAATCTAAAGCTAACTAAAAAGTTAGCTCTTCCCAAAAAGATAAATAAAGTTCTTTCTAAAGTTTCAACATATGAAAGAGACAAAAATGTAAGATTAATGAGATTTGACTTTCATCCTACTACAGAAGGTTGGAAGGTATCTGAAGTTAATAGTGATGTTCCTGGAGGATTTGCGGAAGCTTCTATTCTACCTGAAATCGCAAGTAAATACTTTGATGGATATACTCCAAGAATTCACTTCGCTAATACCCTACTTGAGGCGTTTAGTGCTAAAATAAAAAAGGATGACACAATTGCTTTAGTTCATGCTACTTCATATTCTGATGATCGACAAGTAATGCAATATATTAGTGATTATTTTAATAAGAATAATATGAAAACAATATTTGCAGCACCGGATCATTTAAAATGGATTGATAGAAAGCCCATTAGTATTATTGATAATACTAATTGTGAAATTAATGCAATAATAAGATTCTTTCCATTAGAGTGGTTATGTAATTTAAAAAGAAAATCTGGATGGGAAGGGTATTATGACTCATTAGTACCATCTTGTAATCATCCAATCTCAATAATTGCGCAATCAAAACGATTACCTCTAGTTTGGGATGAATTAGGGTTAGATATACCGACTTGGAAAAAACTTTTACCAAAAACTATAGATCCTAAACTAGTAGATAAAGAAGAAGGAGACTGGATATTTAAGCCTGCACTTGGAAGAGTAGGAGAAGGTATATCAATTAAATCAGTTATCTCTAGTCTTGAACTTAAAAAAATAAATAAAGCTGTAAAAAAAGAACCAATTAATTGGGTTGCTCAACAAATGTTTTACAGTAAACCATTAATAACAGATAATAATGAATCTTTCCATTTATGTGTAGGTGTATTTACTGTAGATGGCAAAAGGGCAGGATTTTATGGACGTATTAGTCC
>LAHS01010872.1_pt1 | contig 11117 bp, 4 predicted proteins | sample 329651 | NCBI WGS metagenome assembly LAHS01 (sample SAMN03275699, study PRJNA271635) | activated sludge metagenome | isolation source: sample C-1 Sludge from hydrolytic chamber (first chamber) of Anaerobic... | reverse complement strand
CCCAATTGAGGATAATCATATCTTTTTTCAAGAGTAATAGCACCTTCATGGTGTTTTATCCACGGCAGGTCAGAACATTGATCATACCCACCCGTACAGATATGTGAAAAGCGAGCAACATAGAAACGAGGAGAAAAAATGTACTTCTTCCACCATTGCTTCTGTACAAATTATCATGTATGTGTACCGTCCATAACATCATGAAAAAGGGGCGGCAGTTGTCCGCAAAGGAACTGCCGCCCCTTACCTAAACATTAACTTAACTAACCTATTTATCTATACTTTAATAGTCTGGGTTCTGCGGAAATTCACCAGTGTCCTGATCGATGATAGTCTGTGGTATCGGCCTCAACAGATGGTGATTGTCAATCTTATTGGCACGTGCAGCAAGAATATTATGGGCCTTGGCACGTTCAATGAGCTTACCCGTGCGTTTCAGATCTGGCCAGCGTTTGTACTCGCCTACAAGCTCGCGCGCACGCTCATCCAGAATGAGGTCGATGTTCACCTGACCGGGAGCTACATCCATGTCTGCCTTATGTCCTGGCTTGGCAGCGCGCTCACGCACCACGTTGATGCGCTTAGCTGCCGTAGCCTTGTCGCCAAGCTTCAGGTAAGCCTCGGCAGAGATGAGATAGGTCTCGGCAAGGCGATAGATGAACATATCCCGTGTATTGGTGTAGTGATCCCAGTTTCCCTGAAACGGAGCCTGGGGATCATAAAATTTATTCACCATCGGGAAGATACCACTTCCCCCAACCTTGTCTATATCGGGCTTCCAACGTTCCTTAGGAACGATAATTACACCTGGATTCTCCTTAATCAACTTCAGTGAGTCCTCCTTGGTAAATAGCTGGTCATAAGTGGGAAAATAGACTCTCAGGTCACCTTTCTTCACACTATACTCCGGAGAATCCATAGTAGCATAATACTCGCTCAGGAATGTGGCGTCATAACGGGAATCGATGTTAGTATTGAAAAGTGAATAGAGGAACTGTGATGGGGTGAATTGTGGCTCACGCTTGTTATAGGTTGTCTGTACCCATGTAAATCCACCCTGTATCTTTGTCCATGTCTCCCAACCGAAGTGGAGGTTCTGGCCGTTGCCGTCCTCCACATTCTGGAGTGATTTAGGGTCGAACTGGATAGACCAGATGACTTCTTCATTCTTCAAGTTGTCAGCACGGAATACGTCCGAGAATGTAGGCAGAAGCTGATAATGTCCGCTATTGATAACCTCATCGGCCAACTGCGCCGCAAGTCGGAAATCATTATTGTCTGCATAAGCCTTATACCCCCGGGTAAGATATACAAGTGACAAAAGATTCTTTACCACGAACTTGTTGACACGACCGAACTCGGCAGAGGTTTCAAGCAGATCTTTCTCTGCCTCATTCAGCTCCGTGATAATGAATTTGTAGACATCAGCCTCAGGTGTGCGGTCAAAATGTGTCACAGGGGTCTTGATCTCATCCGTAACGATAGGTACATCGCCAAACTGCTCCACCAACTTAAAATAGTAGTAAGCGCGAATGACACGTGCCTCGGCAATACGTTCCCTGTGTGTGCCGTTCTCTTTGTCACCACGGGCGATGGCAGTATTACATATCTGTATTCCCTTATACACATTGGTCCAGAATGTGGTTACGGCTTCATTCTCTGAGTTCAGCGCATCATAGTCGTTGAGTTCACGAGCCCAGGTGTCACGATTCTGATAGGAGCCACTGATCATCTCACTCTCACCCCTATTGTACATGTCTGTGCCGAAACAAAACAAGCATGGATCACCCTTCCATACCGTGCGGAGTGAAGAATAGCAGGAGTTTACCAGAGACTCATACCCCTCCTTCTCCGCGAAATAAGCATCAGAATTGATGCTGCTCTTGTTGTCCTCCTCCAAGAAACTATCACAGGACGTTGCTGAAATCAGAAGTCCTACGGCAATTGTCATGATATATTTTTTCATTGCTGTTACATTATTAGAATTGCAGATTTACACCCATCATATAAGTTGTTGTTCCCGTAGCCTCTCCCCATGTATCCTGTGAAGCCCACTCAGGATCATAGCCTCTGTAGTGAGTAAACGTGAAGGGGTTGTTGGTGGTGAAGTAGACTCTTAGCTTCTTGATGTTCAGTTTATTGAGCACACTCTTAGGTAACGAGTATCCCAGGGTAATATATCCCACGCGTACAAACGACACACTCTGGTAGTTGAGTACGGCGTTATACTTTCCAGAGTTTCCCGGCTGTGGAAATTCATCAGATGGATTGTCCGGCATCCAATAGTTCACATTCAGGTTCTTATAGTCACCGGTAAGGCTGCAGAATGATGACATAAAGTTGGATTGCATTTGGGCACCCTGACGTGTGTAAACCTGGAATGTAAGGTCAAGACCCCGATAGTTGAACGTGTTGGTGATGCTTCCTGTCCATTTCGGATAGAGCTGGCCGATCACTCTCTTATCGTCGGCATTGATCACTCCATTGTCGTCCATATCCTTCACACGCACCTGCCCAGGAGTTTGCCCGTACTTGGCGGCTTCATCAGCCTCTGACTGTTGCCAGATTCCATCGAACACGTAATCATAGTTCACGCTGATAGGTTTGCCGATGAACCATCTGTTTGCAACATCGTCACGTTTCTGTCCGTACAACTCCTGAATGGTGTTCTTGTTATGGTCGAAGATCAATGTCGTCGTCCAGGTGAAATTCTTGTTACGAATGTTCACCGTATTGATGCCAAGCTCAATACCACGATTACGGGTCTTACCCACATTATCCCAGATCGAGGACCACCCGGAGGTTGATGGAATCTGCCGATTCATGATAAGATCTGTCGAGTTACGTTGATAGATATCCAGCGTACCATTGATGCGGTCACGGAGGAAACCGAAGTCGAAACCGACATTGATCTCACGAGTCTTCTCCCAGGTGAGATCCAGATTAGCCAATGAGCTCTTGTAATATGACTGTACAACATTACCACCAAAATCATAAGGATAATTGGTCACGGCAGACTGCGTTCCATAAATGCTGACGGCATCGCTGCCGGTAACACCGTAGCTAAGCCGGAACTTCAGGTTGGAAAGCCAGCTTCTGGCCGGCTCCATAAACTTCTCCTCCGTCACGCGCCATGCAAAGGCAGCAGAAGGGAAAAAAGCCCACTTGTGTCCCTTAGCCAGACGTGACGAGCCATCGAAACGGCCGGAGACTGTGAAGAGGTACCGATCCATGTAGCCATATTGTACGCGGGCCAGGAATGATGCCAGGGTACTCTTCTTATAGTCGGTATCAGAGTTGTTAATGTCGCCCTTGGACGCAGCGCCGAGGTTGTACCACAGACTGTTGAAAGGGAAGTTTCGGGTTGTCTGCCATGACGACTCCCAGCGGTTATATTCGATGCTCTGTACCAGTGTACCCGTCAGGTGATGATTGCCCAAGGTACGCGTATAGTTGAGCGAGTTATCCCATACAAATCCGAAATTAGTGCTGGTATTGTAACGTCCCTCCGTCTTAGGCTGGCTGTCAGCAGCATTCTTGGCATGAACGCCCAACGAGACACCATCACGCTCCTGCTTATAGTGTGGACTCATCTGTGTCTTCAACGAAAGTCCCTTAATGGGATCTACCTGCAGCCAGACATTGCCAAAGAGGCTGTAACGTCTGTTCTCACGACGCTCTCCATCGGGAAGAACCTCAAACATCGGGTTTGTAGCACTGGCATTTCTGAAGGCATGGAATCTCGGATTGCCTTCCTCGTCATAAGGAAAGGCTACAGGTGGCAGACGATACGCCGACCGCAGCGTCTCATAACTTCCTTCGTTCTGCTTGCTGTATGTAAAGTATGTGTTGGCTCCAAAGGTCCACTTGTTCAGGAACTTGTGCGTAACACTCAGGTTCATGTTGTAGCGATTGAAGTCCTGAGCCCTGACGGTGCCCTGTTCCGAGAGCTGCCCTATCGAAGCGGCAAAAGAACCTTGGGCATCACCACCTGAAGCAGTGACCGTATTGCTGTACTGCTGTCCCGTACGGAGGGTCAGGTCTATCCAGTCGGTGTACCTCCCAGAATCTATGATATCCCACTCTTCGGGGGTGAAGAACTCGGTATTGCCACGGCTGGTGTCACGGCCCATCGTGTTAAACAGGTCCGTACGCCACTTTGCATATTGCTCACCATTCATCATGTCAGGCAGATTGCTGGCCTTGCGCACACCGTAATATCCATTATAGTCGATGGAAAAATGTCCTTTTTTACCTCCCGATTTTGTCGTGACGATAACAACTCCGTTAGCACCTCGACTACCATAGATGGCTGTGGCAGAGGCATCCTTCAGCACATCGATAGACTCAATGTCGTCTGGATTCAGGTCGTTGATGCCGTCGGTCATAGGAATACCGTTGATGACATACAGTGGACTTGCATTGGCATTGTTGATGCTGCTCTCCCCACGTACCTTGACATTGAATGTGCCACCAGGTCTACCTACATTTCGTTCTATATCCACACCGGCTATCTTGCCTTGCAGTGCTGTCGAAGCATCTGTAGCAGAAGCAACTGTCAGATCTCCGGCATTGATCGTAGCAATGGATCCCGTCACATCCTTACGCTTCATGGTGCCGTATCCAACGACAACAACCTCATTGAGCATCTTCCGGTCTTCCCTGAGAACGAAGGTCGTATTCTGGCTTTTCCGCGCAGTCAGATTCTGAGAGACATAGCCAACATACGAAACTTCTATTTCTGCATCTTGTGGTACTTCGATAGAAAAATGGCCGTCGATGTCTGTGATTGTTCCTATGGAGGTTCCCGGCAACTTAACCGTGGCTCCGATAATTGGCTCTCCTCCATCGTCCTTGACTGTTCCCGAAATTTTCACCTTACCATCTGACTGGAGGCTCTCGTCAAAACCTTTATAATTCTTACTTCTGACCATATCTTTATTGGTACCGACAGCAGCCGAACCAATATAGGTGTCAGAAGTTCTTGCATCTGAAAAGGATGTACGGGCCTCTATGGCACTCATACTTAAAAATCCTACCAGCAAGATAGACGATCGTTTTAGCTTTTGTTTCATGTTCTTCTCTTGATTAGGTTTATTTCTATTGTTCCAAAATATTATGGAGCAAAAATAGAAAGTTTCAGGCAACAGCATATTCCGGAATGTACTCTGCTTCTTCCCAAAGTACAAATGATACCGTCATCGTCAACAAATGGGAATGTCAATTGTGAACTTATTATAAAAAGATTAGCTCCACGGAATAAGAGAGCTCCGCCTTTTAGTATTTTTGCAGCATAAACCATATAGTTGTCAAATAGTATGAAGTATCCTCTCTCCTGCCTGTTACTTATCCTGTCATTGATGATACAAGCTCAGACACCAATGACACGTTACAGCTTCAAAGCTCTGGGAGTAAAAGATGGCATTCCCGATAATTTCATCTACTCTATATTCCAGGATAGTCATGGTTATGCCTGGTTTGCCACAAGTAAAGGTTTATGCCGCTATGACGGATACTCTGTCCGCAACTATAATCTTAAAAGCGTCGGTAAAGACTATTACGCTATATGGCAGGACCGCAGGGACCGCATATGGGTTATGGCCGGTCAGAAGGTGTATGCTTATGATCGAATGCACGATCGTCTGACCGACAATATCTTTCCCCTACTTCAGGGGCGTGCCCGTCATCAGAATTTACTCTTCTTTCATGTAGATCACGATGGTAACCTGTGGTTTTCCACAGATCACACCCACATCACCTATTACGATGAATCAAATGGGAGTTTTCAAAAAATAGTCCTTCAAGGCGGAAAAGACATTGCCTGGTTGCAATGCCGTAACAGGCAGGCCTATGTTCTTTTCACCAATGGGGTGATCTCAAGGATCGATCTCAGGACACACATCATGCGCCCCATGAACAAGGTAGGCATGAGCAAGTATCCTAATCATTACCATCAAACATACCTCGACAATTTTGGAAATCTGTGGATGTTCACAACCCATTCAAAAGAAGATGCACTATATTATATCAATACCAACAATAACAGAAAAACAGAAGTTGCACTGAATGGTGCTTCCATCAATTATGTTACCGACATCTGTGACGATGACCATGGCAATATATGGATAGGCACGGACAACAATGGAATTCTCATATACAACGTGATGCTCCAGAAAATGAGGGTGGTGAACCATACTGCTTCCTCAACCTATTCCATTCCTTCCAACCACATCGGCTGTTTATATCATGACAAAAGGCAGAATATAATGTGGGTGGGAACTACAAAGACGGGAGTTGCCTACTCCTGGCTCGATAAGACCTATTTTGAATACCACTCGCTGCCTGGATTCGATGACATCAATACCATTTTGGAAACCCACGACGGACAGTGGTGGATGGGCGCTGACGGAGACGGCATCATCAATATTCACGGAGAAGGATTACAACACCATTGCTATACTCCCAAGAACAGTGGCATGACGTCCAGTCTGATTGTATGTTCACACGAGGACGCTAAGCACAGGCTCTGGTTCGGAACTTATGGTGGCGGAGTCTTCTATTATGATCAAGGCGCGTTTCACCCCGTCAACTGGCCTGCAGCCAGCTCTGTGAGGTGTATCGGGGAAGATGGGCTGGGCAATATCTACCTGGGCACTTATATCAAGGGGTTATGCCGAATCTCCCCCAATGGATCTATGAAGACCATCTCCCTCGCTCACGGCGGCAACCCTGCGGGATCCAACTCCATCACCGACATCTATTCTGACGGCAGCAATAAACTTTATATTGCCACCGATGATGGACCTTTCGTGATGGATATCTATTCTCTGAAAACAAGCCCATTATTCCGGCAGCCCCTACAGCGCCAGGCAGCGCGGGATCTCGCCACATGCATCATGAGAGACAGCAATGGCCTGTTGTGGGTAGGGACACGGAATGGTGCATACATCTACAATGAAACCAGCGGATCCGTGATGAACCTGACCACGGGGAACGGACTGACCAACAATTACATCAGGGGTATCTGTGAAGGTCGTGACCACAACCTATGGATCACTACCGACAATGGCCTTACCAATGTCATGGTGGTGCCCGATCCTGCCTCTTCGCTGCCAGCGCTGAGGTGCTACCATTATTTCAACGAGGACGGAATGGGTAATATCTTGTTTAACAATCATTCTGTCTGTGCTCTCCGTAACGGCGACATTCTCGTGGGGGGCATAGGGGGATTTACGCTCATCAAGCCCTCCCACATGAAGGGGCTTGACGCTGACCGCAAGGTGAGATTCACCTCGATGTATGTTGCAAACGAGAGGGTGGAGGTGGGCGACACCGTCAACGGCAAAGTGCTGCTGAAGAAGAATCTTCAGATGACAGACAAGATAGACCTGGATTACAGCGATAACTACATTGCCATAGGGGTTTCTTCGCTTAACTTTCAGACCCGCAGCCAATATGCCTATCGGCTGAACGACGACACGGAATGGGTGCACATGGACGGGAACATCGTCCGTTTCAACAGGCTTCAGCCAGGTTCCTATCACCTGCAGGTGAAACTGGTCGACAGCAATAATTCTGCCCATAACATTTCAGCACTTACCATACATATCCGCCCCCCGTTTTATGCTTCCACATGGGCGATCGTTGTATACCTGATCCTTATCATAAGCTGCGTTTCTTATGGTCTGCATCGAATGAAGGTAAACAACCGGGCCAAGCTGCGCCGACAAAAGATGGACATGGACATGGCCAAGCAGCATGAGATCGACGAGACTCAACTGCGGTTCTTCACCAACATCAGCCATGACCTGCGCACGCCTTTGTCGCTCATACTCATTCCCGTAGAGAAGCTCATGGCCATGGATCTGCCACGAGAGGTACACAAGGCGGTTGGGATGGTGCAGAGCAACGCCCGTCTGCTCCTGGACGAGATGAACCAGATTCTTGACATGAAAAATGTCAATGAGAATAAGGCCGTATATCAGCCCTCACGCCATAACATGTCAGAATTCATCAGAAATTCCAGTGACACGCTGCAGCCAGAAGCTGACAAGAGGCATATCGCGATAACGACAGACATACAGGTGAAAGATCTCTTCATGGATTTTGACTATAACAAGATGCAGCGCATCATGCTCAATCTCATTTCCAACGCTATCAAATACAATGTAGATGGCGGAAAGATCACTATCACGCTGAGACAGCATACGAATGGTATGGACGGGTCAGAGGCCGTCATCACCGTAGCCGACACAGGCATCGGCATCAAAGAAGAAAACTGGGAGAGAATCTTTGACCGCTTTTTCCAGGAATCTCACCCCACTGCATACGTGGGCAATGGCATAGGACTGCACATCGTAAAGGAATATGTCACGCTGCATGGCGGAACCATCAGCGTAAAAGACAACACGCCGAAAGGCTCCGTCTTCACCGTTCGCCTGCCTGTCAGGCATGGTACCATCGACTATACTAAACCCGATGCAGAGGAGACCATAAAAAATATACCCACTGAAAATGATGGTAATAACAGAAGGCATCTGCTGATCGTAGAAGACAATCATGACCTAAGGGAACTCTTAAAGACATCGTTGAGCGATGAATATATAGTCTCTGATGCCAGTAATGGACAGGAAGCTATCCGTATGCTCGAGAAAGAAAATATTAACCTGGTCATCTCCGATATTATGATGCCTGTAATGAATGGCATGGAGCTCCTCCACAGCATCAAGACAGATGTACAGTTCTCTCACATCCCAGTCATTCTACTGACGGCCAAGACAGCAGAAGAGAATGTCGTCAGAGGTCTGCGCGAGGGAGCCGACGATTATGTCACCAAACCTTTCAGTGTGGAAGTGTTGCGGTTACGCATACAGAAGATTATCAATTGGAGCACGCAGATCCACGAGAAATTCAAGACTATAGACGTCTCTCCCAGTGAGATAACTGTCAGCTCCCTCGATGAGCAGCTGATTGCCAAAGCCATACAATGTGTAGAGGAAAATATGAGCAACAATGAATACTCTGTGGAAGAACTCAGTTCGCAAGTCGGAATGACGCGAGGGTATCTGTATCGCAAGCTTGTCGCCATTACGGGTAAAACGCCACTGGAGTTTATCCGCATTTTGCGCATGAAGCGCGGACGGCAGCTCCTGGAAAAAAGTCAGATGAGTGTCTCGGAGATTGCTTATCAGGTGGGGTTTTCGCCTAAACAGTTTTCTAAATATTACAAGGAGACTTTCGGAATTCTTCCTTCTGAATACAAGAAACGTCACGGCTAACCGTGCCATGTAACTTCAGTATGGTGTGTCGCCCATGCTGATGAGCATGCCTCTGGCTCCTTCAGATTCTCATATTCACTCAAGAAAATTCACATATTTATATAATAACCACATGATTTCCACGTTTCAAAGGTAATGATACAGAGTGGTTTCCCGCAGTTGCAGCGCATCTCCCTGATGCTGCTTGCCACGATAATAACAGGCGTTCTGGGCATGATGACTTCGTGCTCCGACGATGACTCGTACACTACATCAAAGTCGGATCTGCTCACTTTTTCTACCGACACGCTGCGGCTCGACACCGTCTTCAGCAATGTTCCTACGGCTCATCGGTCGCTGTGGGTTCACAACCATTCCGGCGACGGACTGCGTCTGAGCTCGGTGCGTCTGACCCGTGGTGCTGCCTCGGGGTTCAGGGTGAATGTCGATGGCATGTATCTGGGCGAGGCAACCGGCTATGGCGTGACCGATCTCGAAGTGCGCAGCGGCGACAGCATACGCGTGTATGTGGAGCTGACCGCTCCTAAAGCCAACGCCGATGTGCCTACCCTGGACGAGGACGACCTCGTGTTCAGGCTTGAGAGCGGGGCGGAGCAGAAGGTGAACCTGCGCGCCATGACGTGGGATGCCATCATGATGCGCCACGTGAAGGTCTCTGCCGACACCACCATCGACGGCCAGGGCAGACCGATCATCGTCTATGGGGGCATCACGGTGGACAGCGGTGCGACCCTGCATGTCGCACCCGGCACGACGCTCTATTTCCATCAGGACGCCGGCATCGACGTGTATGGCCGTCTGCTGTGCGAGGGCACGGCTCAGCAGAACGTCACGCTTCGCGGAGACCGCCTCGACCGAATGTTCGATGATCTGCCTTACGACCGGCTGCCGGGACAGTGGCTGGGCGTCAGGTTCCGTTCGTCTTCGCATGCCAGCGTGCTGACCCACACAGATCTGCACGGCGCATACGATGGTATCCGCATAGACTCTTCGGCGGTGGACAGACGCGCGCTGACCCTGCAAAACTCTACCCTTCACAACTGTCAGGGCTACGGACTCTATGTGGAGAACGCACAGCTATCTGTTACCAACACGCAGATTACCAACACGCTACACCACTGTGTGTCCATACGGGGAGGCAGCGTAAGCATGGACCATTGCACCCTGGCGCAGTTCTACCCCTTCGACTCGGCGCATGGCATAGCCCTCCACTTTGCCAACAGGCACCCCATCACAAGCCTCGACGTGCGCAACACGCTCATCACGGGGTATGCCGACGATGTGCTGCAGGGCGAGAAGACCGACTCCACGGCAGCGATGAACTACAGGTTTGCGAACTCCATGATACGCACGCCGAAGGTCACGACCAAGGACAGCGTGAACTTCAGCGAGGTGTATTTCGAGGATATCAAAGACACCGCGAGCTACGGCGAGAAACACTTCGTGAAGGTCGATGCAGACCGTCAGGACTACGATTTTCATCTCCGCAGTCAGTCGGCAGCCATCGGCAAGGCTGCCTCCCCGACCACGCAACAGGGCGATCACGACGGGTACGTGCGCGATGACAAGCCCGACATCGGGGCGTATGAATGTCGAAAGAAATAGATAACGGGGCGCTTGTCGCCCGATGAAGCATGACCTTAAACCCCAACGAATATGAAACAGATCAAAATAGAAATCAATATGGAGCTCTGCCAGCCCGACGAGCTGACAGCGCAGGAGCGTGATCTCGTGTTGCGCGCACAGCAGGCCACCGAGAATGCCTATGCCAAATACAGCAGGTTCTATGTGGGTGCCGCCGCCCTGCTTGCCGACGGGCAGATCTTTATCGGTGCCAAT
>LAHS01004928.1_pt1 | contig 11123 bp, 12 predicted proteins | sample 329651 | NCBI WGS metagenome assembly LAHS01 (sample SAMN03275699, study PRJNA271635) | activated sludge metagenome | isolation source: sample C-1 Sludge from hydrolytic chamber (first chamber) of Anaerobic... | reverse complement strand
AAGGGACCTCCCTTTGGTGCCCCATAAGTGCACACTTATGTAAATAAGACGTACGATTAAAAAAGAAGACGATTGTATAGTAAAAAAAGTCAAAATTCCGTGCAGAAAGAGACCCCACATGTAGCGTCTTATATTGACCCCTCACGCCTGAAAGTGGTACTCTTAGCGTACACCAAAACACACAAAGAGAAGCTCTGATATGCGTTTCGCTCCGCACGGACTTTTCTTACAAGAGGTTAGAATAATGCCGTATTCCGAACCGACCAATCTTGCAGTCGTCGCCTGCCCGGGTGGTGAAGCTTTTGCTGATGAAGTCATCACGCATTTGCGCCACATGTACAAACACCGTTTTACACTCAAAAACGATGTTATTTCCAAACGCTATTCACTTGATAAGGACAAACTGATTACAGAAATCAATCTGAAGAATGATCTTCAGACTTCTGAGCTCTGCGTCCGCGGAATGATTGATAAGTATCGTCCGCCGGTTTTTAAAGTGAACACGCAGTTCACCTGGTTTGCGAACGGCGAATTCAAAGCCGAACTGATGGAAACGGTCCGCGGAAAAGACGTATTCATTTTTCAGGATGCAGAAAACCATGAGATGATTGAAATGAACGGCGGCAAGAACAAGCTGTCTCTTTCAGTCAACGACCATGTTATGACGCTGCTCGTTACAATCGATGCAGTGCGCCAGGCAGGAGCAAAGCAGATAACGCTCGTGCTCCCTGCATTCCCGTACAGCCGCCAGCACAAGAAGAAGGGCCGCGAAGGTCTTACAGCTTCCCTGCTCTGCCACATCTACGAAATGATGGGCGTAGCAAGAATCATTACTCTCGATATTCACTCGCGCGAAATTGTTAACGCATTCAACACAACTCATCTTGAGAATCTTCATGCGTCATATCAGATCATCCGCGAATTGACAAAAATTGTTAATCTCTCAGGACCGAACAAAGAAGACCTCGTTGTCGTCTCTCCTGATACCGGCGCTATTGACCGCAACAAGTTCTATGCAACAGGACTCAAAGTGCCGCTCGCAATGATTTACAAGGAGCGCGACTACTCAATCGTTACGCAGGACGCAAAGAACACGAACATCAAGAGCATCAAGCTGCTCGGCGATGTTAAAGGCAAGGTTGCATTCCTCGCCGACGATATGCTCGGCACCGGCGGAACACTGCTCAAGGCTATGGGATTCCTCCATGACCAGGGAGCAACAAAAGTCATCGCAGCAATCAGTCTGCCGTTCTTTACCGGCAACGCAATCGAACAGTTTGACCAGGCATACAAAGACGGACTGTTCTACCGCATCATCGGCACGAACGCTGTCTACCACGAAGAACTGAAAAACCGCGAATGGTTCGTAAGCACAAACGTAAGCGGTCTGTTTGCAAACGTCATCACACGCCTGCACCACGACCAGGGCTTGAGCGATCTTCTCGAAAACAGAGATATCATCGACAAGCTTATTAAGAAAGACTGATTCACGAGATAATTCCGATGAGCAGAACTGTTCTGTGCGTTGACATTGGTACATCATCGCTCAAGGCAGCGCTCATCGGTAACGCTTCAGAAAAAAGCACTTTGGGCAGAGCTTCAGTTCCGTCCGAAGTGCTTTTTTATTCACGCCAAATTTTTTCCAAAACAAATAATCAGCACAGCGCCGCAAAGACATGGATGCCGGCACTTGCAGCAGCAGTGCGCAGCTTCGGCTCTTCACCGCTTGCACCAGGCGCCGTCTGCATCAGCGGCAACGGTCCTACGATTGTCGCACCGGACGGCACAACGCTTCTCTGGAACGACACACCGCAGGCAGCAACGCGCGCAACGCCATCACCTTTAAGCACTACACCGCGCTCATCATCATCGTCTTTGTGCACGCCGATACAGACACGCTCGCTTTTCATCCCGCGTCTTCTTCTTTTTAGAAACTGTTTTTCTGAACAATGGGCGCGCGCCCCGCAGATTTTTTCCGGCCCAGAGTATCTTATTAATGCGCTCACCGACTCGTGCGTAACAATTTTACCTGAGCCGCGCTATACGGAAGCGTACTGGACAAATGATGAACTGGCGCGCTGCGGATTCAGCAAAAGCGACATTGAAAAACTTCCGCCGTTCGTTCCGCCTGCTCACTGCGCGGGACACATTACTGCAGAAGGCGAATCGTTCTCTGGAATCGCGCAGGGCACACCAGTTTTTTGCGGCGGCCCAGATTTTACTTCCGCGCTCATCGGCACAAACACGCTCGCTCCGGGAGACTTATGCGACAGAGCAGGCTCAAGCGAAGGTCTTAACATGTGCACGCCTGAACCGCTCGCCGGCCCGGACTTCCGCACTCTGCCGTCTGTGCAAAGCGGCGTATGGTGCTGCGACTATCTCATTCCTGACAGCGCAAAAAGAAGTGCCGTTATGGAAGATCTGGCGCACGAAGTCGCGTCTGGAATTGGCAAGCTCACGAAAGCTGCGCGCAGCGCGCATTTCCCTGAACCGCAAAGGATTGTGATTACAGGCGGTCAGTCTCATAACGAAGCGCTCTCTCAGCTCAAAGCAGATCTTACTGGCCTCCCTGTTGTAATAACAAATTGCAGCGATGCGGAGCTTGCCGGCGACAACATCATTGCGCGTGTCGGACTCGGCGAATACGACTCTATCCGCAGCGCCGCAAATTCGCTCGTCACGGCGTCAAAAACATACACGCCGCGAACGCATAATTCTGAACATCACAGCCACATTCTGACAAAAGAAAAGGAAACGGAGACCCTTCTGTGAAAATCTACCGCCTCCCTCAAAAATGTTCCGCTCTCATTTTCGACATCGACGGCACGCTCTACACATGCCCGGAATATGTTCACGAGCAGATTGACTCACAGGTGCGGTACTTTGCACAGCTGCGCGGAATAAGTGCGGACGATGCACGAAAGATGGTCGCCGATTTCCGGAAAACGTATGCCGGCGAACATAACGGCGCAAAAATCAGCCTGGGAAATCTCCTCACTCATTTTGGAATTTCAATTCAGGAAAGCATCGGATGGCGCAAGTCACTTTTCGATCCGGCAAAATATCTCAAGCGCGATGAAAATCTTATTGCAGCTCTCGCTGACCTTGCAAAAAAATATACGCTCATCTGCGTTACAAATAATCCCGTCGCGCCGGCACAAAAAACGCTCGAGGTAATAGGCATAAGCAGTCTCATTTCAGACATTATCGGACTCGACACATGCTTCAAGTCAAAACCTGCGCGAGAGCCGTTTGAACTCGCCGCTAAAAAGGCATGCTCTCCTGTTTCTGAATGCATTGCAATCGGCGACAGGTACGACATTGACGTTGCGCTTCCGCTCGACATGGGAATGGGCGGCATTGTTGTGGCAGGCGCCGAGGAAGTGTGCACGCTGCCATCGCTGCTGATTCACTAGCAATTTCTTTCAGGAACGCAAACCGGCATCACATATTAATCATGTTTTTTCTATAGAAATGTGTTTTTTTTTGAGAGTGTGTTATAATTCAGTATAGGTTTTTTTGCTTTGCCGGACACAATGCAGCAGCGCAGTTACAGGAGATAAATACAAAATTATGAAAGTTGAAAATCCGGGTTCAAAAATCACACTGGAAAATTCCGGCGATCTTACGTTCTTTTTTGTCGGCGTCGGCAGCGCTTTTTCAAAACTCAATTTTCAAAACAATGTTATTATTGTCAAAGGTAAAGATCATCTGATGATTGACTGCGGCAATGTCTGCCCGTATGCGCTGTACACGTATCATCTGCCCCTCTCTTCAATAAAAAATATTCTGATTACTCATTCTCATGCCGACCACATCGGCGGGCTTGAGGAAATGGCACTCATGGGCCGCTATGTTACAAAAGTAAAACCGACCATGGTTATCACCGACGAATACAAGGATATTCTTTGGAACCAGAGTCTCAAAGGCGGCTGCTCACACGGTGAAACGAGTGACGGCGCCTATATGAAGTTCGAAGATTACTTTACGCAACAGTGCCCGGATCTTGTTTCAGAAAATCCCCGCCCGCTCTATCATACGAAAGTCGGATCAATCGATGTAAAAATCTACCGCACAAAACATATTCCCGACAGCGCAGGCTCATGGAAAAACTCTTTCTATTCAGTCGGCGTTCTCATTGACGACCGCATCCTTTTCCCCAGCGACACCCGTTTCGACACGGAACTGCTCGACTGGATGCTTTCATCATACAAAATTGACTATATTTTCCACGACTGCCAGTTCTATCCGGGCGGAGTTCATGCACCGTACGCAGACCTCTGCACGCTGCCGGCAGATGTCAAGAAACGAATACTGCTCTGCCATTACGGTGACAACTATGAGCAGTTCAACCCGGAAAAAGACGGCTTCGCAGGATTTACAAAAAGAGGCGTTTTCTACAACTTCGGAAAGTAAAAAACCGCTAAAAGAAATAGAACAATAACATTGTTTTTTTCTTATTCAAATATTAAATATTTTAGAGATTTATAGTATAATCAGAAGTGAACTGTTTCAGAATATTTTCAGCCGGTTCGCAGGAATCGGGTGAATGTTGTATTGGAGCGAGGCTTTTGATTATGAAAACCAAATCACTTTTTGCATCATCTTTTTGTGCAGCAGCTGTTCTTTTTACACTGTTTGCGTTAGTTTCATGCGGCAATGCATTCACACCCAGGAGCGAAAGTTCTATCAGCATAACAATGCCGTCTTCAGCACTTTCTTTTTCCCGCAGTTCAGATACAACAGACGGCAGCAATGCGACAGACACATCATCGTCCACTATTATATTTACCGCTGCGGCTCTGGATACAGCACAAGTAAATCGTACTCGATCTCATTAACAAGCAGCGCATCTTCGTATACATTCGTTCTGGATGACATGCCGGTTGGTCAAAAAATGACAATAACCGCAAATGTATACAGCAATTCAGAGCTTTACTTTACGGGAACGAGCAGTGAGTTCACGGTGGCTGCTTCAGGAAACACTGTGAGCATTGCGATGAAATCATGCAAAGAGGATACGACGGATGACGATTCAGCAAATACTCCATCGTATATAAGCTACTATGTAAGCAGCAGTACAGCGGGCAGCGATTCAAACAACGGAACGGCAGCCAGTACGCCGTTTGCAACGCTCGCAGCAGCTTTTACAGCAATGCAAGCTGCATCCAGCGGAACATATACAGATGAAAAACCTGCTGTTATATCACTTCTTGACTCTGTCACTGTAGATTCAGTTCTCGATACAAAAACTGTACCCGCAGCAATTTATTTGAATGGAAATACAATCACACGAGGATCTTCCTGCACAGGAATTCTTTTTACAGCAAAAAGCACGCTTAGTTTGTATTCCGGCACGATCAACGGCAACAGCAGTTCAGTTGCGGCAACTAATCCTCTTTTTGATAATGAAAGCACACTTAACCTGACGTCAGTCACTATTACAAACGCAAAGAACTCTGGCGGTTCAGCGGCAATCTTGCAGACAAACGGCTCTTTGTATGCTAAAAAATGCACGATAAACGGATGCACTTCCGTGTCATCATCTGCATGCACATTCTTACTTGGATATGCAGTGTTTTCTGATTCAACAATAAGCGGTAACTCCGGTATGAACGGAGCTATTACAAACAACGGCATGCTCGTTCTTACAAACGGCACATCAATCACAGGAAATTCTTATACAAGCACTGCCGCAGATACTATCCCCGCCAACATTTACAACACCGGTACTGTTGTTATGTGCGGAGCAACAGTAAGCGGATTCGTATTCAACAGCGGCACATACGCGCTTCTTGATTCCTATACGCATACTGATACAAGCGAATCATTTACAATCGGAAGCAACGCAAACACCATCACGAAACAATCGGGAGATACATATGCAATTGAATCATACGGTTCAAGCAGCAGAATTGTAGTTGATAAATCGGCAGTAATGAACGAAACATATCTCTATGGCGGAATCATCGAAGCTGCTTCAGAAACATTTACAGCCGCTGTTGCAACGATTACTCCTGCAACATGGCCAACATACACAGCATCGAGTTCGAGTGGCACAACGACATACACTCTTAACAATTTGTCGTATACATTCACTGTCGCCGGCACAGACACTTCAACGGGAGCTACGTTGTACGCAGTTTCTAAAGATACAGCAAATACATATTTCCCAATTTCAGATGCGACAAACTACAAATATTCTTATAACAGTGCATGGTCGTTAACAGAAAACAATGCACAGGTTTCTTACAACGGCTGCTTGATTGTGCCGACTGCATACCCGGACACAACAGCAACCAATTAATTCTTTCCCGTTTACCAAGGCGCTCTTTTCTGGTATTCTAGTGGCGTGGTCCACTAGCTCAGCTGGATAGAGCGGCTGCCTCCTAAGCAGCAGGTCGTGCGTTCGAATCGCATGCGGGCCGAAAAAAAAGGAACATCGTGTGAATAAGTTCACCGGATGTTCCTTTTTTTATAAACTCAGGTTAACAGCTTATTTATCTGTAATATATCCGATAATGCCTGCAACCCAGCCTGCTACAATCATCCAGAAACCGATTCTTGTGTTTTTAAGGAGCAATTTTGCAATGCTCTTTGAAACAAAGTTGTCGCTTGCATAGATAATGAGAATAATACCGCCGATAATGCTTGCAACGAGACAAATGAGTTTAATCAGCTTTGCGTTTTTTACATTCAGGAAGCTGAATACGATACCAGCAGCAGCTCCGATAAAAATGAGCAGAGCACCAATTGTCCATCCGTTAAGTTTATCACCAACAAAATCCCATCCGGAAGAACTTCCAAAAAGGACGCTGAATACCGGCATGCAGAATCCAATGGCAACAAGTGCCATACCGATCAAATAAATATAGCTTATCTTTGATTTCATTTTATATTCCTTGAATACGTACAGAAATTAATTATGTACGGTCATAAGACCGCCGATGATGAGAAGATTCTTTGCAGCATCAAGAAGGAATGCAAGGAAATCCACATGGTTGAAAATACCATAATATTCACTGAACAAATCAGTGATAACGGCAACAATAATCCAAACAATAAGTGTGACGAGCATCAGGACATTGTCAAATTTTCCAGGGTTCCAGAAAAATTTAATTACAAGGACAATGCCACAAAGAAGCACGAGAATGCCAAGAAGAATTGTTATAGTATTCTGAATATTTCCGTCAAAAATAGCACTTACTGCGCTTCCAATCTGAACTGATTTTATTGAGCTGCCAACTCCAAGTACGCACAATCCTGTAACGATGAAATACACTGCCAGCGCAATCTGAATAAATACGAGGCCAAGTGATTTTTTAGATTTGTTTGCCATTATAATCCCCTTTTCCCGCCCACGCGGGTTTTAAATTTTATTCTGCATACGCAGAATGTGTCTTCTATTATATCACGCGAAAGGGAATCTTCAAGACAAATCAACCGCGGTAAATAACGCGGAAAAATTCGCACACGACGTTCGTAGTTTCAGAAAATGTAAAGCCGCAGATATCGCCTTCGTCGCTCATGTATTCGTTCTGCTTTTCTTTCCATTCATCGAGACTGCTGTCCTCACCTTCACGCTGCGCCATTTCCCAGGTGACTTCATTGAACGGCACTACATTCACATCGGTAAGCTCTATGATGCACTTCGGGCTTTCATTCCGGTCTTCCACAACATACAACTCTCCTGCAACAGGAATCGGCTCACGGTTGATTGCGTAAGCCGGGAACGGACTGAATGATGCTGTTTTCTTTCCGGCAAGAACAAGCGCAAGCTGTTCGTCTCCCGTAAAGTTTCTGTTCTCAAAAGAAAGCTCGCCTGAATAACGGTCGTTTTCATCGCGGCCGGAAGCCTTAATAAATTTGTCCCAATAAACGTCTGCCATACTCATCGCAAAACCTCCATGCACACAAAGAAAACGTGTAAGCGCCGGTAACTATCTGCTTCTAATGAGCATGAGAATAAATGCAAGAATGAAAAATAACGACGGAATAATTGTAAATAAAAGCGTCGCAAGAGGAATGCCGGCAACTGCGATTCCGCCGGGCACGATGATGCCGAGCTTAACAAGCATTTCGAACACAATGCCTGCATACGATGTAACAGCGCCGGCAACAAGACTTATCCATGCTGCATCTCTCGTTTTGCTCCACAGCATAATTGCAAGAAAAGCAGCTATTCCGCCAAGAACGAGTTTTATGATATACAGTATTATTTCACTTTGAATCATATTATAAAAATAACACAATTAACCGCTGAACGGCTACAGCTGCCTTCAGTTCAATCCGCTGTGAACGGAGTCTTTTCGAGCGCACGGAACACGCCTTTATCTGCTCCGAACGGAACGATAGACGGCTGTTCATACACAGGACTTATAACGAGACCGCAGTCGAGGCAGTGAATCATAAAGGTGCCGTACTGTTCCTTTGCAATTTTCGGATACAGGTACGGTCCTTTGCGTGTCCAGTATTTTGTAACGACAGTGTCGTAGATAAACCAGTCTTTTTCTTCGCGGGTCTGAAGCGCCGCAATCATATCGTAGATTGAGCGCGTAACTGCAGCCGCAAGAGGAGCCGGTATGCGTGCAGAAGGGATCGCAGCAATTGAGTCAGCATCAAATGCTGACTGCACTTCCGCTGCAGCTTTTTCGTCTCCCGCTTTTGCTGTGTCATCCGCAGCTTCTGATTTGACAGCAAGGAGCCACAAAGAATCAGTCCACGGAAGCGGCGGCTCAATGACTAATGCTTTTACAGTGCGCCAGTCAACATTGCCTGGATTCCACGGACGCCAGACAGAAGCGCTGTCTGGTGCAACTTCAAGCAGATTCTGCATTGCTTCCTTTTTAGAAGTAAACACTTTTACCGTGCGGGTACTTGCAAGAAGCTCAGATACCGCGCGGTCAAGCTGACTCTTTACAGTGCCGTCTGCACGAGGCGTAAAATCTGTATCAAAGCTGCCTGTAATTCCGCGGCTCAGCACATTCTTGAATATAGTAGATGCACTGCCGCCGCCCCAGCCTAATATTGCGCGGCCACCTTCCTGATACAAATCGGTAAGACGAACGCCTTTAGCGGTATATAAAAAACATCCGCGCGCGCGTTTTACCGTCCCATAACGCGCAGTCATTTCAGAAGCAAGCAGTGTAACTTCAGTCATACATCCTCATCAGCGATTCTACAGTTTCGCCAGTTTTTCCTGAACGAGCTTCGTTGCAACAGCAGGAGCAGCCTTTCCGTGAGACTCTTTCATCACCTGACCCATGAGCCAGCCGACTACATTTGTCTTGCCACCCTTGAAGTCTGCAACAGCCTTTGGATTCGAAGCGATTACTTTGTCGACAATCGCTTCGATTGCACCGCTGTCGCTCACCGTCTCCATGCCTTCGCTCTTAATAATTTCAGCAGGCATTTTGTTAGACTCAAGCATTTTTGCAAATACAATCTTGCCCTGCGCAGACGTAATCTTTTTGTCTTCGATTGCGTTCACAAGCTCAGTGATATGCTTCGGCGTGATGGAAACATCGTTGATTGTCTGATTCTTTGCGTTAAGGACTGCAAGCAGTTCTGCCAGAATCCAGTTAGCAACTTTCTTAACATCCTTCGCGCCTTTTGCAGCTTCCTCAAACCAGAGAGAAAGCTCACGCGTAGATGTAAGCGTTTCGACATCAAATTCAGAAAGACCGTACTCAGCGATAAATCGCTCGCGTTTTGCTTCAGGAAGCTCGCCTACGTGGCTGCGCGCGCGCTCAATAAGATCGTCGCTCACGCTGAACGGCTTGATATCAGGCTCAACAACAAAGCGGTAGTCGACGAACGAGTTCTTCGTGCGCTGCACAACAGTAACGCCCTTCACTTCGTCCCAGCCCATAGTCACCTTAAAGCCCGGATTGAATTCCTGGCGGTCAGTTTCAAATTCCTTGAGCTGGCGCTGCGCTTCGTACGTGCATGCGTCTTTTATTGAACGGAATGAGTTAAGGTTCTTGATTTCAGAAATAGGCGTGTGGAACAGCTTGCCGTTTTCCCACACATTCAGGTTGATGTTCGCGTCGCAGCGCATATTTCCTTCTTCAAGGTTGCCGGCTGTAACTTTTACATAGCGGAGAATTTCCTGCACCGTCTGCATGAACAAAGCTGCTTCGTCAGGACTTGTCATGTCAGGCTTTGTTACGATTTCGATGAGCGGCGTGCCTGAGCGGTTGTAGTCGATGTACGAGTGCTCGCCCGGAAGATGCAGCGACTTGCCGACGTCTTCCTCAAGATGGATACGCTCGACGCGCACACGGCGGAACGTATTGTTGATAATGCAGTTCTCGCCGATGAAGTTGTTCGGACGGAACATTTTGCCACCCGGCTGCTCATCGGCAGGATATTTAATGAACGGAAGATCAACATGGCCGTCGACACAGAGCGGAAGATCGTACTGCGTAATCTGATATCCTTTTGCAAGGTCAGGATAGAAATAGTGCTTGCGGTCAAACTTTGTAAAGCGCGAAATCTTGCAGTTGAGAGCAAGACCTGCCACAGCGCCAAGCTCGACATAGCCCTTGCTTACACGCGGCATAGCGCCAGGAAGACCGAGACATACCGGACACACACGAGTGTTCGGCATTCCGCCGTAGCGGTTTTCGCACGCGCAGAACGCCTTCGTCTTCGTGAGAAGCTGCGTATGAATTTCGCATCCGATTACAATTTCGTATTTATCAACACTCATAACTACCTCAATTAGCCTTTAGCGGGCAGCCGCAGCCGGGATGATCGTTTTCCCATGCCTGCGCGATTTCGAGAATCTTCGCCTCGCTGAACATCGGACCTGCAAACTGAATGCCAACCGGCATGTTGTCGCGCGCTTTTCCGCACGGCACAGACAGACTCGGAATGCGCGCAAGGTTCACGAATGTCGTGAACAAGTCGCTCAGATACATCGCGAGCGGATCATCAACCTTCTGGCCAAGTTTGAACGCAGGAGTCGGACATGTCGGGCAGAGAACCATATCGTACGATTCAAACAGCTTCGACATCTCGCGCTGAATACGAGCGCGCACCGTCATGCCTTTTTTATACGTGTCACCGGAGAACTGCTCTGAAAGAACATAGTTGCCGATGATGATTCTTCGCTTTAC
>LAHS01003672.1_pt1 | contig 11133 bp, 6 predicted proteins | sample 329651 | NCBI WGS metagenome assembly LAHS01 (sample SAMN03275699, study PRJNA271635) | activated sludge metagenome | isolation source: sample C-1 Sludge from hydrolytic chamber (first chamber) of Anaerobic... | reverse complement strand
CCGACAGTGCTGTCTTGTTGGAGAGGTGATGCAGCTGATCTATGGGAGCATAGCTCAACTGACGGAAGGGCGGAAGGACATAGCTATAGAAACTTACGCCGCCGCCATACGTACCGATCCACACGTTGTGAAACTGATCTTCGAAGACCGTCCTCACGCTGTTGCCACTCAGGCTTGTCGCCGTATCGCCCTCACGGAGGAAGAAAGAGGGAAACACGCCTGAAGAAGTAAGGAGCCCCTGGCCGATACTGAGTATGGCGAGCCCACCCTGTTCGGTGCCCACCCAGAGGCGACCGTCGGAGAGTTCTTTGATGCACGAGATGCGGTGGCCGCTGATCTCCGTGGGGTTGACATGCACGAAGCGACCGTTCAGCTGGTCGAAGATGTCCAGCCCACGCCCCGTTCCCACCCACAGTGTACCCCGCTTGTCACGATACAGGCAGTTGACCTCGTTGTCGGAGATGGAGTAAGGGTTCTGGGCATCGTGCATGAAATTTCGGGCAACGCGTGTTCTTACGTCGATGATGGATAGTCCGGCGTTGACATGTCCCACATAGAGTGACCCGTCACCGCCGTCGAGTGCCGTCCAAGTTTGATTGCTTTTCAATCCCTTCACCGTTTTCCGATTGTAATGGGTGAAGCGTTCCGTCTTCCGGTCGAAATGATCTACTCCCTGCCAGTAGGTCGAAACCCATATACTTCCATCAGCCGACGGGGCCACGCCCGTGATGTCGTTGGTCACCAGACTGTGCTTGTCGTGCCTGTTGTGCTTATAGCATGTGAAACGCTGCTTATCGTAATCGAACGCATTCAGACCATCGCGCTGCGTGCCGATCCAGAGTATCGGAGCCTGCGGATCATCGAGCAGGCAGTTCAGTTCGTTGGCCGATATGCTGTTCTTGCCGTCTCTTTTATAATAGGTATAAAATCGGGAGCCGTCAAAACGGTTAAGTCCTTCCTCCGTGGCAAACCATAACGTGCCGTTCTTATCCTGAGCGATATGGAGCACAAAGTTACTCGACAATCCCTTCTCCATGCCCAGATGACGGACGACAAAAGGTTCCGCCGTAGCGGTAACGACAGTGAGGAGACACACGAAAATCAATAAACCAAGCTTTTTCATATACGATGAGATGGGGCAAAATGGACATCGGGCCCGCCTGAAGGGCACTGTTAACATGTATAAAGCAAAGATACAGAGAAAATGGCTAAAGTAGCCACACAAATCAATCAATGAACGATTTGTTATTGTCTTTTGACAGGATAGAGTCTTAACGAATTCGAACTTTTACATAATTTTGCATCAACCTAATTGACAGACAGCACAACATCAGCACATTTACCATCCATTCCTTACTGCCATACCTTATTCAAAAGACACACCAACAAGATTGACAACCTCTCAAATCGTTTCAAAAAACAATATATTAACAACCAAAACATTTAAATTTATCAATATGATGACCTCTAAAATGATCAGTCTCAGGAGCACCATCCTCTGGGCGGCAGCACTCGTCATTGGCTTCACCCTTCAGGCGTGCAGCAGCGATGACGACTATCCCACCGTCGATGGCAAGAATCCTACTATCGAGTTGGCAACGACTCACATTCAGACCGAACCGGGCAGAGCCTTTACCATCGAGGGCACGGCCACAGATGCCGACGGTCTGAAGGCCATACGCCTCGAGTGTGAGGGTATGGACCTCGACAAGACCATCGACTTTCTGGAGTATTATCCCGACACCCTGCTCCACGACTATGCGCTGAGTTACAACTACACGGCCAAGGAATCGTGGAAGGACGGCGATTCTTATCCCGTGAAGGTTACGGTGGAAGACGTGCTGGGTAACACCGTGGAGACTACCGTTACCGTCACTCCCGACGGCGACTTCACCGCTCCCACGTTCACCACTGCTCCCTCGAAGGCACTCACCGTGCTGCTTCAGAACCCCAAGCTCACGCTCAATGCCACCGCGGCCGACAACAAGAGCCTGAAATATATCAAGGTCTCCATTCCCGACCTCAGCATCACCGACAGCATCGCCATCAGCGGAACGAGCTATACCTTCAATAAGGTTTACCAGCTGCCCGGGAAGGAAGCGTCTTACGACATGACGCTCACCGTGGGTGACAACGGCGGCAACACCAACGTCACATCGAGCAAAATCACCGTGAGCGACATGCCCGACTTTGCCAAGATGTACCTCGCCGACGTGTCCGAAGCAGAGGATCTCAACTCCGACCTCTTCGGCGTGCCCATGCTCATCAGCCACACCGGCAAGTACCAGTATGAGGCTCACTATTATAATAAGGTGGCCGGCACCGAGGTTCGCTTCATTCCTCAGAAGACCGACTTTGAGCCAATCTGCTTCGGTGTGGACGAATCGACAGGGCTTCTCACCAGCAATCCTGCCAGCGCCAAGCCCATCAGGCTGAACAAGGTAGGCTACTATAAGATCACCTTCAACTCGGTGACGGGCGACTACAACGTATCAACCTACACGCCAACCGACGAGCCTTTCCCACAGGGACAGACCATGTATCTCGACGGTCCAGGCTCGGAGAAATCGACCTACAAGCTCTCTCTCGCAGGAGAAGGCCTTCCGGGTGCCGGCAACTGGAGCACCAGCAATCCCTTCCTGCTCACTCAGGACAGCAAGAATCCCTATCTCTTCTATGGCGAGATGACCCTCAAGAAGGATACGAAGATCTCGTTCACCATCACACCGCAGCATGCCTGGGGCTGGTGGCCGGAGCCCTTCTATCGCTTCGAAAGTGGGGAGAACGACTCTAAGGAGAACGAATACAACACCAAGAGCAACGGAAACAACATGACGGCAGTCACGGTGAAGACCGATGGCAGGTATCGCTTCGAGTTCGACACTCACCTGCTGCGCTCACGTTTCTACCTCATAAAATAACATATAATGGCTCTATAACGAATCACGTGGACAAACCGGTACTGCGAATAAACATTAATCACGATGCGAATAAGCATTAATCGCACTGCGAATAAGCATTAATCGCAACGCCGATAAGTATTAATCGCGATGCCAATAAGCACGAATCGCAACACTACGATGAGCACGTTCTGTTCACACCATGCGTTATAGAAACCCATATCATCAACAGAAGTAACTATCGATATGAAAAAATATATCATTCTCATCATGATTTCTCTCTTCACCCTCGGGCTCCATGCCCAGGGCGTGAAGGTGAGCGGAACCGTAACCTCCACCACCGACGGCGAGCCCCTGATGGGCCTCATCGTGAAGGTGGCAGGTTCCGACAAGGCCGTAGTGACCGACATTGACGGCAATTATTCCATCGAAGCACCTGCCGACGGCCAGCTCACGTTCAGCATGGTGGGCTTTAAGGCGCAGACCATAGACGTGTCAGGACGTGCCCGCATCGACGTCAAGATGGGCGATGACGTGTCAGACCTCAACGAGGTGGTGGTCATCGGCTACGGCTCGGTAAAGAAGAGCGACCTCACCAGCAGCATCTCGGCCATCAAGGGCGACAAGCTCGAGCATCTCACCACAGGTAACGTGATGAATGCCCTGCAGGGACAGGTCAACGGTGTGCAGATCAGCAACTCCGGCTCTCCTGGCTCCTCGCCCCGCGTCATTATCCGCGGTGTGAGCACCATCAACGGCAGCGACCCTCTCTATGTAGTAGATGGCATGCCCGTGGGTACCAACATCAACTTCCTCAACCAGAACGATATTGAGAGCATGCAGGTGCTCAAGGACGCTTCGGCCGCTGCCATCTATGGTACGCGCGGTAGTAACGGCGTTATCCTCATCACCACCAAGAAGGGTGCTCAGGGCAAGACTCAGTTTACCGCCTCGGCCAACTGGGGCTTCCAGACCCTCAGCAAGCCCGACATTGCCGGTGCCTCCGAATACGAGAAGGTCTTCAACACGCGTTACACCAACGACAGCCAGGTATCGCCCTACAAGGGCACCAAGGACATCACCGATGCCCAGGGCACTGACTGGTGGGACGAGACGCTGCGCAAGGTAGCCCTCACCCAGAACTACAACTTCGGCTTCCAGGGCGGCAACGATAAGCTGCTCTACTCTGCCAGCATCGGCTATTTCCGTCAGAACTCACAGTACAAGGTGGGCGAATGGCAGAAGCTCACGGCACGGTTCTCCATGGAGTACAACTTCAACAAGGTGGTCAAGGCCGGCGTAGATTTCACGCCGAAGTATGAAAACTGGAATGATACCCCCAACCTGATGGGCGCTATCTTCGGCATGGACCCCACCACGCCGATCATGCGCCCCGAGAGCGAGTGGAGCAGCAACAGTTACAACAACTATGCCCGCAGCAACAACAACCAGGAGTACAACCCGGTGGCCAACATGTATCGCCTCGACTCCGGTGCTGACGAATACGGACTCCTTGCCACACCTTACGTCAGCATCACCCCGATCAAGGGTCTCACCTTCCGCACACAGTTTGGCGTGAACGCCCGTTTCCGTCTTACCGACACCTTCACTCCCAAGTTCTTCATCGACAATCTGGAGCAGTCGGAGAACAGCAAGGCCAATCGTAAGACCGAGAACTGGGTAGATTGGAACTGGACCAACACCCTTACCTGGATGCACACCTTCGACCAGAAGCACAACCTCAACCTCATGGGCGGTTACACGATGGAACGCTTCCAGGACTACTTTCTGGAGGGAAGCCGCGACAATATCCCATCGAACGTTGAAGCCATGCGCTACGTCAATGCCGGTACCACTAATATGCAGGCCAGCGGTAACAACACTTATTCATCACTGATCTCTTACCTCGGCCGTGTGATGTACAACTATGACGAGCGCTACTACCTCACCGCCAGTATTCGTGTCGATGGTTCTTCCAAGTTCCCCAAGGGCAAGAAGTACGCCACCTTCCCCGCAGTGAGCGCCGCATGGCGTATCGCCGGCGAGAGCTTCATGAAGCAACAGCATGTGTTCGACGACCTCAAGCTCCGTCTGGGCTGGGGTAAAGTGGGTAACCAGAACATCGACAACTCGGCCTATATCAGCTCTATCGCCACCACACGCTATACCTTCGGAGTGACGCCCGCCATCGCCGTGGGCTCCACCATCGGCTCTATCGGCAACGCCAACGTACAGTGGGAGACTGTCGAGGACTATAACATCGGGCTCGACATGGCCTTCCTGAGAAACCGCCTGAAGGTCACTGCCGACTGGTTTACCAAGAAGTCACACGACATGTTGATGAAGAAAGACAACCTCCTCGTGCTGGGTTACCCCATGTGGAACGGCCAGATGTGGGAGAACATCGGCAGCATGAAGGCCACAGGATGGGAGCTCGGCATCTCATGGAACGATCAGATTGCCGACTTCCAGTATGGTGCTACGCTCAACCTCTCCTCCGTACGCAACAAGGCAGTAAACCTCAACGGCAACTACATCTATACCGGAAGCCGCAACGGCGACTTCATCATCCGCAACGAGGAGAACAAGCCCATCAGCCAGTTCTACGGATATGTGGTAGATGGACTGTTCCAGAACCAAACCGAGGTTACCTCTTACACCAACGAGCACGGCAAGGCCATGCAGCCCAATGCGCAGCCCGGCGACTTCCGCTATAAGGATCTTTACAAAGACGGTGTCATCGACGAGAAGGACAAGACCTATATCGGCAATCCCTTCCCCGATCTCATGATGGGCCTCAACCTCAATGCCGCATGGAAGGGATTCGACTTCCAGGCACAGTTCTACGGCACCTTCGGCAACGATATCTACAACCTGAACAACGAGCGCTACTTCGGTACCAACGGTGCCAACGTGCTGGCAGGAACCCTCGACAAGGCCTGGCACGGCGAGGGAACGAGCAACTCGATACCACGCCTGTCGGTGAACGACGGCAACTCCAACTTCACACGCCCGTCAACTTTCTTCGTAGAGGACGGAACTTATTTCCGCTGTAAGCTGCTCCAGATAGGCTACACCCTGCCCCAAAGCATCATGGGCAACGTGAAGCTGCGCTTCTCCCTCTCTGCCCAGAACCTCTTCACCTTCACCGGCTACTCGGGCATGGATCCTGAAACAGCATCTATGGGCAGCGTGACCGAGGCCGGTATCGACTGGACGGGTTACCCCAACCCACGTACCATACTGCTGGGTGTGAACGTCAACTTCTAATCACTTACACTTCAAAACGACATGAAAAAATATATATTAGGTCTTACCCTGGCAGCCGGCATGGCTTTCACCGCCACCAGCTGCTCCGACTTCCTCGATGAGCCCATTCGCGGACAGCAGGACATGGAGAACTATTTCACCACCGAGGAAGAGTGTGCCAAGCAGATCACGGGCTGCTATCAGGCCATCGCCGCTGACGGGTGGTGGCAGATATACAAGTTCTATAATGCAGCCAACATCTGTACCGATGATGAGTGGATGGGCAACACCACCCAGGATCCGGGCGACTACTATCCCTTGTCCTTCTATACCGGCAACACGATTGCTGCCGGCAATGCCTGCCAGAACTACTGGCAGTACCGTTACAAAGGCATTCTGCAATGCAACATTGCCATCAACAAGATTCCCCAGGTGAAGTTCAACGACGAGAGCTATCAGAAACGGCTCATCGCCGAGGCCAAATTCCTGCGTGCCTACTTCTACTTCGAACTTGTACGCAACTTCGGCGGAGTGCCCCTGGTTTACGATCTGAAGATGCCGTCGGAGGTGAAGGGCATCACCCGCGCCAGCAAGGAGGAATGTTATGCCCAGATAGAGAAGGACCTGCTGGAGGCCATTCCCGACCTTCCCAAGCGCAGCGAATACAGTGCCAACGACATGGGACGCGCCACGAAGGGAGCCGCGCAGGGCGTGCTGGCCAAGGTATATCTCTACGAAGAGAAGTACAAAGAGTCGGAGACACAGCTCAAGGCGGTCATGGGCAGCGGCGAATATAAGCTGCTCGACGACTTCGGCAAGGTGTGGAGCATGGACTACAACAACAGTGTGGAGAGCCTGTTTGAGATTCAGACCAATAGCGACATCTCTTACAACATCGGCGAGCACTGGTCGGTCGTGGTAGGATCGCGCGACGACTCCGGCTGGTCATGGGGACAGCCCACCAGCAATCTGGAGAAGGCTTTCAAGGACGAGGGCGACTCTATCCGCCTCATCTGGACCATCATGCACCACAACCAGACCTACGTGCCCAACGACAACACATGGTCGGTCGATAAGCCTTACATCATCAGTCCGAGCAAACACAAGAGTGCCCGCGCCAACATGAAGCTCTATATACCCGTAGCCAAGCGCCCCGCACCCTACGACGCTCCCCACATTCCGCTCAACATTCGTCTGCTGCGCTATGCCGACGTACTGCTGATGTACGCCGAGGTGGAGAACCAGCTGGGCAACGACGCTGAGGCACGTGCCGCGCTCAACCAGGTGAGAAGCCGTGTGAAGCTGAAAGAGGTCACTGCCTCGGGTAAGGAGCTGCGCAATGACATTCGCAAAGAGCGCCGACTGGAGCTCGCCCTGGAGCTTGACCGCCTCTACGACCTGCGCCGCTGGAAAGACGACAACGGCAAACCGGCCATCGACAACGTGATGGGACCCAACGGCTCCTTCGTGAGGTACAACCTCAAGGAGAGTACCGACGAGTATGAGAAGTCGAACCAGAACGAGAGCAGCAGCAAGGGCTCTGCCTTCAAGGAGGGCCGCGACGAGCTCTTCCCCATACCCAACTCGGAGATCGTCATGTCGGAGGGTACCATCAAGCAGAACCCAGGCTATTGATGTGAGCTCTGACTAAACAAATTCTTCGACCACGAATTTCACTAATAAACACGAATCAGATGAAAGTCATTCGCGTTAATTCGTGAAATTCGTGGTTACAATTCATCTAAGTTACAGGCCTGAATTCACCGTTCAGGCCTGTTGGCTTTAATCCTAAAGACAATGAAAAGAAATCTACTATTCTCAGCGGTACTGCTCGCCTCCCTGTCGCTTCACGCGCAGCAGGAGATCGTGATCGATCCATATACACGCTATCAGACCATCTACGACTTCGGGGCTTCCGACTGCTGGACGGCCGACTTCGTGGGCCGGTATTTCGATGATGCCAGCAAGGCCAAGGCGGCACAGTGGCTCTTCAGCAAGGAGATGGATGCCACCGGCAACCCCCTCGGCATAGGGCTCAGCAACTGGCGTGTCAACATCGGGGCCGGAAGTGCCACGCAGGGTGCATCGAGCAACATCAGCGATGAGACGCGACGCACGGAGTGTTTCATCAACAAGGACGGCAGTTACGACTGGACGCGCTCTGCCGGACAGCAGTATTTCATGAAGAAGGCCAAGGAATACGGCGTAGATCACTTCCTACTCTTCTCCAACTCTGCCCCAATCTATTTCACCGACAACGGCTTCGCCAATGCCAACAACCAGAGCATGGCGTGCAACCTCAGCAACGACGGCTTCAGGAAGTTTGCCGATTTTCTCGCTACCACAGCCCGCCACTTCGCCGACGAGGGCTACAACGTGACCTACATCGACCCGGTGAACGAGCCCCAGTACGAATGGAAGGACGGGCAGGAGGGGTCGCCCTGGCGCAACAGCGACATTGCCACGCTCGCCCGCGAGCTCGACAAGCAGATTACCCAGCACAACCTCTCAGTCAAAATACTGCTGCCCGAGGCCGGCAAATGGGAATACCTTATGCAGGGATCGGGGGCTGCCGAGAACCAGATCGAGGCCTTCTGGAATCCCGCCAACACCGGCACCTACATCGGTAACCTCACCACCGTGGCTCCCGTGGCGGCAGGTCACAGCTACTGGAACTTCCAGACCAACTACGGGCTCACCACCACCCGTCAGCAGGTGGCACAGGCTGCGGCACGACGCAACCTCCAGGTCTATCAGACGGAGTGGAGCATGCTCGACCGCGAGCCACAGCAGGAGACTGGATTCCCCGCCTCCTACGACGAGGCAACGCCGATGGACATCGCCCTCTTCATGGGTAAACTCATCTATGCCGACCTCGTCAACGCCAACTGCTCGTCGTGGGCTTACTGGACCGCCATGGATCAGGAGAAGTGGGGACAGAAGAACAGGTTCCACCTGCTGCGCCTGAACAATAAGGGCGAGACCGACCGAAACGAGAGCTACGGATCGCTCACCCTGGGAGGAACCGTTACCGATACGCCTGCCCTCTGGGTACTGGGCAACTACAGCCGCTTCGTACGTCCGGGTTATCAGCGCATTGCCCTGACCAACTCCGAGCTCGATCTCAACGGCCTGATGGGCACGGCGTTCATATCGCCCGACAGCAAGACCATCGTCGCCGTGTTTGTCAACACCAACGGTTACGCCTCGCGCGTGAAGCTCAACCTGGGCAACATCACGGCACAGCGGGCCGACCTCTACGTCACCGCCGAGGGAAAGAACATGGCCCACACCGCCGTCACGCCGGGTGCAACGCTCGTGCTACCCGGCTCGTCGGTCTCCACCTGCGTGCTGACCGTAGATGCGAGCACGGGCATCAGCATCGTTGACCACTCCACAAGCGTGCAGCACTCTAAGATCTACAACCTGCAGGGCGTATGTGTAGGCGAGGGCGATCCTGCCACACTCCATCTTTCCACAGGCGTATATATACAAAACGGCAAAAAAATCATCATCAAATGATCACAAAGACTATCGTTATAAGCATGGCAGCCCTGGTCACGACATCGTGTGTGCAGGCTTCCTCCAAGACCATACATTACCAAATAGAGACCGAAAGGCAGCAGCAGACCATACAGCACTTCGGGGCGAGCGATGCCTGGAGCATGCAGTTCATCGGGCTGTGGCCCGAGACGCAGCAGAGACAGATAGCCGACTGGCTGTTCTCTACACAGAACGATGCCATGGGGCGCCCCAAGGGCATCGGCCTCTCGCTCTGGCGATTCAACCTCGGGGCTGGAAGTGCGGAGCAGGGCGACACGGCACAGATCCACCCTGGCACGCGCACAGAGTGCCTGCTGCGCCCCGACGGCACCTACGACTGGACCCGTCAGGCCGCCCAGCGCCACTTCCTGCGGCTGGCCAAGGAGCGCGGCGTGCCCCGTCTGCTGGCGTTCATGAACTCCGTGCCCGTGCAGTTCACCGCCAACGGGTGGGCCACCAACACCGGCAGAGGCGGCACCATGAACATCAAACCCGACTGTTACGATGATGTGGCACGCTTCACCGCCACTGCTCTCAAGGGCATAGAGGAACACGATGGCGTCCACATTGATTATCTCAGTCCTGTGAACGAGCCCGACGGATCATGGAACTGGCTGGGACCGAAGCAGGAGGGCTCGCCCGCCACCAACCGTGAGGTGGCCCGGCTAGTGAGGGAGATCAGCCGGCAGCTGACGAAGCAGAAAGTCAATGCAGAGATCATTGTGAACGAATCGTCGGACCTGCGCTGCGTACTCGGCATTCATCAGACCGACTGGCAGCGTGGCAACGAGCTGGCCGCCTTCTTCACGAAGGACAGCACCGCAACGTATCTCGGCAACCTCGCACACGTTCCGCACCTCATGGCCGCCCACAGCTACTGGACCAACACGCCGATCGACACCATGCGGGCTATACGGCTGCGGCTGCGCGAGGCCATGAAGCAGCACGGCGTGAAGTTCTGGCAGAGCGAGATCTGCATCATGGGCAACGACAAGGAGATCGGCGGCGGCACGCCTTACGACTTCTCCATGCGCACGGCGCTCTACGTGGCACGCGTCATACACCACGACCTGGTGTATGGCAACGCCGAGAGCTGGTCGTGGTGGCGCGCAGCCGGCGGCGACTACCGCGACGGACTGATACGCGTTTATTCTGACGACGGCATGAAGACCGGCTGGGCTGCCGACTCGAAGCTGATGTGGGCACTGGGCAACTACAGCCGCTTCGTACGTCCGGGAGCCGTGCGCTACGACGTGACGGCCACCGATGCCGAGGGCAAAACCCTCCGCGAGGGCGACACCGACCCACACGGACTGATGTGCTCGGCCTTTAAGAACGTGGACGGACGATGGGCTGTAGTAGTCATCAACTACAGTCAGGCCGCCCAGTCGATCACCCTCCCGCTTCCCGGTGGCACCAACACGCAGTGGGAAGCCTATCG
>LAHS01002258.1_pt1 | contig 11134 bp, 11 predicted proteins | sample 329651 | NCBI WGS metagenome assembly LAHS01 (sample SAMN03275699, study PRJNA271635) | activated sludge metagenome | isolation source: sample C-1 Sludge from hydrolytic chamber (first chamber) of Anaerobic... | reverse complement strand
AGTTCAATAACAAATTTTAAAGTCATCGATCCAAAACCTTTGTTTTGATATTTCTTATCAACATAAAAATTAATTATTTGAGCTTGATCTTCAATCCATAAACCAATATATCCACTGATCTTTGCATCTATTTCTAGAACAAAATAATATGCATATGGATTTAGATTTATATCGGTGTAGATCATATCATAACCTAAACTCGTTTTAAATATCTCTTCTTCACCTTTAACAACATCGTTAATGTCATCTTCAGTCATTGGTCTAATATGATATTTCACATTACACCTCGTAAGTAATTAGGTTCAAGAAATGTAATATCTTCAACTTTTGTAAGCAAGTTTTCTTTGAGCAATAAAGGATCAAAGTTTATATTTTCTTCATTTACAATTAAATCATATTTATAATTATTAATCAATGCAGTATATTCTTCAACACTTAAATATTGTTCTTCAACAATTTCCTCAATCTTGTTATTTTCAACCTTTAATACCTTACCATACACAAAGCCTTTTTTAGCTTTCATCATTATCGGATAAATTCCATCTTGTTTAAAATATCCACTAGCTAGTAAATCTAGGCTACTAACTGTATATAAAGTTTTATTTAAAGTCCAACAGAACATTTTAGCAACAGTTAAACTAACCCTTAAACCAGTATAAGCTCCAGGACCAATACCTACAATAACATTATTAAAATCATTAACTTCTATATTAAGTTTCTTTAATCCTTCTTCAATTGTTTTAAGTAAATTATCAGAGTGATTATTCTTACCGATATGAATTTCTTTTAAAATTACTTTTTCATTATCAACAAAACTAACAATAAGGGCTTGTGTTGATGTATCAATAATTAATGTCTTCATTTAGTTACCTCTAATATTATTTCATCATATACTTTAGAATTACTAATTAATTCTAAAGTTCTTTGATCATTACCTATATCAAAAATATTTATATTTAAATATTCATCTGGTAAGATTTCTTTGATATTATTTGCCCATTCAATTACGCAAACACCATTATTTTCAAAATATTCAGATAGCTCAAAATCATTGCTATCTATTCTATATACATCTAAATGATATAAATCTAATCTTCCAGAATAAGTCTTCATAATCGTAAATGTTGGACTATTTACAACCTTATCAATTCCTAAACCTTTTGCAATTCCTTTTGTGAAGGTAGTTTTACCAGCACCTAAATCGCCTTCTAAAGTAATAACCATATTAGGTTTTAGAAGCTTACCTATTTTTTCTCCTAAAAAAATCATTTCATCTTTATTTTTTATTAATATTTCCTTTTTCATATTACCACCATTATTACAAATATTATACCACATGTTTATTACTTTGCATTATTTTTTAACAAATTCTTTTAGATATTCCTCTATTCCTAAATAAATTGAATGAACTAATCGATCTTGATATTTACTATCTTTTAAATTTTGTAAATCGATCGGATTAGACATAAAGCCAACTTCAATTAAACATCCAGCCTTATTTGCTTTATCCATTAAATAAACATCATTTATGCTTTTAGAAAGCCTGTAAGTATTTCCTAATTGAAGTATTAAAGAATCTTGAATATACTTTGCAAGAGCTTTTCCATTCTCATTTTTCGCATTAAAGAATGTTTGAGCTCCATAACTTTTTCCTGAAGGAAAACTATTAGCATGAATACTAATAAATAAATCACATTCAGATTCATTTATTAATCTTGTTCGCTTATGAATATCTTCAACCTTTCGATTTTTACTGCCATAACTAGCAAGATCTGTATCTGTGTCTCTAGTCATTATAACACGGTATTTGTTTTTTTTCAAAACTGTTTCTAACTTTTTTGCTATTGATAAAACAATATCTTTTTCATAAGTATCATCTTTTCCAATCGCTCCACCATCACTTCCACCATGGCCAGGATCAATGTATATAACAATTCCATTCCCTATATTACTTACTACTTCTACAATCATGAAACAACTAGACAATAGAATAAAAATGTACACAAAAAATATTTTTTTCATATAATCACCTTCTAAATTGTATTCATGAAAATAATATAATAATACATTAAAAAAATACTATTAAAAAATAGTATTTAAATTTCTTATTTATAACCTGGTTTTCCTAATAGTTTAAACATATTTGTTTTATAAGCTTCTACACCTTCTTGGTCAAAAGGATTAACTCCTAAAATATAACCACTATATGCACAACTTAACATAAAGAAATAAACAATATATCCAAAATGATATGCATCATTTTCCAATAATTCTAAACTAATATTAGGAACATTACCAGCTTTATGAGCAAGAGTAACTGCTCTATATGTTTGTGTATTTATATAATCTAAAGTCATTCCAGCAAGATAATTTAAATTATCGCCGTTATTTTTTTCTTCCTCAATTGTAAGTTCATTATTTGAATTTAGGATTTTTATACTTGTTTCAAATAAAATCTTTGTTCCATCTTGAACAAATTGACCAACTGAATGAAGATCGGTAGAGTAAATTAATGAGGCAGGAAATAATCCCTTTCCCTCTTTACCTTCAGATTCTCCAAATAATTGTTTTAACCATTCGCTTAAGAAGCGATGTTTTGGTTCATAAGAAACAAATAATTCAATATATTTTTTCTTTTTATATAAGATATTTCTAATGCTAGCATATTTTAGGGCATCATTATCATCAAAGCCAACTTTAATATATTTTTCTCTACTTGCTTTTGCGCCTTCAATAATAGCTTTAATATCAATATTGGCTACAGCTAAAGGAAGGAGTCCAACAGCTGTTAGTACTGAATATCTACCACCAATATCACTTGGAATATCAAAAGTAATATAACCATTTTCGATTGCTTGTTTTCTTAGTGCTCCTGTATTAGGATCAGTTGTTGCATAAATCCTTGAAGCAGCTTTATCTTTATATTTTTCAATAAGTAATTTCTTTAATAATCTAAAAGCAATTGCAGGTTCAGTAGTAGTACCTGATTTAGATATAACATTAATAGAAAAATCTTTATTTTTAAGATATTCTAATAATTCAGAAAGGTAAGTTGATGAAATAGTTTGACCAGCAAAGATAATTTCTATTTCTTCTTTTCTGAAATATCCACTTAACATATCAAGAGCTGCTTTGGCTCCTAGATAACTTCCACCAATACCAATAACTACTAAAACTTGACTTTCTTTTCTTATTTTTTTACTTACTTCTATTATTCTATTTAATTCTTCTTCTTTAATTTGATTCGGATAGTCTACCCATCCTAAAAACTCATTTCCAGTGCCGTTTTTATTTAGAACTAGGTTTTGAGCGTTTAGAGCTGTTTGTTTTATTTTGTTTATATCGTCTTCTGATACAAAATCTAAAACATCTCTAAAATCTAGTTTTAATGATTCCATTTTATTCCTCTTTTTCTATTTGATCTCTTATGAATTGAGGTAACATATCTCGTAAACTTTTAAACCCATGCGTGAATTTAGGTACTTCTCCTTTTACGCCACGAATTTTATTTAAAACTTTATAAGATAACTTAAGTCGTTTCTCCTTTTGATCTACTTCCACAACCTTAAGTTTTACTTTTTCACCAACCTCAACATAGTCATTGATATTTTTTACATAATTATCAGAAAATTCTGATATGTGAATTAAACCATTATATTCACCAACTGTAACAAAAGCGCCATATCCAATTATATTTGTTATGACGCCGTATACGATATCTCCTTTTTTAACCATATAATATTCCTTCTTCCTAATTTTATTATAACATAAATTATGAAAGAATTAAAGTAAAAATATTATAAAGATTTAGTCAACTAACTCTACAGCTATTACTCCAGGTACATCTTCTAATAGAATAGCCTCAATTCCATCCTTTAAGGTTAGGTCAATACTAGCACATCCTACACATGCACCAATCATTTTTACGTAAACAATCCCATCTTCAAAACTTACAAACTCAACATCTCCGCCATCATGTTGAAGATAGGGACGGATCTTTGTTAATATATTTCTTATATGTAATTCTGTTTCCTTTTGTTCCATATTTATACCTCCTAGTAATACTTATATTATACCCCTTTATTAGTTTTTGTGCTATTATAATGCACTTTTTTTTAGTCTAATTCGATGTATGGTATAGCACCTTTTGAACTAAAATAATATCTTGGTACATCACTATTGATAATTTGAATAACTAAAGGAATATCAAAGGATATGTCTACTAATCCTTTTTTTAAAGGAATGATTGTTTCAACTTTCATTTTGACGTTTATTGAAACTTCAAATAAACTACTATTAATACCATAGGGACTAACTTTTGAAACAACATCAGTAATAGCAGAACCAACAGGAACGATATTTATTGTCATATCAGGACCTATATCATAAAATAAAGTTTCACTTAATACAATACCTAAAGGAAGTACTAATTTCTCATTTTCAATTTTATTCATATTATTAGAAATAGATTTATTAACATTACTTAAAATATCATTTACTTGTTTTGTGTTAATATAAATGCTTTTTACAACTTCATCTTGATCTTTGTTATATGTAACCAAGCTTTCCAAATCTATTCTTGAAACAACCTCATCTCTAATAGCTTCTTCTATAACATTACTGCAATAAATTGTTGCTTTATTACTAATATACACAGAAACTCTCTCAGAAAAATATCCACTCACGAAATTCATAATTCCAAAAACTAAAAAAAGTATTATTGTTAGAGTTAAACATATTTTTATCTTTTTCATATTATATTATACGTTAAAGAGTAATTATTAATGATTAAAGATGATTATGTAAAAATACTAAAAATTAAAAAAAGGGCTCATTTTATGAGTCCTTTAATCTTCTTAAACGTTTCATCAATTCCAAAAATAAAATCTACTGAGCAAATAATAAATCCAGCAACTGATGAAAAAACTGCGAAATTATATATGAATTCTAAATCACGCACTAATATAAACGCATCAAATCCAGATACATCAGTAAAATTATACTGAATCCCTTTTAATAATAATTGATTATAAAGGTATTGTAATACGAGTATAATTGTAATACCAGTGATGAATAAAACAATACCAAAGATCATTTTTTTCATACCTTAATCTTTTTCTTATTTATAAATTTAATTATAAATCTTTTTTATACAAGCCATGTAAATTACAATATTCATACACTGTAATAGCTTTATCATCAACTAATTTAAAACTACATTTTGGTTCTTCACCAGGTTGAAAGTAATGAAGTTGACCACCTTTATCTGTTAGTAAGTATACCCATTCAATATAATGTGCTTCAGTCATTGGATGAATAACACTACCAATTTGAACTTTTACTAAATCACCTTTAACTTCTACTTCAGGAATATGTTTTTCATAAGCTCCATCTCTAGTATTTGGTTCAAGTAATTTCATTTCTTCGCCACAGCAAACAATCTTTGCTCCACTCTCATGCATCATGCTAACCATGTTACCACAATGTTCACATCGATAAAATTTTTGTTCTTTCATTTTTCCACCTCTATACTATTTATAATTTATATTTAAAAATATGTTTAATAATTAAACTTTTTTCAATATCGTTTCAATTTCTTCAACTTTTAAAGGTTTAGAATAATAATACCCTTGAATGTTATAACAATCTAAACTCTTTAGGATTTCTAATTGTTCTTTTGTTTCTACGCCTTCAGCAATCACTTCTATTCCTAGTTCTTTACCCATATTAATAACGTTTCTTAAAATAACTATATCTTTTGTACTCACTTTGCCTTCTTTTAAGAACCCTTTATCAAGTTTGATTATATGTAGTGGGAATTCTTTAAGAGATATTAATGAAGAGTACCCAGATCCAAAATCATCAATTGCAATAATAAAACCTAACTCATAACATTGATTTACAATTTTATTTATTAATTTTGTATCTTCTTTAAACATTGTTTCGCATAATTCAATTTCAATTAAGTTTTGAGGGATTTGATATTTATTCATTAATAACTTAATACCAGTAATGAAATTTTCTGATATCAAATATTTATATGAGATATTAATCGCAATTGGTACAACCTCTTTACCTTCATCAATCCATTTTTTTAGAGTTTGACATATTTTTTCACACATATGATAACTCATTTTTTCAATAAATCCATTAGATTCAAATAAAGGAATAAAGACTTCAGGAAATACTATATTAGTTTCATCGATTTGCCATCTAGTTAATGCTTCAAGACCAATAATATCATTTGACTTTACATTATATATTGGTTGTAAGAATAGTTTAAATTCATCATTTATTAAAGCATATTCCATCCTATTTTCAATTTCTTTAAACTTCGAATATTCTTCTAGTAATGTATCACTAAAGAAAACAAAATCTTCTTTTGACTTTTCAATTGATTTTAATGCTAATTCAGCTTTATTAATTGCTTCTAAGATTTCTCTATCAGATGATTTTAAAACATAAATTCCTGATTTAAAATTGGATGTTGTTGAGCCTATAGTCATAGTTGCAATCTTATCGCATTTCTTTCTAAAAGACATTAACCTTCTAGTAATAGATGTGTTAGTACCACTTTTTAAAAGTAGTAAAAACTTATCATTATGAGATCGACAACATAATTCATTATCTCTTACTTCTTTATTGAGTTCTTCACTTACTTGAATCAAAAGATTATTACCTTTATCATATCCCAATGTTTCATTTATATAACTAAAATCCATAATATCAGTTGCAATTAAATAATAATTGTTAATCGGTTTTGTTTTTAGTATATTGTTTGCTTCAAGAATGAATTTACTTAAATTATTTAAACCAGTTAAAGAGTCTTTAAAAGAAACTTTTTCAATATAACTTGTGATATCAAAAGAATAAATTAAAGCAGCATTTTTATTATTTTCCCACTCCATTTTGCTAGCAGTTATTCCTAACCATTTTTTATATGCTTCATCAAATATATGGGATGAATATCTTTCACTAGAACCTATATAGCGAAGTGGACATGTTGCACATTGACTTGGCTTGTTACCAAAAGCTTTATAGCATAATGTTCCAACTTTCATTTCAGGAAATAAACTTTTTACCCTAGGTGAGATATATAATAATTCTAAAGTATTTATATCTACTGTATAAGCACTTAGTTCTTGATTCTTTAAGATTGCTTGAAACATATGAGAACCAAAACTTAAATTTTGTTTTTCTTTGATCCTATATATATAAGATATAGCTAGTCTAGTAAATGTCATGATTGCCGCTATTTCTTGTTGATTTGGATATGGAATTTGCGTGTAACTTCCGTATGTGAAAAGTGATTTAAGTTCTCCTTCTTCAAATACACCACTTACTAAAACTGATTTAGTCGATTCTCTACTCATGGTTTTATATAAATTAGGTAATTCTTCTTTTAAAGTAGCGATATCATTAATATATAAGATTGAACCATTCTTAATAGCACTAATTAATGTTGCACTAATAGGGCTATTTATACCACTATTTCCTTCTAATATTGTTTCAGTTTTATAATCGAATGAGTAACTACAGAAATACTCACCTAAATCTTCCTTATATTCAAATATATAGGTATAATCAAAATGAAAGTACTTACTTAAAATTACTAAAGCAGACTTTACCCCATCAATGATTAACTGCGTCTTACCTAATGAATTAATAATATCGGTTATTAAAAAATCAGTTTTAGATGATCTTAAACTAAATACCTTAACATCGCTATCGCTTGTCATAGATTTATCAAATATAGAAAAGAAATTTTTCCCTTTATCCTTTGAGCAATAACAAGCAATATCTGCTTTCTTAAATAATTCCTCATAGTTAGTACCATCAACAGGATATCTACTAATACCAATACTAGATGTTACCACTAAATTTCTTCCATTTGATGAGAAACTTCTATTTAATACTTTTATAAATTTATTAGTGACTTCAGATATTATTTTATTATTACAGTTTTTATATAGAACAATAAACTCATCTCCACCTATACGTCCAATAAGATTATCATTTCCAAATATTTCAATAAGTCTTTGAGTAAATTGATAAATTATATCGTCTCCGGTAGAATGTCCATATGTATCATTAAAACTTTTAAAATCATCAATATCGAAAATTATTAAAGAATGGTTACCTGCTTGTCCCATACCAGTTAAATATTCATTAATAATTCTAGCAATATTGCCAGAATTATATAAACCAGTTGTTGAATCCCTTTGACTCATATCGACTAGTTTTTCAATTCTCTGTCTTTGCTCATTTATATTAACAAGTTTAGTAATTACTTTATAAGGTTGTCCATCTTCATATAATGTTGTACTCTTAAGATTATACCATTCAAATATATTTTGCTTATTTTTAATTCTAATATCCACTTGATATTTAGGTAATATATTTTTAGAATCGCTATAAATTTCTAAAAAAGTATTTAAGTCTTTGGGATGAATCGATGTCATTTTATATATATTAGCATAGAAATTTGGAATCACTTGAGGAAACCCTAATAATTCACAAGATTTATTTGTTGAAACAAGATTGTCTTCACTAATTATGTATTCTACAATAGCCTCATCAGTAAGTTCAAGATAAGCAGACATACGATGTCTTTCATTTGCTAGTTTTTTAGATGTTGAAATCTGTTTAGAAATATTTATAACTACCATTTGATATATTTCTTTATCACTTAAATCAAAAGTTTTATTACCATTACAAGTAATCCATAATATTGAACCATTCTTGCAAACTATTCTTCCATCAAAGAATATATTATCTGGTCGCATTTCAATAATATTTAAAAACTTTTCTCTGTCTTCCTCAAAAATTAAATCTTGAAAATAAACGAATTTTTCTCTAAACTCTGTTTCAGTATATCCCATCATTTTAAGTAAACTTGGACTAGCAAAATCAATTGTATTACTAACTGAAGTTACTTTGAGTACTCCTCCTGGAATAGAGGCGATAAGGTTCTTTATTTCTTGATTCCTAGTTTTACTTTCAGTTATATCAAGTAAAACTATTGTCACTGTTTTATCTTCGGTAGGACTGCAAGAAAAGTTTAATAATACCCAAATATATTCATTAAACTTTGTTCGTAATCGAAATTTCTTTTCAATTTTACTTTTTGGTAAAACTTTTACTATTTCATCCAAAATAGGTAAGTCTTCTTTATATATCATCTTAGATAAAGAATTATCAAAGATTTCAACAACCTCTTTTTTTGTATACCCGACTAATGAATAAAAACCATCATTACAATATAATATTCTTAAGTTCTTATCAAGGGATGATAGAACAATTCCACCCATAATACAGTTCTCAAGAGCTTTAATTTGCAATTCATTTTGTTTGAAAAATCTATATCGCCAATATATTATAAAGATAATAAATAGAGAAAATGAAAAAGTAATAATCATTGTTTTAAACAAGAAAATAGTAACAATACTAGAAGCTTTGTTTTGTTCTAAATCGATAATACTTTTTTCCATAGTATCAATTAAAAATACATTTTCAGTTTCAACAACATATAAATATTGATCAGTATTTTCAATATTTGATATAATTAAAGATTTTTCATTTGCTTTAAAATATCCAATAATATCTTCTACTCTTTTATTATTAACTGTATAGTTTCTAAAAGCAGTAACTAGATCTCCATGACCTAAATCATTATATAAATAATTACCTTTTTTATCTACAATATAAATATCTTCTTTATCAAACTCATCCATATGAGAAATAATTATATCAATATAGTTAAGTGTGTCAAATTTAGAAAATAAAGCCCCAACTGTAGATCCATCAACAACTATAGGTTTAACTAAGATTAAAATGTAAGCATCATCGTTATAACTATATTTAGAGTTTTCAAGTTTTAAAATTTCATCATTTGTTAGTGAAGTTATTTCTTTAATTTCAAGAGTACCTAAATCGTTGTAATTATTAAGAAAACTTAAATCGTTAAAATTACTTCCATTATCAACAAATTCATTTACTATTTCATCCATTTTCTCTTCAACAAACCCAATATTATGATTAAGATGATTATTAACAGATTTTAGTTTTATATTTGTTCTATACTTGACAGTTTCAATAAAATTATCTTCTGCTTTCACTTGATAATCAACCATCGAAATAGTAAAAAGGATTAAAGTAATTATTGTTACTACAATTGTAATTACATAATAAAATTTTTGATTTTTCATATTGTCCTCTATTATTTGGATTTAAAGATTAAAATTTTAAAATCCATTGTTATATTTAGATGTTGATTAAATATCTCATAATTACTTATTTTTGTTTTATAAAAGTAAGGAGTCATTGTAAATAAATCAAGTAAATTAGTAACTGTAGCGGAGTATGTTAATGTATGTTCTTCAACTAATTCGAATTTTTCAAGTTTTAAATAATCAACTTTATAATAAACATTATCGTATAATAATTCTTTTAATTCTTTTAAATGGTAAAGATTTGGAATTACTTTAATTAAGTATCCATTGCAAATTCTATTGAATTCATCTTCATTTAATGGTGCAAAAATATTAATAATACCATCAAAAGATTTATCACTAAAAGGTAGATCGCTTATACTACTAACAATGTAAGTGTTAGTTTTATTTGTTTTTGCAGCCTTATTACAAGCATGTTTTGAAATATCAACACCAATTAATTTCTTGTTAATAGATCTTCCAATTAAATCTGAGTAATAACCTTCTCCACATCCAACATCAACAATATTAGAAAGATTTAGCTTTTGAATAAATCTGACTAGTTCATCAGCTAATTTTGAAAAATAACCATCGTTCATAACTCTAGATCTAGCTTCTATCATTTGTAGGTTATCACCACTATTTAAGTGATTCAAAAGTAAATTAATATAGCCTGATTTTGCTTTATCAAAAGAATGATTATTATTACAATATACTCTTTTTTCTTCTTCAATTAGATTTTGCTTACATATTGGACAGATCATAAATTTCCTCTTTATATAATTATATCATTCTAACCAAAATTTATCAATGCTTGAAAAAAATGATTTTTTATTGATAGATATTTCTTCTAGTTTACTTATTACTTTTTTTACACCGAATAAATAATTTAATTCAGCATTATTTATTAAACTGCTTTCGTA
>LAHS01000907.1_pt1 | contig 11145 bp, 13 predicted proteins | sample 329651 | NCBI WGS metagenome assembly LAHS01 (sample SAMN03275699, study PRJNA271635) | activated sludge metagenome | isolation source: sample C-1 Sludge from hydrolytic chamber (first chamber) of Anaerobic... | reverse complement strand
TGACTGCCATCAATCTAACACTTTTTCTCTTTTGTCCCAAGCTGTTTTCTTGTTATTATTCAGTTCCTAAGTCAATTTTCACTTCAACCTGCTTGTCATTTACATATTGTAAATAATTTTGAGCTTCGATGAATTGCTGTTGCATTTCTTTAGGCATTGTCTCGACGTCTGGAACACTAGAAACACCTAGTTGTGCCATCGTCGTTTCATAGTTCATGAGGGCTTGTATATATTGTTCATATTCTTCAGCCGTTAAAACGTCTTTACTTGATGGAAGGCCGTTCAATTTGTCAAAGTATGGTTGCACTTCATACATAGCGGCTTTAATGTCCTCTAATGGCTCTACGGGAACTTGAGAATAATCGATGTTGCCATTGTGATTACCATATTCAATTTTGGCACTTGTAAAGACATTTAGTAATTCTTTAAATTGTTCATACTCTTCTTTTCCGAGGTCACCTTTTGCTTGATCGAGTTTGGCATTGAATAATAAGTAACTTTCCATTGTCACATTCGCAGCATGTTTTTTTAGATTATCAAAAGAACCATATAATTCATCGGCAAGTAATGCTTGATAAGCAAATACGCCTGTTGGAATCATTAACGAAGCGGAAATCACAGCAATAGCGAATCGTTTCTTAACAAAACGATTCAATTTACCACCTCTTTCAGATTTTGCTTTTTTAATGCCCAATTTACTTCTTTCATGGATTTCTGCAGGGATTTCGATTTGTGAAAGCTCTTGTTTAAGATGATTATGCATAGCTATCTACCTCCTTAAAATTTTGACGAAGCTTGTCTAGAGCGCGGTATAGGACAGACTTTGCGGTTCCTAGTGGGATATCTAATATCTCGGAAATTTCCTTTAATGTCCGATCATCATAATATTTTAGTAAAATGACACTTTTTTCATCTTCTTGTAAAGTGTCAATTAGCTTGTTTAAAGATAAAGTCAGTGCAATATCTTCATCTTCTGTCCTCATAAGCATGTCCAAGTTTGCATTTAGCGGAATTACTTTTTTATTTTTATTGATTAAGTTTAGGGCACAATTAATCGTAATTTTCATAAGCCATGTCTTGAAAAATTCTGGCTTTTTTAATGTATTGATATTTTTAAATGACTGATAGGCCACTTCTTGAACAAGATCTAATGCATCTTCTTTATTTTTTACATAGACATAAGCCATTCGATAAATATCTGCTTCGTACTGTTGGAAAAGTAATACATAGGCTTTATCATTTCCTTTTTGTGCTTTCTTTACTAAACGTTCAAGTTTCATCGTAATTCCTCCTTTCGTTCGTTGTACGTCTATTAGACAAACGATAAGGTGATTTGGCTTAAATTTCTTTTCAAATAATTAAAAGTTTTTGGCAATTGGATGTCCATCATGAAAGTATAGCTTTAAATGTAACGAGATTCATATGGATAATTAACCCTCGTTAATGTTTTATAATAATCATGAAATTAAGTAGTCTTCGTATTGAAATTTAATTTAAAATAGTATAAGATTTACAAAATTATATATGAAAAGCTATGAAAAGAAGAGTAAACATACGTACGATCTACAGAGACCTCCGGGAGCTGAAAAGGAGGGATACAAAATATGTTGAAACAAGGCTTGGAGCTGTGCATTGGATTTATTTGTTGAGACAATGATGATGCAACGTATTCTCACGTTAACGGGATAGAGTATCGCACGATTGTTTAAAATGCCGTACTCGATAAGGTTGCTACAGCAATGTAGAAACGAACTGGGGTGGCACCGCGATATGACTCGCCCCCAAGATACTATCTTGGGGGTGAGTTTTTTATTTTGTTTTATTAAAAATAAAATAGGAGTGGTGATAATGTCCAGATGGAAGTATCCTTTAATGCTATTAGGGGGGATAGGCATTTCAAATGTGGGTGCATGGGTTTATTTGATTGCACTTAATTTAATTATATTGGGTGAAACAGGTTCCCCACTTGCCATTGCTTTATTATATATCTTCGGTCCAATCGCAACGATTTTTTCAAATACTTGGGCAGGTAGCTTAATTGATCGGGTAAATACACGGCTACTTATGATGGGATTGGACTTGTTCCGGGCATTATGTATTGCAGTAATTCCTTTTTTACCTTCGCTTATTTATGTCTATGTACTAGCATTTATCATTAATGTGGGCAGTGCTATATTTCAGCCTACATCAATGGTTTATATGACGAAACTAATCCCTGAAAAAGATCGGCAACGTTTTAATGCACTACGTAGTTTTATCAATTCTTGTGGTTCGTTAATAGGTCCTGGCATTGCGGGTATATTATTTTGGATGGGCACACCTTATACCGCCATTCATATAAATGCAGTCGCATTACTTTTTTCGGCGCTTATTATCATGATACTACCTAATGTCGATGTAAGAGACAAAGAGACAGAAATGCAAAGATTTTCATGGGAACTAATAAAAAATGATTGTCATATAGTTTTTAATTTTAGTAAGAAAAATGCCTATATTACCAAAATCTATTTATTATTTAGCAGTACTACGATATTTATGACTGCAATCGATTCTCTAGAGGCAGCATTTGCTAAAGGTGTACTGTCAATTTCAGATACTAATTATGGGTATTTATTAAGTATCTTTGGGGCTGGCATTATCATCGCGTCCATCATTAATTCTATATTTACAAAGCGACTCGCGGTGAATCATTTAATTGGTGTTGGCACAATTTTCACCTCAATCGGTTATCTAGTATATTATAGTGCGAGCGGTTTTTTTAGCGCGGTACCGGGTGTATTTTTAATAGGCTTTGCTGTAACATTTGCAAATACAGGCTATTTGACTTTTTACCAAAATCATGTGCCTGTAAAGATAATGGGAAGGTTTGAAAGCCTCTTTCGTGTTATTGAAGCAAGTATAATTGTTGCTGTAACGGTTGTAATAGGTTTGGCCGCTGAATTCACCTCCATTCGACCTGTTGGGTTAATTGCTTCAATGTCCTTCTTGTTCTTAGGGTTATTAGCTTGGAAAGCAGTAACGGGAACAAAACGGCTAGCGTATTTTAAAAAAGGGGTATCTTCTTTCAATAGTTAATAAAGCAATAGAGGAGGCAGAAAAATGAAATTTATTGAATGTGAAAAAGTGACTAATGAGGAGAAAGCGCATATTTTTCAAGCGTTATTAAATTATAATCTTTCAAATCTTGAAGAAAAAATAGTAAAAGATATTGGAATTTTTGTCGAAGATGAAAAAGGAACTAGAGTTGCTGGGCTAATTGGAGAGACACATGGAAATTGGCTAGAAGTTGAGTATTTATGGGTAAGTGAAGAACTTCGTGGACAACATATTGGTACGGAACTGATGCGTAAAGCCGAGAAAATAGCTATTGATAGAGGATGTAAATATGCATTTCTGAATACGTTTAGTTTTCAGGCACCTGATTTTTACGTGAAGCTTGGCTATAAAGAAGAATTTGTACTCACTCATTATCCACTAACAGGTAAGCGATATTATTACACAAAAAAGCTTTAAAAAACGATTGTACTATAAAGTTCTGAGATGGCGGCTGTGTGCACGAATGAGAATAAAAGTTGACTTTCCAACAGTCGAAATAACATACCACATAAAGGACTTGCGCATAAATACACGCAAGTCCTTTGTGCTTATTGCCGGCTCTCTTCATTGAATGATTAATTTTAAAAATTATTTTTAACTATTCCGATAAGAATTATGAGTGGGACAAAATAATTCTTCCTCGGAATTTCTAACAATAGAAAAGTGTTCAACATTATAATGACCGTGCAGTGTAGTATTATGATGCTGTATAATTTGTTCGGAACTTAAAATAGCATTGCCCAATGTTGAATGCCCATCGCCCACTAACGTTACATCAAAACCACTGATTGTTGCCGTTCTAACAGCACTATCTATACAGTGCTGTGTTTCACAGCCCATCATTACAATATGTTCAATATGCTGTGTTGTTAAATGTTCAAGCAGTCCTGTCCCATAAAAAGAATTTGTTGCAGATTTATCAAAGATCTTTGCTTCAGTAGGTACAGTAATTTCATTGTGAATTTGAAATCCTTCTCCCTGTCCTTCAGCTACATCAAGATCCCTCACAAAAATAATTGGAACTGTTGCTGCTATTGCTTTGTTAATTACTTTATTAATAGTAATAATAAGCTTCTCTTTATTGAAAATTTGACCTTTTTCTTGATTTCCATCAATTAATGCTTGCTGTGCGTCGATGATTAATAATAGTTGCTTCAAATAATTTTCCCCTTTCAAAATGTGGGGAGACGCTAAAAGATTGGTTACTTAGTCGTAATCCCCTAGTTTTTTAAGTACCTATTTCTTCTGTTTATCATCCTATCAACCTCCTAAACAAAATTTGACTACTAGTCAGTTAAATTATACCATCTGTGATGATGATCAAATACTGTTGACGAGGTACTACACCAGATAATGCTATACTTCAATTACTCTAGTACTAATAAGGAGCATGATAAGATGGATGTAAAGTATATTCATTTCAATGAATTTGGTAGCCCTAAAGAGGTATTAAAACTCGAGTATAAAACGATTGAACCACCTAAGGATAATGAAGTGCTTGTACGAATGCTAGTAAGACCAATTAATCCCTCTGATTTAATTCCGATTAGAGGATCGTATGCTCATCGTATAGCATTGCCCAACATTCCAGGTTATGAAGGGGTTGGAATTGTTGACAATGTAGGTTCTTCTGTTTCGAAGAATCTTATTGGTAAACGTGTGTTACCTTTACGTGGAGAAGGAACATGGCAAGAATTTGTTAAAACATCAGCAGAATTTATCGTTCCTGTACCTGATTCAATAGATGACTTTACAGCTGCTCAAATGTATATCAATCCAGTTACTGCGTGGGTAGTTTGTACAGAAGTGTTAAAATTAAAAACAAATGATGTTTTATTGGTGAATGCTTGTGGTTCAGCTATTGGACACATTTTTGCTCAATTTTCTAAAATAATAGGTTTTCGATTGATTGGCGTGACAAGAAATAATAAGCATACAGAGAAATTACTTCATCTAGGAGCTTCTGATGTAATAGATACTTCTAGAAGTGGTCTTTATGAAACCGTTATGGAATTGACAAATGGAATAGGTGCAAATGCAGCAATTGATTCGATTGGAGGCTCTGATGGCAATGAATTAGCTACATGTGTCCATCCTAATGGGCACTTCTTAACCATAGGTCTACTATCAGGAATTCAAGTCAATTGGGCACATATTGTCAATAGCGCACAATTGAATGCCAATATGTTTCATTTGAGGAATTGGAATAAAAATGTATCCGTAAGCAAATGGCAAGAAATGTTTATTCATTTGGCTACGCTCATCAATGACAAAAAATTGCACTTAATGCAGGTCGATTCCGCCTATGACTTATCAGATTTAACAAAGGCAATTGACGCTATTGAAGCTACTAAAAAGACGAACGGTAAAGTATTTTTAACAAGCTATTAAGAATATTTCTAAGCAATGAGTCGGTACGATGTTCTGCCAGTATAATTTATTAATGGGCTTCACTTTCGTGAGGTCCATTTTTGTTTATCGATAGAGTAGAATGGATAGCTTCCTTCCATTAATCACTAAATAGGTTGATTGTAATTATGTGAAAATATAAAATAGAGTTTGTTATAGATTACCAAAATAGATTTATAATGGTGATTAATACATACGAAAGAACATAGTAAGGGAGTGTACTGGTTGATAAAGATTAAACATTTAGTATTAGGATTGGGCTTCAGTTTATTATTATCAGGTTGTAATAGTGAAAAAACTGTTAAGGAAGAAAATGAAATAAGGGCTGAATCAGAAATTCTTGCTTTAGAAACGCTTTTAAAGGAAAAGAACTATGAAGATCTTTTGGTGAAATTAGAAACTTTAGATTTACCAGAATCGGAAACTGATAAAGTAGATGAATTTAGTACAAAATTTGTAGACCAATTGATAAGTGAAAATAATTATACTTTTATAAGTTCGAAGTATTACAGAATTAGGTCAGCGGTCAGTCGTGATAATTGGATTAAAATGGAGAAGTTTTCAAAACAGGGTAAAGAGTTAGTGCTGAATGAAATGGAACAAGCTGTTAGAAATAAGGATTTTCAAAAGGTTCAAGAAATGTTTGACAATGAAAAAGGACTTCATGATAATGAGGAATTTTTAGCAATGTATAATTATGCTCTTTATTTACAAACTGACCAAAATTCCTACAAGGCTTCAGGAGCTTTAGCACTTGCTGTTGATCCTAAATATTATGGGAGAATGAAAGATGAAATTATTGCAGGGGTAACGAATACATCTTATAAAAGTCCGTTATCATTCGGACCTATAACGAAAACCGATTGGAACTATATTGAAAGTGAATATCAGCGAAATTTAAATACGATGATTATAAGAAAGGAAGAGGCGAGAGTAAGAGACGAAAAAATTGAAGCTGCTAGAGGGATGAATCCTACTTTAGGAATGACCTATGACGAAGTAAAAGCATCTTTATGGGGTGAACCAATTGATATTAATAGAACCGTAACAGTATACGGGTCGTATGAACAATGGGTTTATGGAAATGGTCAATACCTTTATTTTGAAGATGGCATTTTAACAAGCTTCCAAGATTAACTAATTTTAAATATTCATTCAAAAACTTTCAGATTCATTAAGAATTTGAAGGTTTTTTTGTTAGATTAAATCATTTTTGAACGAAATAAAGTATTTTACAGTCTAATGGAGGAAGGAGGCGAAAAGAATGGAATTCGAAATCACAAAGCGTGCCATACGTGGAGATCATCAAGCGATACTTTCTCTTATTGAAGTGGACGAAGAAATTTTATATCGCATGGCCTTTACATATATGAAAAATGAGCAAGACGCTTTAGACGTGATGCAAGAGCTAGTTTATAAGGCGCTTAAAAAAATGCATACCGTTCAACAACCCGAATATGCCAGAACATGGCTCGTGCGCGTCTTAATCAATTGCTGTAAAGACCATTTGCGAAAACGTCAACAAACCGTTCAGATTGAAGAATATCATGTTTTTGAATGGGCCATTTACTCAGATATTGAGAGATTATTAGCGCAATTAACCTTGTCAGAGCAACAAATCGTCTATATGAAATATTTTCAACAACTTAAAAACAAGGAAATTGCCGAGCTCAATCAAATTCCAGAAGGTACTGTAAAGTCTAAACTTCATCACATTCTAAAGAAGCTTAGAAACTTCGCAAGAGAAAAGGAGGACTGGCTATGAGTAAACCACCAATTGATGTGCCAAAGGAGCAACTTCAACAAATTCGAATGGATGTATTGCGCAAAGTACAGCGAGAAAAAAGAACAAAGAAGCGTATGGCTTCTGTAGCAATCGTATTTTTGTGTTGCTTAAGTCTATTACTTTCTATTCGCGTTTCGCCAACTGTTGCTAGCTATGTTGCAAAAATACCTGGCCTGGATGCCATTGTATCAGCGGTAGTAAGAGATAAAGGGATAAAAGATATTGTGGAGCATAAATATTATGAAGAAATTAATAAGACGCAGACGAAAGATGGTCTATCTCTTACATTACAAGGCGTAATAGCAGATCAGTCAGGTTTTGTCCTTTACTATGATGCGGATGCTTCATTTGAATTAAATCTGGAGGAAGTCCAATTGTTCCAAGGAGACGATGAAATTAAATGTGGTTGTTCATTTACGATGGGTGGGGGAAATCAAGCATTTATTTCATCTTCAGTGGAATATAGTTTTTCTGAGCCAATGGCCTATACTTCACGGGACTTTACAGCCGTATTTCGTTTTAAAGATAAGAATCAAGGGGAAATTGAAATGACGATACCGTTTTCCTTACAAAACGAAATCGCGGAGGAAAAAGTTTTTATTGCTAATCGTACTGTTGAAGTCGAAGGTCAAAAGTTTACTATTACAAAAATTCGCCGTACCCCACTAAAATTGGCACTCGACATTGAAGTAGACAAAGCAAATACAATGCAAATATTAGCACTTGATGATATTGCAGTCGTAACGGAAAGTGGTGAGCGTAGAGAAAGCATTCGTAGTAGTCATTCAATGAACGGAGATATTCGGGACGGCAAATATACGCTCTATTTGCAAAGTAATTATTTTGATAATCCACAGTCATTAACGGTGTTGATAGGCGCTGTTCAAGCTGTTCCAAAGGGGGAGGACTTTATCGAAGTTGATTTTGGTAGACAAGAAGTACTCTCAAAACCTGATTTTTTAGATTGGGATATTTCTGTAGAGCAACAAAGTTTAAAAACGGCTGCAAAAAATTGGGATGGTCGTATACGACATATATTTTATAGAAGTGGTTTAAAAGCAGATGGCACGACATTAGCATATAAAGGCGGCACATTTTCAGATGATGATGAGTATCTCTATTCAACAGAGTCCTTTGATCAATATAATGGTAAAGCTAAAATATTTTTCAACTATTACTATAACCCGATTGGGGAAGATATTGAAGTAAAGATTCCATTGCAATAATTTTGCTGGTATGGTTTTACTGGCGATTTCACCTATCTTTAAGGCGATAGTGTTAGATTGAACGCAATCAATCTAACACTATTTTTATTACGTAGGACTATATTTCTTCATTAAAGTAGATTTTATAAAATTTTCGATTTGTTTCCTCATCAAAGCCTACCTCAATAAGCTCTTCCAGTTGCTCGATATCACGGACGTTCACTTGAATTTCAATCGCGGAATCCAATTTAATTTTACGTTTATAACTTTTTTCAGCTTTAGCAAGGGCACTTTCGGAAATCACGGTTTCATAGGGCTTGACTGAATTGACGATAATGTCTTTTTGCGTTGAATCGGCTGCATCGAATACAGTTTCAATATAATCGTTGACTTGAAATTGTTCTTCACTGTGGAAATAATCGAGCGTTTTATTTAGCAAGCCTAACTTCTCGGTATTGGTAAAACGATCTTCTTTCAAAATATACTTCTTACATTCTGTTAATGCCAAGTTTGTTTTATGGTAATGTTCATCAGCTACTTTAATTTTTAAAAAACGTTCTTGCCAGTACACGACATCTTCTTTTTTCTTCGTTTTCATAAAGACAACTGGCGCTTCATCAGCTCCCATATCAACGATGACAGCCATATTATTCATTTTCTTAACGTTAATGCCGTCGATGCCATTAACAGTCATTTTATTTTGTTCATTTTTTATATCTAAAAACATTTCTTTTTCTTCAATTTTGACAATGGCAATAACTTTCTTTGGCTCTGTAGACAGAAAACAATTGTCAAATAAGCCAATAAACAACTCGCCACTTTTAATATTCGGATGCCCAGATGCACTATGTAAGTGGCTAGCGATATGCTTGGATTGTTCTAGAAAACTAGCGTCCTCATCAAAAATAGCTTTTACATACGTATACACTTCATTTAAGCCGATAGCTGTTTCATGAAAAAATTCATATTGCTGCTCAAAGTCGAGTTTATTAAATGCTAATTGTGTAAATGCTGCTTCCAGCATAACTTCAGGTTGAGAAAATGCTTCCTCTCCATAGACAAGGGTATCGCTTACATAATGTACAACATATTGAGCTAATTTACTTTCACTAACTTCTAACATACTTTTCCACCTTCGATATATTTGTTTCGATAATTTACCATAGCACACCCCGTACAATTTTGATATGGATTTTATATGTTGATAGACCAGGAGTTGGTGTGGATTCGGATTTTACTTTAATGTAATACTAGTGTTTTGATATAATTAAAAAAGGAAAATGGGTTAGGAGGATGATGAATATTCGCAATAAAAAAATATGGTTTTTGTTGATTGTAGTTGTGATTTGGCTAATATGGTATTCCACTAGACCACTAATTACTTTTGATGAGGCTGTACCAGCATTGGATATTGCGAGCATCAATAATGTTTTAATTTCAGATATGAGACAACCATATTATCTTGATCAAGAGGAAACAGAGCGTTTTATTTCGATACTAGATAGTCTCTTTATGAAAAAGAAAATAATTCCTAATAAACCAGCTTTTAATGAGGATGCTTTTATTTACTTTTATTCAGCGAATCCAGAAGTATCCTATACAATAATCGTAGACTATGAAAGAAACATCATTGGCATTATTGAGAGTCCTAAAATGATGAAGCAATACATTCTTGAGAATGGTTCTGAATTTTTTTCATTTGTACAAAGTTACTTAAATCATAATGAGGTAGTCGAATAGATTCGACTACCCCTTTATTTTATACAGGGATTCGATTCCCTTTTTCATCGTAGAAGGCGTGGATTTTCCCTACTGCAGTTACGCCTTTGAAAAGTTGCTTTTGCGTAGCCCAATCACTAGCTTCTAGAAAGGCTAACTCAACATCGAATGTTGCACTATATCGGTACGACTTTACTAAATCACTCTCCAAACGTTGCACTCCATTATTACCTGCTTTAAGCCCTTGAATCATAGCATTGCGGTGTGAATGGGGTGTTCAGAATTATTATCAAGAATGTTGTGCAGAGACTTCTATTTTAAATTTTAAATAGTAGTTGATAATTTAAGTTGAAAATGCCCTTTATAAAGCGTTAGCTAACAAATAAACCAAATTAGGAGGAATGAATATGGGTTTTTACACAACAACAAGAATCATTACTGCTACAAAATCTCAATTAGACGCTATGTGTTACGCACAAGAAGACTTTGTAAATATTCTTGATAATAAAACTACTCAGGACTCAATTATACGAAATACTTTTGCTTCATATGGAGGTGCTGTTATTCCATTAGTATTTGCGGTAAGCACAGTTGCATCTGTTGCTTTAGGGGTCATTAGTCTTATTGGAAGCCTTAATGCTGCTGAACTATTACAAGGCATAGCAGATGCAAAAGAAGGGCATCGCCAATTATTGAAGACGTACAGAACAATGGTCAACTTCAACGCAATTCAAGTAAATATGACTTTAACGGTTAATAAGGAGCGACCAGGATCAGAACTAGCATATATTAAAGCTGTAAATGTCAATTGGATAATGCTTCCTGATGGTACAAAACTTATGTGAGAATTAATTTTATTGTGTAAGACAAAAGAGATTGTTGGTTGGTTTTAAAAAAGAAAATTTTAATGAGGCTGGGACAAAACCCTCC
>LAHS01009693.1_pt1 | contig 11146 bp, 12 predicted proteins | sample 329651 | NCBI WGS metagenome assembly LAHS01 (sample SAMN03275699, study PRJNA271635) | activated sludge metagenome | isolation source: sample C-1 Sludge from hydrolytic chamber (first chamber) of Anaerobic... | reverse complement strand
CTATTCGTTACAGCCTCTTTTTTTCTGCTTAAACAAACGTTCCCTTGATTTGACACTAGCGCGTTTCAAAATATCATGAATAGGAGCATTTTAAGTGTCAAAACGGGCATTGATTTACAAGGTAATCAAAATATATTAAGAAGAATAAAGCAGAATTATGAATTAAGCCAGGTACTCAATCCTTGCTGACAGCAACGTTTAGTCGTGGCTCATTCAGTGAAAATTATACTGTAGAAGGCGATGCCATCAAAGCGGTAACCAGCTGTGGTATCGTGCTCTGGGAAAATGGTAAAACGATTTCTGATGTTGCAGCGAGACTGTATGCTGCGAAAAATCCATATGTCGGAGATATGCCCGCGAATCAAATAATCGCAAACGCCATAGGTATTGGCGAGCAGTTTGAATCATATAAGAACGAACTCCAAACGGAAGAACAACCATACGGATGTGTCATAATTCTGGACGCTCCGATTGAAGCGTCACTGGAAGAAAGAAGCAGACAGAAAATGTGCTCGGATGCATGTCTTATGATAGCTTCAGTTGACAATCTTGGATCTGTTACATGGAGCTATGAAAATGGTTTCGGAAAGCAGGAGTATACCATTACAGAAAAAGAAGCTTCGGAAATTGCCGGAGCAGATATCAAAAGTTCTGCAGAGTCTGCTTCAGGTATGCAGAAGCTTGTTGATAACGTAAGGTAATTTTCAGTTTTATGAAACAAATAGAGCGAGCCACCCTATAGGTTAATTCCAAAGGGCAGCTTGCTTTTATTCCTTAATCAAACGTTCCTTAATTTTGATACTATATAGGGAATGTTTTTTTAGGATAAATTGCATAATTTTAATACGTTTTACAATACCCGTTGTTTTAATACATGTTTGAGAATTAATGATACCATAATTGATATTATTCTAAAATTAGAATAAAATTTATTTGATGTGAAAGGAATTCATAATGAAAGAGTTTATATCTATTAAACAAGTTTCTGAAAAGTGGCAGATCTCAACTAGAAGGATACTCGTACTATGTGTTCAAGATAGAATAGAAGGTGCGATAAAGATTGGCACTTTTTGGGCAATTCCGGCCGATGCTTTGAAACCGAAAGATAGAAGAATAAAATCTGGGAAATATATAAAGAAAAGTCGTAAATAGATATAAATGAACAACAGTTTGGGAACAGCGTAAGCTTGGTGACGTTGCTATATTTGCAAAAGGATCAGGTTATTCTAAAAATGATTTAATTTCATCTGGGACACCTGTAATTCTTGCTTGAACAGTAACTTAAACGCAACATCTCAGGTAAATGCAACAGAATGACAGGGACATTGACAAGAATTCAGCGAAACAGTCATGAAAAGTGGCTGTTTTTCTGATGGAATATGCTAATCTAGAGGTAGAGATACGAGCATTTACCCATGACAAAAGGGACCGGCCCATTTAGGTTTCAGCTAAATGCAACACAGCCTGTTCGAAGTATCATGAGATATCTGCCGTGGATCATGGTTTATTTGAAGAGCTTGGAACTCAGGATGACCTCATCTGGCTCGATGGGACTGAGCCCAAGTTTTTTCATGTCTTTCAGCTCACTTCTTGTGAGCATCTCGAATGGAGACTTCCCACCAAGGGAATCCCTCTTGACGGAATTGATATGGCTCATCATGAGATTGATATCATCCTGTGAGAGGTCATTGAACGATGTACCTTGTGGGATGAGCTTGCGGATGTATTCATGGTTCTTCTCAATGCGGCCCTTCTGCTGAGAGGCACGTGAATCGCAGTAGAACAGATGGCATCTCTGTGCACCGTGGCTCCCGTGCTCGATGTGATCGGCATCTTTGAACTCAGGGCCATTGTCTGTCAGTGTGACATTGAAGTGCGTCTTGAAATGTGCATATCTGATCTTTGTCTGGATCGCATCAAGGCATTCAATGACAGAGGAAGAGCTGTTCTCATCGCGGAGGAATGCGAGCATGAAATTGGATTTCCGCAGCAGCAGAGTGAGCAGGACTTTCTGGCCAGTGCCTTTCTTGCCTATGACAGTGTCCATCTCAGCGATGTGCGCATATGGATCCGTTTTGATGTATGCAAGGAAGGCAACATAGTCACGCCCTTCCCGGCAATGATGGGAATCAATGCTTGCATTCACATTGTGCCTGTACTTGGCACGCTTTGAATACCGTACACGTTTTGGCAGGTCACTGTTGTTTATGTTGAGAAGGTGCTGATCAATATAGCGGTAACAGGTAGAACGGCTGATGCCAAGTTCCTCACCATGTGCAGCATAGATGTGTCCGATCGTCTGTCTGTTCTCTTTGACCAAAGGCACCAGGATATGATTGAGATGATCGATGCCTGCAGAGCCAGTCCTGGCCTTCCGACGGCAGCTGTGCAGTTCTTCTTCATACATGCGCTGTGCCTGTTGCGGGGAATAGCGATATTTCAGGTTCCTGCAGGCAGAGAATCTCTTACAGCCATGGCATACCCAGGGTGCCTTGGATACACGGGCACATTCACTTGGTTTGTGCACATAACGATTGGGCTGGTCAAGCACACGATGTGCCTCCAGCTCCCTTGATACGCTGGAAGGCTGTACATCGAGCTCTTTAGCAATCGAACGGATGGAACGATTATCAATGATATCTTTCAAGATGATCATACGGTCATCAACTGTAAAATGTCTGCTGGACATAAAATGTCCTCCTTTCCTGATCCGGCAGATATCTCTAATCAAAAAATACCATGTCTCAGGTAAACGAAACAAGGTGTTGCGTTAAAGATGATATTTGAGGATTAAATTAAAACATGATTAATTTATATTAAGAATAGTGATATAATAATTCAAAATTGAATGCAGGGGAGCTTGTACGACAGGCTGAGAGGAAGGTGTGACCTTCGACCCATAAACCTGATTTGGATAATGCCAACGTAGGAACATCGCACTGCAGTAGATCGACGAGGATACCTTGGATGGCATCCTCGTTTTTTTGTTCAATTTTGAAAACTTCGGGAGGAAGAAATGATGATTGAAGATTGTTTGAATGTGTTAAAAGAAAAAGCACCACTGATCCACAACATTACCAACTATGTAACGGTTAACGATGTTGCCAATATCCTGCTGGCATGCGGCGCAAGTCCAATCATGTCAGATGAACCGGAAGATGTTGAAGATATCACAACAATCTGCGGTGGACTGAACATCAACATTGGAACACTGCATCAAAGCAGTATCAAGGCGATGTTCCTAGCAGGACATAAAGCAAATCAGCTGCATCATGCAGTTCTTCTGGACCCAGTTGGCGCAGGAGCCAGCAGACTGCGTACCGAAACAGCTTTGAAGCTGATGAAGGAAATTCATTTTGATGTCATCAGAGGAAATATTTCTGAAATCAAGACATTGGTCAGCGGCACCGGAACAACCAAAGGTGTCGATGCAGATGCGGCAGATGCAGTCACAGAAGAGAATCTGGATCAGATGATCCAGTATGTCAAAGCATTTGCAGCACAGACAGGATCTATCATTGCTGTAACCGGTGCAATTGATTTAGTCGCAGATGCAAAGAAGTGCTATGTCATCCGCAATGGCAGAAAAGAAATGGGAAGAATTACAGGAACAGGCTGTCAGCTGTCTGGCTTGATGACTGCTTTCATTGCAGCGCAGCAGGATAACATGTTAGAAGCGGCGGCCGCAGCAGTATGCACGATGGGACTGGCTGGAGAAATCGGCTATGCCAACATGCAGAAAGGTGATGGCAATTCCACGTATCGCAACCGGATCATTGATGCTGTATACAACATGGACAGTGCTGCACTGAAGGCAGGTGCGAAGTATGAAATTCGATAAGGACAGCCTTCTGCTGTATGCCGTTACAGACCGCAGATGGCTGAACGGCAGTTCACTGCATGATCAGGTGGAACAGGCAATCCTTGGCGGCGCAACCTTCATTCAGCTGAGAGAAAAGGATATGGAGCCTGAAGCTTTTCTGCAGGAGGCAGTTGATATCAAGCAGGTATGTGCAAAGTATCATGTCCCATTTGTCATCAATGACAATGTTGATGTTGCACGAAAGGTCAACGCGGATGGAATCCATGTTGGTCAGAGTGATATGGAAGCAGATGATGTACGTAAACTGATTGGTCCGGATAAGATTCTTGGTGTTTCTGCTGAGACAGTGGAACAGGCAGTGCTTGCAGAAAAGAGAGGCGCAGACTATTTGGGTGTTGGCGCTGTTTTCCCAACAGGTTCTAAAGCAGATGCAGAAGATGTGGATTTAACGGTATTAAAAGAAATCTGTCAGGCAGTGAAGATTCCGGTCATTGCCATTGGCGGTATCACAAAGGATAATCTGCTGCAGCTATCTGGCAGTGGAATCTGCGGAGTTGCAGTCATCAGTGCAATCTTTGCCCAGAAAGATGTACGCGATGCATCTTCACACCTGCATGCATTATGCAAAGAGATGGTACATGCATGATCAAAGGGGCGATCTTTGATTTCGATGGAACACTGTTTGATTCCATGCCAATCTGGGACACCATTGCATTCGACTATCTGCGCAGCATTGGGAAAGAACCGCATGAAGATCTGACAAGTAAATTTGCGGCAATGTCCATGGAACAAGCTGCTCTGTATTATCAGACAGAATACGGTGTTCAACTGACTACAAAAGAAATTATCGCAGGTGTGAATCATATGGTTGAACAGTATTACCGCAATGTTACACAGCCAAAGAAAAATACAGCTGCTTTACTAGAATTGTTTCAGGCACATGATGTAAAGATTTGCATTACTACGGCAACAGATGAAACTCTCGTCACAGCTGCATTGCAGAGATGTCATCTGGATCATTATTTCAGTGCTGTCTATTCCTGTTCTGCAGTTGGTAAAGGAAAAGATCATCCCGATATTTTCCGTCAGGCACTGAAGCATCTAGGAACATTGAAAGAACAGACACTGGTCTTTGAAGATGCACTCTATGCAGTCAAGACAGCTAAGAATGACAGCTTTCTCGTTGCTGGAGTTTATGACAAATCAGAAAAAGAGGAAGAATCTGTTAAAAAGATTTCTGATTATTATCTGACAAGTGATACTTGTCTGAATGAATTTTGGAAGCAAATCTCTGCGTAAACGGCAGAGGTCTTCCGCAGCAGACTGGGGGCACCACCCTCTGCCGCGTTATAAAAAATGCGAAATCATGTTAGGAGGAAAAGAAATGAGAACAGCATTAACAATCGCAGGGAGCGATTCCTGCGGAGGCGCCGGCATTCAAGCAGACATTAAGACAATGACAATGAATGGTGTCTATGCAATGAGCGCAGTCACGGCGCTGACAGCACAGAACACGACCGGTGTAACAGGAATCATGGAGGCATCACCAGAATTTTTAGCAGAACAGATCAAGGATATCTTTGAAGATATTCGACCGGATGCCGTTAAGATCGGTATGGTATCATCCAGTGGATTGATTGAAGCAATTGCAGAACAGTTGAAGTTCTATCAGGCAAAGAACATCGTTGTAGATCCAGTGATGGTCGCAACAAGCGGCGCCAAGCTGATCAGTGATGATGCCGTTGCTGTACTGAAGAAAGAACTGCTGCCAATGGCTGATATCGTAACACCGAATATTCCGGAATCAGAAGTTCTGTCCGGCATAACCATCAAGACGGCAGATGATATGATCCATGCGGCAGAGATCATCAGCAGTATTTATGGGTGTGCTGTTCTCTGCAAGGGCGGACACAATCTGAATGATGCCAATGATGTACTGTTTGCGAATGGAAAGTATCAATGGCTGTATGGAAAGCATATTGATAATCCAAACACGCATGGTACAGGCTGTACGCTATCCAGTGCCATTGCCGCAAATCTGGCAAAGGGATTTGATCTGTATACTTCCGTTGAACGTGCGAAAGCGTATATTTCCGGTGCGTTGTCAGCGATGCTAGATCTAGGAAAAGGGAGCGGACCAATGAACCATGCATTTGGTCTGCAGGGTGAATTTGCCAAGGAGGCAGAACATCATGCAGGATAAACGCACTTCTGTATTTGACAATGCTTTGATCTGGTTTGGTGCTGCGGTATCTCTGGCAGAGATTTTGACAGGAACATACTTTGCGCCATTAGGATTTCAAAAAGGAGTCACTGCGATCCTGCTGGGACATTTGATTGGCTGTACCTTGTTCTACTTTGCCGGAAGAATCGGCGGTGAGGTCAGAAAGAGTTCTATGGAAACAGTGAAGATGAGCTTTGGACAAAAAGGCAGCGTATTCTTTGCTTTACTGAATATCTTTCAGCTTGTTGGCTGGACTGCAATCATGATCTATGATGGTGCATTTGCGGCAGAGGGAGCCCTACATGCAGGGACATGGCTCTGGTGCATTGTTATCGGCGGTCTGATCATTGTATGGATCTTGATTGGTGTTAAAAATCTAGGAAAGCTAAATTTAGCAGCGATGTCAGCGCTGTTCATCCTGACAGTGATTCTATGTGCTGTGATCTTCAAAGGAAATGCTGTCGGCACCAGTGCGGGGGAAAGTATTTCTTTTGGGGCTGCGGTTGAACTATCGGTTGCTATGCCATTATCCTGGCTGCCGCTGATCAGTGATTATACAAGAACTGCCGAAAAACCAAGAAAGGCTGCAGCTGCCAGTGCTGTTGTCTATGGAATTGTCAGCTGCTGGATGTATCTGATTGGTATGAGTGCTGCCATCTTTACAGGAGAAACAAGTATTGCTTTGATCATGGTAAAAGCAGGAATGGGCATTGCCGGTCTATTGATCATTGTATTGTCTACAGTAACGACAACATTCATGGATGCATACTCTGCCGGCGTCTCTACAGAATCTGTCTGGCCGAAGCTGAATGAGAAATGGATTGGCATCGGAGCAGCAGTCATCGGAACAATTGCAGCGATGGTCTATCCAATGGACAACATTACAAACTTTCTGTATTTCATAGGATCTGTATTTGCTCCGATGATTGCCATACAGATTGCGGATTACTTTATCTTAAAAAAAGACGCCAGTGAAAGTACATTCAACGTACGGAATCTGATCTTATGGGCAGTTGGATTTGTGCTGTACCGGATACTGATGACCGTTGATCTGCCGGTAGGAAATACTCTGCCGGATATGTTGATTACTGGTATGTTGTGTATTGCACTTGAAAAGGGATTTAGTCTGAATAAAAGGACTGCTGTCGAAAATCATTCAGAAATATAATCATAGAAAAAGCTGTATTCATTAACGATGAGTACAGCTTTTGTTATAAAAAATCAGACCAGAGAAAGTACTGGTCTGAATGTTATTTTTTGTCATGATCCAGCTCACGGAGAACATTGCTCATTGCGCCATACAGACCAGCACGATTGCCTAGCTCAGCAGACAGAATTGCAACATCCTGGAAGCCGGGAATTGCTGCATCACGGATGCGTGCCTTAATGCCGTTCAGGACAATTGCCTGTTCCAATACACCGCCTCCTAAAACGAGACATGGAATATTGTAGAGATGAAGAATACTGAGCAGACCGGCGGCGATTTCATCCAGCCATGCATCAACAATCTTCTTGACTGCTGGTTCATCAATGCGGGCAAAGATCTTGCGGCCATTGTTCAAGGACGGATCAAATGCCATTGCATTCTTAACAAGTGCTGTTGTGGAAGCAAATCGTTCATAACTTCCGGCAAATGGATCTTTTCCATCACGCAGTTCTGGGTGGGTGATCAGGCCGCCAATCATCAGATTGGCACTGCCTCCTTTGCCATAGTACGGCAGATGATTCAGGAAGACACCACCGCCGACACCTGTCCCATAGGTAATACAGATGTAGTCAGAATACTTTTTAGCTGCACCGCAGGTACCTTCACCTAATGCAGCACAATATGCATCGTTCATGACAGCACATGGGCAGGCAAAACGGCTGGAAAAGTATTCCTCGACATGCGTGCCTGTATAACCAGGCAGATTTGCATTTGCGTAACGGATCACACCAGTATCAGGATCAACTTGACCGGCAGTACTGATGCCAATGGCATCAAAGGGACGGAATGATTCCAGAAGATCTGCTGCTGTTTTTAATAAAACTTTAGCGCCTTCTTTTGCGGGGGTATCTGTTTCAGTTGTCTGAAGCAGTTTCTTTCCTTCGAAGATTCCTGCTTTAATGCGGGTCCCTCCGATATCAAGAACAGCAATGCGGTACGATGTCATTTTTTGATGACCGCAGTGAACTTTTTTGTGATCTGCAATGGACGTGTGATTGCCCCGCCAACCACCGCGCAGTGAACCCCCAGATCAAGTGCAGTTCTCAATTGTTCCGGTGTACCAATGTTGCCTTCTGCGATGACCGGCTTGCCGCAGTTCTTGACCAGATCTTCGATCATATCAAACGGCGGAACAACTCTTCCTTTTGTGTAGGAAGTATATCCAGCCATGGTTGTACCAATCAGGTCAAATCCCATCGCTGCCGCAGCCATGCCTTCTTCTTCACTGGAACAGTCTGCCATGAATAACTGCTCTGGATATTTCCGGCGTACTTCCGCAAAGAAATCCTCCAGAGAACGTCCATTCGGACGAGTACGTTTCGTGGCATCCATTGCCAGAATCTCAACACCGCAGTTCACCAGTGCATCGACTTCCTTCATTGTCGGTGTAATGTAGACTTCGGAATCAGGATATTCTTGTTTGATAATGCCGATGATTGGCAGATCAACAGTCTTGCGAATTTCAGTAATATCTTCCACAGTGTTGGCACGAATGCCAACTGCCCCGCCTAAAGAAGCGGCCAATGCCATACGTGACATGATAAAAGAACTATGCAGCGGTTCATCCGGCAGGGCCTGGCAGGATACAACAAGACCGCCTTGAATCGCCTTCAAAATATCAGTATTATGCTGATTCATTATAGGAAACCTCCAAGTTTTGATTGAAAAAATGTTAGTTCGTGTTAGTGATTACAAAGTGATAGTAGCATGTTCTCAGGTCGGTTGTCCATGGATAAAATATTTGATTTCATCTTTTTGAAAAAATATTGCTTATCTATATTTATATAAATAAGTGCACGGGAATTGGCGATATTTTCTATCTAGGAAAAATTTTTTTCTGTGCTTATAATATGCTTAAATATGACAAACAAGACAGATGACAAAACAATGGATCAAAACTACTTGATGAAGATCAATGACATTTACTATGAACTCACTTCTTCTGAGAAGAGAGTTGCAGATGTTATTATTTCTAATGCAAGCAGAGCACAGCACATGACTGCAACCGAACTGTCAAAGGAATGCAATGTAGCTAATGCAACAATCTCACGCTTCTGTCAGAAGCTAGGCTGCCGCAACTATATGGAACTTCGTGTTTCCATTGGCCGTTCGGCAAGTTCGCATGAAGCATCCGAAGGACCAATTACAGGAAAAGTAACAGCAGATGATACAATTGCAGAAATGTGTGCCAAGCTTTACAGCATTGAAGTAGATGCGATTACACAGACACATGAATTGATCAAGCCTGATCTGATCAAACGGGCAGCGGACTATCTGCGCAGAGCAGAGACAGTGCTGTGCATGGGGCAGGGTGGATCTATGGTGCTGGCTGATGAAGCTGCACATTTATTCTCAACAACGTATCCAAAATTCTTTGCGGTAGCAGATGACCATTTTCAGATTTCACGTGCTGCCATAGGAGTACCGGGGGATGTCATCCTTTACTTTTCCTACAGTGGAGCAACCCGTGCGCTGATGGATCTCATTCCGATAGCACATGCACGGAAGCTTATCTTGATCTTGATTACACGTTTCCCAAATTCACCTGGAGCACAGCAGGCAGATTTAGTCCTGCAGTGCGGTGCAAATGAAAGTGCTTTGCAGCTGGGCAGTGCTGAAGCAAGAATTGCACAGATCTGCCTGCTTGAAATACTGCATACAGAGATGTGCCGTCATGATATGAAGACAATCGAAGAGAGGAAGCAGGCAATCGTTGATGCATTAGCCTGCAAACATATTTAAATATGTTCAATCCAGAAAGTCTGTTCTGGCGTATGATCAGCCGATGTGTAGATATTGTTGGTCTTTCTCTATTGTGGGCAGCTTTGAGTCTGCCGATTGTGACATGCGGTGCAGCTACTTCAGCACTGTATTATACGATTGTGAAGTCTTTCCGACAGAATGACAGAGATACATTTCACATCTATTGGGATTCTTTCAAATCTAATTTGAAACAGGGACTGCTGGTATCCATTCTGTCAGGCATCCTTCTTCTTGCCTTGGCGTACGGCTACAGCATCATGAAGGCCAACTGGTCTACCCAGATTGGTCAGATCATGTTTGTGACATATGATATTCTGCTGGTGGTACCTTTAGGAACATTGTGTTATCTGTTCCCAATTCAGGGAAGATTCTCACTGCCTTCCAAATTACTGCTGATGAATTCCTTTGTATTGGCGATGAAGCATATTTTTACAACTGTGATATTGACGCTGATGGTCGTTGAATCTGTGATTGTCACCTTGGAATACTGGTGGCCGATCTTCTTCCTGCCGGTGCTGACCACATTGCTTGCTTCATTGTTCCTGGAAAAGATCTTCGAAAAGTATCTAAGTGATGATCAGAAAGACAAGTTCAACAACAAAGAATGAAAATACTGCTGCAGAATCTGCAGCAGTTATTTTTTTACAGAAGTTCTGGGACAAGGACAGTAAGCTTTTCTGCTAACTGGCTGTGTCCTTTTTTTGTCAGATGCATGTAGTCAATGTGATTGAACTCGCATCCAGCGGCATTGAGATAATGACAGCCGGTAAGCTTTGCCTGCTGTTCATAATACCCAGCAAGCTGTTCTGCTTTTTCAGCACAGGTGAATCCCATCGCAGGATCATTCATCAATCTTCCAATCGGCGGCGGGCAGATGATGAGAATGTTTGGCTGATGGTTTCCCCAGCAGTCAACACTTTTTGCCTTTTCAACCAGGCGTGCCATTCCTAAAGCGATGCAGGCAGCATTGGCACCCAGACGGTCTTTGGTATCGTTGGTGCCAAGCATCAGGATCAGCAGGTCAATTGGTTCATGGCTTTTGAGCAGGGAATAGATGACCGGCAGAGCATCCATAGATTCATGAAGCGGATCGGGAAAGACAGTTGTTCTTCCAGAAAGACCTTCTTCA
>LAHS01002468.1_pt1 | contig 11193 bp, 11 predicted proteins | sample 329651 | NCBI WGS metagenome assembly LAHS01 (sample SAMN03275699, study PRJNA271635) | activated sludge metagenome | isolation source: sample C-1 Sludge from hydrolytic chamber (first chamber) of Anaerobic... | reverse complement strand
GAGACGGTGTACACACCGTCTCTACTGGACGCGTCTTTTATTTCACGTATTTCTTTCCGCCACGGATATAGATGCCGTGAGGCAACGCGTGGATATCGGTACCTACATAGCGACCGTCGAGCGTATAGATGCGATCGCTGTGTGCCTTGTCTTTTGCGTTTATTACCTGATTGATACCTGTGGTTGCAACCTTGTTCAGGAAATCGAAGTACACGGCACCGTCTTTATAATTGATATTATAAATAGGTGTAGCCTCTGCCGTGGTCCACCATGCGGCATTGGGCAGGTTCATGGTCTGCGTGAAGGTGGAATTGTTTACGGTATCGTCTGATCGGAAGATGTCACCATTGAGCGACTTGGCATATTCAAACTGCGTTATACCATTGTCTATCTTGTAGCTTGTCAGCAGTGTGCCATCGGCAGGAATGATAGTCATGCCGGGTTTACCCTTTGTGTTGTTTACGGTATTGTTTCCCAGAGAAAATGTGCTGGAATTGTATTTGACATGATAGATCATCAGTCCACGTGTCGTCGGGTTATACTTTACGCTTCCGTCATTGTTGGTGGCAATTCTTTGATTCCAACCCTTATCCTCAAAACATTCAAGTATAAAATATTCGTTGGCATCGCTGGGGTTTACCACTTTTACCGCACGTTGACCTGTTTCACTGGTGAGCTTATACTGTTTCGCCTCCGTGATCTGAGGAATTGTTTCCCAGCCCATCTGCTCACGTTCCCATGCCGTATAGGCGGTGGGACAATACCCGTTATACACATATTCACCGTTATCCATGAGGCTCCAATCTTCCATACCCTGATTGTCGGGATGGTCAGGAAGTGAGTTGTAGGTGGGATAGAAATCGGGGAGCCCCAGACAGTGGGAAAACTCATGGCAGAAAAGGCCGATGCCACTGATGCGATAGTAGGGTTCGCTGGGAAACTTAGTGTTGCCGATCAACTCATTGCTGATACCGCACTGGTTTATGCCTTTGCCGCCAAACTTAGGACTGCTGAAGCCCGAAAAGCGTTTGGGCCATACCAGTGTTGCATCGTCAGACATGTTCTGACCGTAGCCGGCATAGATGATATATACCAGATCGGCATTGCCGTCATTGTCCTGGTCATATTGGGCGAAGGGGAGGGAGTCGCCCATCGCCGTGCAGGCATCCTGTACCAGCTTGGTGGCCAGGGTCCGTTCGTCATGTCCATCCTCGGCCTGCCCACCGTAGTCTCCCGATTTTCCAGGCAGGGTGATGGGGCCGTAGATATCGAACTGGGGCTCAAACTTGCCGTCACTCATCGTCATGAAGTATCGCTTGACGCTACTGTAGTTCCGTCCCTCACCATTTCCGTATTCCTCCGGGTGGTCGGCTGTGCTGTTGAGGTACTGCTCGAACGATTTGCGTGGATTGGGCAGCATGAATTGCTTGTCGGCAAAGTTGGCGAGGATCACCGCCACACGCGGCTTCCCGGTGTGTGGAAAGAGGTTGGCTGCTTTCTCGATGCCTGCACGTGTGTTTGCAATGGCGGTATGCTGTGCGATGTAAGTCTGCGGATCGACGTCCAGTTTCACGAAGTCTTGTCCTTCCTTCTTCAGTATGTTCCCCTGCATGTCGGTGTACCAGTGGAAGTGCTCATCGCCGTTGATCCTCACGTAGATGGTATCGCCGTTGCTCTGAACGTGGGCGATGGGGTGGGGCCATGCCTTTACGGCCATAGCCGATGCGACAGACAGGCAGGCGAAAGCCAGGGAGAGTATAAGTTTCTTCATTCTAGAATCTGTGATATTTTGGGTTTTCTTTGCTGTTATAATTTGATTTATTGTTTCTGATAATCGATTTTATAACTATTTAATTTTCATTATTATATGATATTCAGCGGCAACTTGCGATGGTGCTTCAGAAAATACTGTCCCTTCTTCTGTGTGCGGTTACCATACTCTATGGCGTGATGCGGACAGTGGTGATAACAGGCGAAGCAGGTGAGGCAGCTGCCATCGTGGTGCCATGTGGGCTCCTGCCCGAGCCCGCCGGTGATGTCGTGCGCGGGGCACACCTCGGCACAGATGCCGCATTTCACGCAGCGTGCGCTGTCCACGCGGAAAGGCCCGTCGGTGATGAGACGATCCACAAAGAGTTTGCCCAACACACGTGAGTTGATCTTCGGCCAGCGGCCTATATCGAGCTTGGCTTCGCCAACAAACCTTCTGCTCACCTTTTGGCAGATGTCCTTCAGTTTATCGTTGGCAGCCAGCAGCTTCTCGCGTTCGAGCTTCTCGCTGTCCACGTCCATGAACGGCAGCCCTACGTAGGTGTTGGGCATCTTCACCGAGAAGCAGGCATCGAGGGCGATGCTGCGCCGGGCAAGATCCTGACGGAGCAGGTCCATCGTCTCGCCTAACGTGTCACCTGCGGTACACGCCGCATAGACATAGTGCCCCTGCGCCTCTAAGCTCAGCCGACCGATAAAGTTGCGCACCACGACGGGCGGGCGCCAGCCGTGTACGGGGAAACAGATGCCTAACCGCTCTCCGTCTTCCAGACTGGGCATTATCTCCCCCTGCGGCAACTCCATGATATTCATCATGCGCTCCCCCGTAGCCTGTGCCAGTTGCTCGGCTACCCACTGCGTATTACCTGTTGCTGAAAAATAGTATATCACGTTGCAAAGTTACTCAAAATAAAGCATTTAGCCATCAAAGCATCAGGATATTTTGCACCACCCGCTTTGATGTCTTTTAAAATGATCAGTAATTCTGTCTCCGTGCTTAAAATCAAGATGTTACGAATAATCCCATTTTACTGACAAAATGATAATTTCAAGTAGAAAAGGAGAAGCTTCTAAAAATGTAGGAGAGGGGTCATTTTACTCCGAAAGTTCCATTTTTATACTATTTATATCCGCCGAACAGACAGGGAAAATGTAGGGGGATTTGTCGATCAGTATGAATCGCACGATGATTTAGGAGTTTCGTCTGCTGTTTTCGTACTTCTGAGTTGCTACAGAGACAGAATAGGTAATCCACCCAAATATTGACATTTCGAATCCGATTTCATCGGTTTCTGATGGTGCGATTAATACTTATTGGTCTCGCGAATAAGTATTAATCGCCATGCGAATAAGTATTAATCGCATGGCCGATAGATATTAATTGCCCCGACAGGGATCGAAACCTGCAAGCCATGGTATAATTGCTGCGAAAAGAAGCGATTATCGTAAAATGGGCCGTAAAATAGCGGCCTTCAGATCTTCGAAATTCAAGACAAGAGGCTTGCGGTTCGAATCTTCACGGTTTTCAGCAGTTCACGATTTTACAAAATGCAAGCAAAAAGGCTATATAGCTGACAGAATGATATTTCATCCTGCCATGCTATATAGCCTTTTGCCTATATCATGTAATGTTTATTTATGTTATGGTAAAGTGAAGCTGTAATCGGGCCATACGTCTTACGTGGTGTGGCTCATGCGGTGGCAGTCACTCTTTGAGCAGGTCAGGGCGAAGCCGCCTGGTGCGCTCCATAGCCTGATCCATTTCCCACTGTTTGATCTTCGCCTCGTTGCCGCTTAGCAGTATGTCGGGCACCTTCCAGCCTTTATAGTCGGCGGGGCGTGTGTAGATGGGTGCGGCGAGCAGGTCGTCCTGGAAACTGTCTGACAGGGCACTCTGGTCATCGCCCACCACCCCGGGAACGAGCCGCACCACGGAGTCGGCAATGATGGCTGCGGCAAGCTCGCCGCCAGTAAGCACGAAGTCGCCCACGCTGATCTCACGGGTCACGAGGTGGTCGCGTACGCGCTGGTCGATGCCTTTGTAATGTCCGCAGAGAATGATGAGATTTTGCTGCATGCTCATCTCGTTGGCTATGTGCTGATTGAACTTCTCACCGTCGGGGGTGACATAGATGACATCGTCATACTCCCGCTCGGCCTTCAGGGCGGAGATGCACCGGTCGATGGGCTCCACCTGCATCACCATGCCTGCAAAGCCGCCATAGGGATAGTCGTCCACACGGCGCCATTTGTCGAGTGTGTAGTCGCGCAGGTTGTGCAGATGGATCTCTGCCAGCCCCTTCTTCTGTGCCCGTGCCAGAATAGATTCGTTGACGAATCCCTCCAGCATCTCCGGCAATACGGTGATGATGTCTATTCTCATATTGATATGATTCTTTGTCGTGGCTTCATAGCTCCCGAGCCATGAGGCTCCTGTCTAATCAGAAGTCTATTCCTGTCTAATCAGAAGCCTACTTGTGTCTAATCGAAAGTCCACTTGGCAGCAATCGTAGGAATGGCGTAGAAGCGGTTGTTTTGTCCGTCTTCATTCCATACGAAGTTGTTGCTCACTTCCACCTCGGTACCCAGGCTGAGGTTCACCTTGTCCATGCCTTTCAGCGTGTTGAGGTTGAACCAGAACTGCGGCTCGCTGATGACGATCCACTTGCCTTTGACGCTGGGATCGTACCAGGTATCGCAGAATCCGCTGAAGGTGCAGAGCCTGCCGGCGAAAGTCAGGCTCCACACCTCGGTGAGCTGGAAGGAGTTGAAGGCGTGGGCCTGATAGTGGCGGTTCTTGAAGTAGTACTTATACATGGCCTGCAGGCTGAAGGTGCGGCTGAAATCGCTGCTGTGCCAGTTCCATGCGCCACCGGCGAGCAGGGCATGCTGGAAGCGTGTAGCCGTCCACGACGTCTCGTCGCTGGTCAGGCCGCCGTTATACTCCACATGGGCTGCCCACTGCTTGTTGTTGGTCACGTTAAACTCACGTGCGATCTCCCAGTAAGCACCGGCCACTCCGTCGCGCTGATAGTCGATATCGGTAAACATAAAGGTGCTGCCCCAACGGTCGGGCTTGAACATCTCTACGGTGGTGGTAACGCTGGGGCGGTTGGTCAGGTCTTTGTAAAGAGAGTGGCCTAAGTCGTAGTGCAGCTGCACATTCTGGGCAGAGAGGGCCACGGTGCATGCCATCAATGCTGCTGAAGCAAGAATACGTTTCATGTTACTTTTTGAAATTTTGTGCAAAATTAGTTTAAAATTTGCGCATTTCCAAACGAATTCCTGTTTATTCTGCAAATTGGCTGATGAAATCGTCCTCAGAGATGATGGGTATCCCCAGCTGCTGTGCTTTCTGATTCTTACCGCTGGCCGACGTGATGTCGTTGTTGATGAGATAGTTGGTCGATTTGCTCACCGACCCGGTGACCTTGCCTCCCTGGCTCTCTATGTAGGCCTTCAGCTCGTTGCGGTTCTTATAATGGTGTACGTCGCCTGTCACCACGAAGGTCATTCCTGCACACCTGCTGCCTACGGGCTCGGTGGAAGCCTGCTCCACGCGCACTTCCTGGAGGAGATGATCTACGATCTGCAGATTGCGGGGATCGCTGAACCACCTGATGAACGAGGCCGACTTCTCCGGCCCTATGCCCGGTATCATGGCCAGCTTATCCTGCGGCGAGGGCATGAAGAGGGCTGGCTCGGCGCTGGCATCGCCCCGCCCTGCGGCAAGGTCGATAAGCTCCCTGAGGGGGTAGGCCGACAGCAGCCGGTTGCAGACGTCGTGGCCGATCATCGGAATGGTGAGGGCATAAAGCAGGCGGTGAGCCTCCACGGTGCGCGCACGCTCTACCGACTGCAGGATATTGGCGGCCGACTTCCTGCCGAATCCCTCGAGCTGGGCCATTTCCTGAGCATGCCCGGCGAGGTGGAAGATGTCGGCATACTCGCTGATCCAGCCGAGGTTGATAAACTTCTGCAGCGTCTGCTCGGATATGCCATCGATGTTTACGCCCTCCTTCGAGACGAAGCGGGCAAACTTCTTGAGCTGCTTGGCAGGGCAGGAGGGGTGGGTGCAGTGCAGCGTCTTGGTGCCGCTGGCAGCACTTACGACGACCTGAGTGGGCGAGCCGCATACGGGGCACCGGTCAGGCACCGTGAAGCTGCCTACCTGCTGCCTCACCCTGATGACCTTGGGAATGATCTTGTTGGCCTTGATGACCTCTAACGCAGAGCCCTTGCCGCCGATGCCCAGTCGCTCACACTCGCTGATGTTGCACAGCGAGGCCCGCTTCACGGTGGTGCCTTCGAGCTCCACGGGGCGGAAGATGGCCACTGGCGAGATGGTCGATGCGGCGCAGCTCCACTCTATCTCTTCGAGCTCGGTCAGCGCACTCTCGTCCTGCCATTTGAAGGCATAGCCGGCGCGGGTGGCGTGGTGGCCGGTAACCGACCCGGTGGAGGCGTACTCCGTGTCGTCGTAGGCGATGACGAGACCGTCTACGGGGTAAGGGTTCTTACGGTCGGTCACCTTCAGTGTCCAGCGGTCAATGGCCTGCTGAACCGCTTCCCGGGTGGGGTGGTCTATGCGCTCATGCTCCACGCAGTCGAGCCCGTTGGCCCGGAGGAAGTCCATGCGGTCGCCCCACGAGGTGATGGCCTCGTCGGTGTGAACCAGCGTGAACGGGATCCAGCGTATATGGCGTGTGGCTACCTCGGCGGGGTCTTTGAGCGTGAGAGAGCCGGAGGCGAGGTTGCGGGGATTGGCATATTCCTCCTCGCTCTCCATGTTGAACTGCTCGAAGTCTTCGTACGAGATGATCGCCTCGCCGCGTACCACCACGTGTCCTGTGGCCCTGATACGGCGTGGTATGCCGGTGATGGCATCGGCGAGATGGGTGATGTTGGTGCCTATATGTCCGTTTCCACGGGTCACCACCCTGGTCAGGCTGCCTTGGTCGTAGGTCACCACCAGCGTGAGTCCGTCGAGCTTCCACGACAGCCATATTGGCCTGCCGTCAGCCCATTTCACGAGATCCTCGGTCTTCTTGGTCTTGGCGAGGGAGAGGGCGGGGTATTCGTGCTCCTCCTTCTGCCCCACGATGTTGTCTTCCGATACTTTCTGGGTGGGCGAGTCGGGGAGTATCTCGCCCGTCTCGGCCTCGAGCCGCCTGAGCGCGTCAAACTTCTGGTCCCATTCGTAGTCGGTCATCAGCTCGCCCCGTCCGTTGTAGTAGGCCTCTGATGCGCGGTTGAGCTCATCAATGAGCAGTCTCATTTGCTCTGTCTGATCCATATTGTGCGATATAATTACATAGAGGTGGAATACTGCATAGGGCCATACGCCACCATCAGGTCTGTGAGATATTTGTGGTACAAAGATAGGGTATTTTCTGGTCAAATATCGTGAGAAAACGGAGAAATAAGCGTTGGCGGGCAATTTATCTTCTCCGTCAGATTGCAGGGGGAGGAATAAATCCTTAATTTTGCAACTGCAAAATCTGTACAGATCTATATTGATGGAGCATAGGTTTTATTCAGAGGGGGAATCTTATGGAGCAAGAGTGTTATAACGGGCAATACCGTATTTCTTCTGCCAGAGCCACCTGGCATGGATACGATGGCGGGATGTATTTTGTCACCATCTGTACGGCTGGACATGTGCATTATTTCGGCGAGATCGTGGCGCGGAGGCTTGATGAATCCGAAATGTCGGGCACTGTTTTTTCGGGTAATAATGATGTGCTCAGTAGAGACGGTGTGCACACCGTCTCCGAAACGACGCTCAGGCAAACCTCCCGAGTTCATAACCTGATGGTGTTAAACGATACAGGGTGCATAGCTCGAGATAATTTTCTGAATGTTTCATCTCATTATCCGGATATCTGTATTCCTCAATTTGTCATCATGCCCAATCATATACACCTGCTGGTGGATATCAATGGGGAATATCATCTGCATGAAGGGCGGGGAGACGGTGTGCACACCGTCTCTACTGAGCATACCGGTGAAGGCTATAAAGGTCCTGAAATAAACACGAAGATGCAGCAAATAGCGCAGAAGAAGGGAAGGCTGTCGGTAGTGATAGGAGGACTGAAGCGAGCCGTTAAGCATGAAGCTAATTTTGCACCGGCTTCCTTTGATATGGCAAACACGCTTCTACGATCATATCATACGGAGTCAGGAAGAGCTGAATGGAATCTCGCAATATATGGCAAACAACGTCGAGCGGTGGCATCTTGACTCACTGTATGAGTAAAAAAATAGAAGATAAGTAATGACAATATAGATGTTTATGAATATCATCGTATCAGAAGAAATCAGGGAGATATGCCCCACCTTCGTGGGGGCGTGCGTGGAGGCCCAGGTGAGCAACAGCGCCTATTGCGAGCCGCTGTGGGCGGAGATAAGGGCTGTGGGCGAGCAGATGCTGCAGACGCTCACCACCGAGACGCTGAAGGACCTGCCGGGCATAGCGGCCACACGCCGCGTGTATCGTGCCTGCGGCAAGGATCCCTCACGCTATCGGCCTGCCTCCGAGGCATTGATACGCAGGCAGCTGCAGGGCAAGCCGCTCTATCAGATCGACACGCTGGTCGATCTGGTCAACCTGGCAAGCATCAGGTATGGCTACAGCATCGGCGGCTTCGATGCCGACCGGTTTGCAGGCGATACGCTCACCTTGGGCGTTGGGCGTGCCGGCGAGCCTTATGAGGGCATCCGCCGTGGGCAGATCAACATCGAGGGACTGCCCGTGTACCGCGACCTGAAGGGTGGGGTGGGCACGCCCACCTCGGACAGTGAGCGTACAAAGATCACCCTCGGCACCACCCACCTCGTGGTGCTCATCAACGGCTATGATGGCAACGAGGCGCAGGTAAGAGCCAACGCCGAGTACATCCTGAAACTACTTGGTAGGTATGCCGAAAGCCGTGAGGGTACTTACTTCCTCTATGGTTAGGGCTTGTCTGTGAGTATGTGGTCTACGATTTTGCGGTCGGCCTCGGTCCAGTTGAGCTCAGGTAGCTCGTCGGGCCCGAGCCAGCGGGCGTCGAGATGCTGCAGCAGGGTGAAGTCGCCGTCGCCGGGCCTGCACCGGTAAGCCGTGAGGACGATGGTGAAGTCGGGATAATCGTGGGTCACGGTGCAGAGCTCCCGCCCCACATAGATATCCCAGTCCAGCTCCTCCCTGATCTCGCGCAGCAGGGCGGCATGGTCCGACTCACCCTCTTCCACCTTGCCGCCGGGAAACTCCCAGCGCTCCGAATTGTAGGCCTCGTGCGAACGCAGACGTTGGGTACAGAGAATCTTCCCATCCTGCTCGATGACGGCAGCCACGACATGTATCTGTTTCATAATGCTCCTTTTTTCCTGCGAATATACGAATAAATTCCTACTCTTTCCATTGTTTTTCTTTTTTTTCGTATTTTTGCACATAATATAAAGGTGCTCCAGGCAGAAAAGGACCGCTTCTGCCTGGAGCATACCGACCACCATTCACATGTAAAAGACAAACAAAAATGACACTCAGACAACTTATAGATCAATATGCCTATCAGGATATAAGGCCTTTTATAGAGCAGGCCGTGGATCACGACGAAAATGACCTCCGCGACCGCAGCGTCAGGCTGAAGGAGATGGAGGAGGGTTTTGCCGAGATGAAGCAGCTGAAGCCCACCTTCGGATTTATCGACACGGTGATAGACGTCAAGATGCTCGATGGCCGCCTCATCGTGAGCAATATGCACCTCGGCTCCACCAGCGACCTGCTGAGCCGCCGCATTGCCGTAGCCCCCGACGTGAAGGCTACTGAGCAGGAGATTGCCGCGCTCTGCGTGTATCAGCTCGTGGCCCATCAGCACGCATGGGTGAAATATCGCGATGAAGACGATGTAATTGAAAATTGAAAATTGAGAATTGAGAATTGAAAATCAGGCTGCGCGACGACTGCTCTCAATGGGCATCAACACTCAACACTCAATTATCAATTTTCAATTCTCAATTTTCAATTGACTAAAATTTTCAATTGGCTCAAATTTTCAATTTTCAATTCTCAATTTTCAATTTTCAATTGACTAAAATTTTCAATTAGAAAAAGGATGATTATAGGAATAGACGTTGGCATCAGCACAACCAAGATTGTAGGCATCGATGATGCCGGCAGCGTGACATCGCCCATACGCATCAAGGCCACCGACCCGGTCACCTCCCTGTACGGTGCTTTCGGCAAATACCTCTACGACAACCATATCCGGCTCACGGATATAGAGCATGTGATGATCACCGGGGTGGGGGCGGCCTACATCGACTCGCCCATCTACGGGCTGCCCACAAGCAAGGCCGAGGAGTTCATGGCCGACGGCCTCGGCGCGCGCTACGAGACGGAGCTCGACCGAATGCTGGTGGTGTCGATGGGCACGGGTACGAGCATCGTGCAGTGCGACGGCGACGACATCCGGCATATCGGAGGCATCGGCCTCGGCGGCGGCACGCTGATGGGGCTGAGCCGCATCATGCTCAAGACCGACGACATCAAGCAGATCGTGGCCCTGGCCATGGAGGGCAACATCAAGGATATCGACGTGCTCATCGGCGACATCAGCCCGAGCCCGCTGCCGGGCCTGCCCAAGTCGGCCACGGCCTCGCTCTTCGGCAATGCCCGCAGCAATGCCTCGCGTGAGGACATTGCCCTGGGCATCATCACCACCGTGCTGCAGACCATCGGGTCGAGCTGCATCCTGGCCTCGCTCCACACGGGCATACGCGAGTACGTGCTCATAGGCAACCTCACGCTCCTGCCCCAGTGCAAGGAGGTCTTCCCCGCCATGGAGAAGCTCTACGGCGTGAGGTTCATCATTCCCAAGTATTCGGAGTTCTGCACGGCCATCGGTGCCGCGCTGTGCCATGAGAAAGACTGAAAAAGCCCACCCGAAAGGCCTCAGGGCCACCCGAAAGCCCTACGGCCCACCCCCGGCCCCTCCCAAGGGAGGGGAGAAGAGCTTCCGAGACACACTCCGCTACACGGGGGGTATTGGGTCTCCCCTCCCCTGGGAGGGGTCGGGGGTGGGCCTGAGGGCTCTTGCGTGTGCTGTAGGGTATTGGGTCTCCCCTCCCCTGGGAGGGGTTGGGGGTGGGCCGTAGGGGGTGGGCCTGAGGTCTTTCGGGGCCGGCTAACTCGTCACCCCGAGGGTGGTGGCGATGGCGGTGAGGATCGAGATGATCATGTTGATAATCATCTTCCAGGTTTCTTTCTTCGATGTTTCAGACATAATGATATTTTTTTTAGAAGGTTAAGGGTTCATCCCAGAGAGCCCACGGCCCCTACAGCCCACCCCCGGCCCCTACAGCCCACCCCCGGCCCCTCCCAAGGGAGGGGAGAGAGCTGCGGAAAACTGCGCAGGTTGTGCTGTAGGGTATTGGGTC
>LAHS01003762.1_pt1 | contig 11211 bp, 5 predicted proteins | sample 329651 | NCBI WGS metagenome assembly LAHS01 (sample SAMN03275699, study PRJNA271635) | activated sludge metagenome | isolation source: sample C-1 Sludge from hydrolytic chamber (first chamber) of Anaerobic... | reverse complement strand
ATTTTTTGATGAGGAAATCAATTCTGATCAAATAAGTCTTATTAATGACCTTTTTCCTGAAGGCTACATGAAATTACAATACCAAATTGATGCTATTATCCAAGCCAAAAAGATTTTGGAAAAATATAATGGTGTGTTTATTTCGGATGTTGTTGGTTTAGGAAAAACATATATCTGTGCATTATTGGCAAAGAGTTTAAAAAATAAACGCAAACTTGTTATTTGTCCACCTGTTCTAGTGGATTATTGGGAGTCTGTTCTAAAAGATTTTGACGTTGTTGCAGATGTTTGGTCCTTGGGAAAACTTGACCGCATTGTTGAGAACTCTGAAAAACTTGAGCGATATGATTATGTATTTATAGACGAGGCACACCGTTTTAGAAATGCTAAAACAGAAGGTTATGAATTATTACATAACATTTGTTATGGCAAAAAAATTATTCTTATTTCTGCAACCCCAATTAATAACTACGCAAGTGATATAGAAAGTCAAGTGTATTTATTTCAGCCTAAACATAATAGTAATATTATTCCTAACGTGACAAATCTTGAAGGTTTCTTTTCGCGCTTAAAAGGAAAATTAAATAAAATTGAAAAAGGTACCCCAGAGTATTTTGAGCAACTACGTTTAAATTCTGAAGAAATACGTGATCAATTACTTAGACACGTTATGGTACGTAGAACCCGAAGCGAGATCAAAGCATATTATGCAAAAGATTTAGAAGAACAAGGGTTGCATTTTCCGCAATTAGGTACACCGAAACAGATTGTTTATACTTTTGATAAAGAAACTGATGAAGTGTTTAAAGAAACGGTAACTGTAATTAAAAATCTTTCCTATGCTCGATATCAGCCTTTGCTAAATTTGAAAGATAATAAAAAATATTCGACAATGTTGGCAGCACAAGCTAACTTGGGCGGATTTATGAAATCCATTCTAGTAAAACGATTGGAGAGTAGTTTTTATGCTTTTAGAATGACGTTGTCTCGATTTATCGAATCGCATAGAAAATTTATTGAAATGTTTAAGACAGGTGAAGTATATGTTAGCAAAAAAGTTGACGTATATGATTTGCTTGATAACGGTGATGATAATAAGTTAATGCAACTTGTTGAAAGCGATAAAGTGCAATACTTTAAAAGTGAAGAATTTAAACCTATTTTTCTTCCAAGTGTTGAAAAGGATTTGGCACTGTTAGAGTACATATTAGATCTTTGGAATAGTGTGAAATTTGATCCGAAATTGGAGCAATTCGTATACGAATTAAAAACCAATTCCATTTTGCAGGGAAATAAAAAGATTGTATTTACCGAATCTAAAGAAACGGCAGGATATATCGGTGAAGCGTTAAAATGTATTTATGGGGAACGAGTTGTTGTCTTCTCCGGAGAAAGTTCTAATTACTTGAAGCAAGAAATTGAGGACAGTTATAACCCAAAAAATAAAGGAAAAAATAATGATAAATATGATTTGCTTATTACTACAGATGTATTAGCAGAAGGAATTAACCTGCATAGAGCAAATGTGCTAATTAACTATGATTTGCCATGGAATCCAACTCGTATTATGCAACGTGTGGGACGTATAAATCGTGTCGGCACCGAGTTTGATCGTATATATGTATTTAACTTTTTCCCTACGTCGCAAGCTAATGCTCAGTTACCTCTGAAAAATAGGATTATGGAAAAATTACAGGCGTTCCATGATATTTTAGGCGAGGATTTTAAATATTTATCTGAAGATGAGCAAGTTTCATCTCATAAATTATACGAAACATTAACTGGTGATTTGAATGAAAATGATGACGGAATTAATCCGGAATTAGAGTATTTATCACTAATAAGAAAAATTAGAGATGAAGAAATAGATTTATTTGAAAAGATTAAGAACTTACCATTAAAGTGTAAGTCTGGACGAAAAATATCTGGTTTGTCTGATCCTAATACTCTAACATTTATAAGAAAAGGTTCTCTAAAAACTTTCTTTATTGCCGATGATAAGCAATCTAAAGAATTGACATTTTTAGAGGCTATAAGATATTTGCGTTGTACGGAAAAAGAGAAACGCATTAATATAGATGACAAATTTTATTCGCAATTATCAAAAAATAAAGAAGCTTTTACTCTAAAATTACTTTCGGAAGAAGTGGAAGCAAATGAAGGTCGTACAATAAGCGGAAATGATGCCAAAATATTAAAATATCTAAAAGCGTTATCGTCTTGCCGTAAGTTTACGGAAAGCCAAGAAGAAATGATAGACAAGATGAAAATAATGCTAGAATATGGTGAACTTCCTCAGGCGCTTATTAAGCAAATCGTGTCTGACATAAAGACATCCAAGTCGGAAAATGAAATTGAGATATATAATATTATCCTTGGTAGTATTCCAGGAAAATATTTTGATGGAAGAAAATCTAAAACAATAGAACGTAAAGGCAAAAAACAAGTGATTTTATCTTGTTATTTTGAGGAGTAAAATATGAGCGATTACATAAGTATTCTTGAAAATAGTCTAGGCAAGGCTTTTAGTATAGACAACTATTGCAATTTTATTGTAAATTTTCTTAATGGGACAGAGTTAAAAGAAATATCTCAATCTCGTTCGGCAGAATTTTTTGCAGAATATAATTATTATATTCAAAATTATACTTTTGTAGCGGAATATATTGATCCGCAACGTAAAAAAGTCGGCGTTTATGCTATAAAACTTAAAAAAGGCAGAGATATTGAAAAAGCTCGCAGCAAACAAAGAAATTTTGTTGCAAAGTTGCTTTCCGACAATAATTTTGACGCTGCCATTGCCGCTTTTTATACAGATTATGATACAAAGTGGCGTCTTTCTTTTGTTAGGTTGGACTATGAATTCATTAAAGGAAAAGTAGCGCAATCGCTTACGCCGGCGAAACGCTACTCCTATCTTGTAGGAGAAGGCGAACCGTGTCATACTGCAAAAGAAAGCTTATTGCCCATATTTGCAAATGAAAATTTTGCTCCGACTATTGATAGTATTGAGTCTGCTTTCAGCGTAGAAAAAGTTACAAAACAATTTTTTGAAATATATCGGGAGAAATATATTGAACTAAAGGAATACCTTGAAAGTATATCCTGTTTTAATGATGAGGCGAAAAGGAAGGGCTTTACAAGCGAGCAATATGCCAAAAAGTTTATGGGACAACTAGTCTTCTTATACTTTCTTCAAAAGAAAGGTTGGCTTGGAGTAAAGGCATTGCCGGCGGAAATTACAGAATCTGAATATAAGAAACTGTTCTTTGCTAACTCAATTACACGCGCAATTGCGCCTTCAATTTATCCGAAAGTGGAGGAGAATCTACATAAATTAAATGCTTCTGCCGTTTTTGATTTATCTCAGAAAGAAGAAGAAAAAGTTGCGAAGATTATTAAAGGTAATCCTTGGGGAACAGGCTCAAGACGGTTTGTTCGTGATTTATTCGAGATAGCAAATAATAAGCAATTCAATTTTTTCGATGAGTACCTTGAACCGTTATTTTATGATGGATTGAATAAGAAACGTGATGCAGACAATTATTATACGAGACTTCATTGCAGGATACCGTTCTTAAATGGCGGATTGTTTGAACCTTTGGATAATTATGATTGGGAGAATAATTTTTTCTCAATTCCTAATGAGATATTCTCCAACAAGGCGATAAAAGGCGAACGTGATGCTGACGGTATACTGGACATCTTTGACCGTTATAATTTCACTATGAATGAGGATGAACCCCTTGAAAAAGAAGTCGCAGTTGACCCTGAGATGTTGGGTAAGATATTTGAAAACTTACTTGACGTTAAAGATAGAAAATCTAAGGGAGCCTTCTATACTCCTCGTGAAATAGTTCATTATATGTGTCAAGAAAGTTTAACCAATTACCTTGTGAATACGGTAAATGTGCCCTATGAGGATGCGCACGATTTTGTTTTGTACGGCGAAATAATGAAGGATGAAGATTGCAGCCGTGAGCGTAGGGATGGTCTTCTCGATATGCTTATGCCAATTTCTATCTATGAAAAGCTAAATGAAATTGACATTGCTCTTGCTGATGTTCGTGTTGCCGATCCCGCCGTTGGTTCCGGTGCGTTCCCAATGGGTATGTTAAGTGAAATTGTAAAGCTTCGAGAGATAATTACTGAGTATTTTGCCCGTGATTTGGATAAACTGCCGGAGTTTGTGGATTGGTACAAGGACAAAAAGGTAGCATCTCAATTAAATGCAGTAAGATGGAAACTACGAAATGAAAACCGCAATTCTTACGTCCTCAAAAAAGAAACCATGCGTAATTCCATTTATGCTGTTGATATTGAGCCTTCGGCTGTGGATATCACTAAGTTGCGTTTGTGGCTTACGCTCGTTGTTGAGCAGGAAATAGATGTAAATGACCCTTTCAATGATAGTCCTATTGCTCTACCAAATCTTGACTGTAATATTATGTGTGGCAACAGCTTGATTGATGAATTTGAAGGCGTTGATTTAAGCTTTGATAGTATATTATTTGGAGACGAGGGTCAATCGACGTTATGGACAAGCAGCATCGATATCGACCTTGAAAAACTGTTTGTTCTTCAGCGTGAATTTTTCTATGCAGATAGTCACGATAAAAAAGAAGACTTGCGCCAAAAAATTATTGATGCTAAGGAAAAACTAATAAATATAGCTTTTGATGGTGCAAGCACAGACTCAAAGGTTCGTTTTGCAACTGCAAATAGTTTGCATTCTACTCCGTTTTTCCTGTGGAAATTGAATTTTGCGAAGGTATTTAAGGACAAAGGTGGTTTTGATATTGTTATAGGCAATCCTCCATATTTTAATGTCCAAACTTTAGGAGCAAAGAATTCATTTATTTCTCAATTAATGACTCTTTATTCCGAAATATGGATGGATAAAAGTGATATATTATTTTATTTTATGTATCTTGGACATAAGCTGTCCGCAAAACAAGTCTGTTATATCACATCAAATGCATATCTGTTTTCGGATAAGGCAAAAAGACTTCGGAACTTCATTGTTTCGAAATTTCCGATAAAGCAAATAATCAATTTTGAAAGATTTATGGTTTTTGATACGGCTTCAATTACGAGTTGTATTACATTGTTAGAAGGGAAAAATCAGCCAAATAGGAGTATTTCTTGCAGGGCAAAAGTAATGAAAAACTCAGAATATAATTTAAGTGAGTTTTTGCATAACGACAAACTTTTCTTTGATGTGACTCTTTCAAAAGATGACTACTTTTCATTAATTCCTCAAAGGATTAAGAAACTGGATATAAAAATTAAATCTAATTATCCTCAGCTTGGAACTATTCTTAAAGTGGGGAAAGGGATGGAAACCGCCGCAAATGAGGTTTTTTTGTTTAATGAAAAGCCCAATTTCCCGGATGCTTTTTTACGGAAAAGAATTACTGGCGAGATGATTTCGAAATATGAGATTGCTGACGCGACACAGTATCTTCTATATTACGAAGATATTGAAGAATGGGGCGCCCTCGATGAAAGGATACAAAAGCATCTATTATCAAATAAAAGCTTCTTGGAAAGTCGTGCTACGGTTAAAAACGAAGGACGAGTGTGGTGGAAGTATAGCAGACCTATGCATAGATCTTTTTATCATTTTGATAAGATTTGGTGTTCTTATCGTGGAACACATAATTGTTTTGCATTAGATGTGACTGGTGAGTATATAGGCTTTACAAATACTACTGTAGTTTTTGCATCCAATCCAGAATATAACATTAAATACATTTTAGCATTACTCAACTCTTCACTATTAGAGTATCAGCATAGGAATAATAATAAACAAACCGGCGGTGGGGTATATGAGTATTTTCCAAATTCAATAGAGAAATATCCAATACCAGTTATTTCACTTGAGAAACAGCAGGAATTTGTAGATTTAGTAGATAAGATATTGGACTTAAAAAAGAATAATGCGGAGGCTAATATTGAAAAAGATTTGTACAAGATCAACAAGCTTACGTATTCACTGTATCAACTTACGTTAGACGAGATTGCTATTGTTGAAGGGAAAGTATATATATTATTTGAAAATAATGGATATAAGATTATGCGAATTGATAGCTTTGGTACATATTCAGTAGTTGATATTAACAATAATGGCTATTCGTATGATGATTATATAACTGACAGAAAAATGGTAAATGATGCAAATCGATTAATTGCAGATTTACTAAGTCAGAATGTCCTATATGACGAAATAAACAATCGAAAGTGTAATACAGTTTTAGATATGAGAACTTATGAATGGGAAGAACTGCTCGACGGTCTTTTTACTAATATTAAAGGGATTACGGGCGTTAGGAAACCAACTAATCAAGAAATTGCTTTTATGGAATCAGTGAATAAACCACTTGCATAATACTGGATAAGGTGGGTTTTGATGTTAACATTTTATAAGTTATTAGAGGAAATAAAAGCAAAAGGGGTTGAAGAAATACAACCTTTATTAAACATCGGTCATAACCCAACGATTGGTGATATGTATGAAGGACTGTTGTCAAAAATTCTCAATAAAGTGTTTGAACCGTTAGAAAATCTTTCGGTTGTATCTGGTTTTATTATAGATGTTGATGGGCAGTATTCCAAACAATTAGATTGTATTGTAGTTGATAAGATTGATAAGTACATCCCGAATACCAATAAAGTTTTGGTGAAACCGGAAAATGTTATCGCGGTGATTGAAGTAAAAAAAGATTTCTTTTCAAAAGATTTAGTAAAGGGAGTTGGAAATTTATTATCAGTAGTTAAAATGAATTTCCCTTTTTCTAATTTAACCGGGATTGCTGCGCGTAACGCTTTTGAAAATATTACAGGCAGAATTGATGAAAACTTTGATTTGATAAAGGCGAATGAAGATTTAAGCTTTTATTCCCAGTTGAAATACAATTTATTAATGGAAGAAACTTATCCATTGCGAGTTATTTTTGGTTATGAAGGATTAAAATCAGAGTTTTCGCTTAGAGAAAAATTCCTTGATTTTTTAGAGAAAAATCAGGACAACGACTCTATCGGGATTATCTCTTTGCCTAATTTAATAGTCTGTGGAGAGTATACGTTGATCAAAGCTAACGGTATGCCATTTACTATGGCTACTCATAGTGAGATAACAAATATCTTCCCTTTTTATGCATCATACAAAAAGAACTCATTAAAGATATTCATCGAAATGTTACTGACAAGGATTGCGAATAGATTTAATCTTGATATTGACTTATTACATGACCCTACAGAAGAAAGAATATCCCCATTGTTGTTGGCTATCTGGAGTGATGAGAAAAAGTGTTGGTTGATCACAAATACTCAAATTGAGGAGTCCAGCTTATTACAACGAGAGGAAGAGGTTGTGGTAGAAAGATATATTATTACTGAAGAACAATGGGTTTTTATGTCTTTGTTATCTATGAATAGCAGAGTTCCCACAACTATAGATTTGTTAAAAGGTAAAGATATCAAGATATTTCTTAAAGTATTTATTGACCATAGATTCGTTGTAATTAGCGATGAATTTGTAGAGGTTAATAATGCTTATATGTTATCTGCTGGGCGCGATGAGTTTTATATTCAAAAGATTAATGAATAGAAGCAAAAAATAAGGCTCGTCATAGCGGCGAGCCTTAACTTTGTATTATGCAGACTGTCTTTCTGGAATGTAGAGTTTATACTCCCTTAGCAGGGGGACGACGCGTTAAGCGAACAGTCCGGTGGACTGTGAGTAGCCAAAGTCGCGAACAAGCTGTGCTTGGAGCCGGAGCCGACGCGTTAAGCAAATAGTCCGGTGGACTATTTGTAGCCAAAGCCGCGAACAAGCTATGCTTGGAGCCGGAGCCGAAGCGTTAAGAAATAGCACAGTGTGCTATTTTAGCGTAAGCGGTGAAGCGAGGGAAACAAAGCGGAGCATAAATTCTGGATTGCCACGCTACGCTCGCAATGACTAGGGCGCGCTTCGAGAGAATTAAACCGATTAAAACCATAAATCAGTCCCGACCAAAAGCTTTAATAAAAAAGATTTTGCGCTTGGTCGGGAGAGGCGCAACCGACGTAAAAAGAAGCCCTCACAAAAAAACTTGTGAGGGCGATAGGCAGTCGTCGTATTGCGACGATTTGGCGGAGAAGCCGAGATTTGAACTCGGGCTACGTTTCTCACGTACTACTCCCTAGAAGGGGCGCGACGCGTTAAACTGACAGTCCAGTGGACTGTCAGTAGCCAAAGCGGTGAAGCGAGGGAAGCGAAGGCGACGAGCGAACTGGAGCATGCAGTTAGAATAATAAAAAAACACGGCATATAACCGTGTCTTATTTTGGCGGAGCGTGTTGTACGAAAATCGAATACTTGAAGATGTCATTATAATAGATTAAATATAATTATATTTTTTTCGCTGTTTCGACATAATCTCGCTATAATTTTCGATAAATTAGTTATGTAAGTCGCTCATTTTTTTGTTACATGGGCTTGATTTATAAAATTATAAGTGTTATTATATTGTTAGCACAATGCGAGAGGTCAAAAAATGGATTATATCAAAAGGAAAATAGATGCATATCTAATAGAATGGAAAAATAATCCAGATAAAAAGCCGCTAATTGTAAAAGGCGCGCGCCAAGTTGGAAAAACAGAATCTATAAGACGATTTGCTGAAGTTCAATATGAAAATATTATTGAGATAAATTTTGTTGAGCAGCCAATTTATAAAGGTATAATAGCTGATGGCTATAAAACCGATGACATTATAAAAAATATTTCAAGAATTGATACTACAAAGCAATTTGTGCCGTATAAAACACTTATATTTTTTGACGAATTACAGGATTTCCCTGAGATAGCAACCGCATTGAAATTTTTCAAGCTCGACGGGCGTTTCGATGTTATTTGTAGCGGATCACTGCTTGGTATAAATTACAAAAAAATCGAAAGTAATAGTGTTGGATACAAAGTCGATTATGAGTTGACTTCGCTTGATTTCGAGGAGTTTTTGTGGGCAAAAGGATACGAAGATGCGGTTATTGGCGATATGCTGAAACATATGCATGAATTAAAACCGTTTAATTCCGTGGAAATGACGGTCTTCGACAATTTGTTTTTGGATTATTGCATCCTTGGCGGAATGCCCGCCGTCGTAAAGTTGTATATCGAAAAAGGTACTTTTGAAAAAACTCTTGATGTGCAAAAACAACTTATACAAGACTACAAAGAAGATATCCGCAAATATGTAGATGGGCTTGACCAAACGCGGGTATTAAACGTATTTAATCAAATTGCACCGCAACTTGCCAAAGAAAACAAAAAATTTCAAATAACAAAGGTAGCCAAAGGCGCAAGATTTTCGGATTACAGAGGTTGTATAGAGTGGTTAAGAGATTCGGGTATTATTAATATATGCTATGGCATGAATTTCCCCGAATTGCCACTCAAGGGAAACTATGATGAAAGCAAATATAAACTATATTTCTTTGATACCGGACTGCTTGTTGCACAACTTGATGACGAATCACAACTTGACCTGAGAGCAAATAAAAACCTCGGTATATATAAAGGTGCACTATATGAAAACATTGCCGCCGAAGCTCTTATAAAACAAGGATATGCCCTATATTACTACAAACGCGATGACTCCACGTTGGAAGAAGATTTTTTCGTAAGAGATACTGATAGTCTTATCCCTGTTGAAGTCAAAGCAACAAACGGTTCTGCGAAATCCTTGAAAACACTTATTAAAAGTGATAAATATTCGGATATTAAATACGGCATTAAATTCAATAAGGGGAACATTGGTTACAACGGAGAATTTTATACATTCCCATATTTTTGCGTGTTCTTACTAAAAAAATATTTGCAGAAAGACTTATCAAAAGAGAATTAGGAGATGAATAATGAACGCGAAAGAAAATTATATCGTTAGATTGTTAGACGGAACAGACAAAAAATTCATTATACCAGTATATCAAAGACCATACAGTTGGAAGAAAGCCAATTGTGAGTTACTTTTCAAAGACTTGATGGAAGTCTATAATTCAAACAGCTAATTCATTAAATAAAGTAGACAGGTTTAAATGGGACTCTACCACTATTAAAAGAATATATTCTTTTCTTAGCTCGAAAATCGACGATAGTTATGTGCAATTAACTGAAGAAGGTAGCTTTGTTGCATTCAGTATGCTATCAAGAACATTTAGTTTTAAGAAAACAGATGGAACAATTATTTCAGGTAAATTAGATGATGATTTTGACGAAACAGTATTTGACATAGAAAAAGTATTAACAGTATTACTTGATAAGAGAGTGGACATCGTGCGAACGGGAGATGACCAAGAAAAATATACTCTACTTAAAATAGTCCAGAGCAAATAAGAATTAATAACTTAACATTTTTTCGTTTGGCACTGAGACGTGTGCTTGTCTTGAACAAGCGGCGTCGCTTCGCTCCGCCGGACAAGCACACGCCTATGAATAATAAATTCAATAAAATTGACTTTTTAAAAATAGAAGGAAAATAACTTTGAAAATTGCACCCGAAAAATTGAATGTCGGAGTGTTAGACGAGTGCTTGTCTTGATATAAGTAGAGAAGATTTTGCAGACTGATTTTAGTGTATGTATTTTTAGTTTAAAATAATTGCATGAACACGGCAAAAAATGAAACAATCCGAAGCCACGGCGGCATTTTCGGATTTTAAACTTTCATTTTCAAATTTCCGTTATTTTTTACAAAACCATAGTTTTCGATACACAAAAAAGATGTGCTATTTTAGCGTAAGCGGGGAGCAATCCCTATTGCGACCTGGCGCGATGCGTTAAGCGAACAGTCCGGTAGACTATTCGTAGCCAAAGCGGTGAAGCGAGGGAAGCAAAGCGGAGCATAAATTCTGGATTGCCACGCTACGCTCGCAATGACGAGGGCGCGCTTTGAGAGAATTAAACCGATTAAAACCATAAATCAGTCCCGACCAAAAGCTTTAGTAAAAAAGATTTTGCGCTTGGTCGGGATAGGCGCAACCGACGTAAAAAAAAGCCCTCACAAAAACTTGTGAGGGCGATAGGCAGTCGTCGTGTTGCGACGAGCTGGCGGAGAAGCCGAGATTTGAACTCGGGCTACGTTTCTCACGTACTACTCCCTTAGCAGGGGAGCCCCTTCGGCCTCTTGGGTACTTCTCCATATAGTATTGGCGGAGAGAGAGGGATTCG
>LAHS01009190.1_pt1 | contig 11216 bp, 11 predicted proteins | sample 329651 | NCBI WGS metagenome assembly LAHS01 (sample SAMN03275699, study PRJNA271635) | activated sludge metagenome | isolation source: sample C-1 Sludge from hydrolytic chamber (first chamber) of Anaerobic... | reverse complement strand
TCCGGCTTTGTATGATGCTTTTCTGCTTCTTCAGCTGCCTTCTTCTTCTGGATCATCTGAGGAATTGACATGGAGAAGTACTGGCAGACACCCATGAATACGAATAAGATCACATACATCCATCCTGAAGCAGAACCATTCAGAACACTCTGCATTCCTGCTAAAGGAGTAGCCTGCAGATCCATTCCCATGAAGGAACCTGTTGCAACAGAATAAGATCTCTGCACAGCCATATACATGGCCATGATGATTGGGAACTGTAAGAAAGTAACTAACAGGGAAGAAGCAGGGTTGATCTCGTACTTCTTGTAGAGAGCCTGCATTTCAGATGCCTGACGCATCTTAGATGTATCATCGTTTCTTCCTTCATACTTCCGCTGGATCTTTTCTAATTCCGGCTGAACCAACTGCATCTGCTGCATACTTACAGTAGACTTCAGTGTCAGAACAGCTAAGACACCGTTTACAACCAGAGTAACTAAAGCGATGGCGCCGCCGACACCAATGACTGGTGCCAGGTGGTTGATCCACTCAGCTAAAGGCCATACAAAGCAGGCACTGAACCAGCTTTCTGATTCCATGATCTGATTGAATGTTGTATCCAACTGGATCAGTACGATGCTGCCATCCTCATTACGGGGAACGGTGCATCCGGTTAATGTAATTACGACAGTCAATACGGCCAGAACTGCCAGTAATTTTTTTACTCTAGGGGTCAATTTCATTAAGCTTCTCCTTATAATATACGAACTACATAATTGTAGCCTTAATAAACAGTTTTTCCAAGTTATTTTTATTCTCTGCAAAGGAGAGGTTCCGGTACCCAAAACGGACAATCACAACAACGTCAAAATCCGCATTCTTAAAATCCACCAGATCCTGACACATCATTCTGACCTGACGTTTATAAAGATTGCGCATGACTGCGATGCCTAGTTTTTTAGAAAGGGAAACTCCAATTCTTGCCTGTTCTTCTTTCTTCTTCATGGTATAGACAACAAAAGAAGAATTTACATATTTGTTTCCTTTATGAACAAGCTCTTGAAATTCCTGTGCCTTTCTGACACGATTTTTCTTTTTCATACGAATAAAATAGCTTTAAAAGTGAAAAAAAACCACCATACGGTGGTTCTTAAGCAGACAGGACCTTTCTTCCTTTAGCTCTTCTTCTGGCTAAGACCTTGCGGCCGCCAACAGTAGCCATACGGGCTCTGAAGCCATGCGTAGCTTTTGTCTTATGCTTGCTTGGCTGGTAAGTTCTCTTCATAATGCCACCTCCATCTTTTCTTTTTTGTAGAAAACAAACGCGTAGATATAATAACGGTTACAGGCCGAAAAGTCAACAATCACGCGAAAAAAAACAGCTGAGGAAGACCTCAGCTGCGGGCATTATAATACTCTTCCATGGTCTCATCAGCACTGATTCCATGCATTGCAGTTGCGACATCAACACCGACATAACGATAATGCCAAGGCATGTAATCATAGCCGGTAATGGACTCTTTTCCCTTTGGATAGCGGAGAATGAAGCCATATTGGTAGGCATTCTGGTATAACCACTGACCGGCAGGGGTATTGGCAAAGTCCTTGGTAGGCTTCGCCTGAGATGCATCATTGGTAAAATCAATTGCGAGACCCGTCTGATGTTCAGAATAGCCGGCTTTTTCCATAGCTGTAGAAGCAGCACCATCTTCACCACCACCCAGCAGGTTCACCGTAGACAGGTACATATCTTGCTGTTCTGAGAAGGTGATATAGCCAGCGGAGACAATCAGCGTGACCCCAGCAGCATCTGCTGCTGCCTTCATTGCCTTTGCCTGATCTGCCGCGGCTGTTCTTAAACGGATGGCATCCGTGGAACTGTTCAAATACGGCGTAGCCAGATCACTGTCTGCCGGGGCATAGCCGGATGGCAGCATATGTGTCTTATTGACCAGAACAGTCACAGAATCTGGAATTGTCAGTTCAACCGGCAGGGCAGTTGCCGAAGCGGCAGCGCTCGTATTGCTGGAACTGGCCATGGATTCCGCAATCTTCTTGCCAATCTGATCACGATGCAGGTTGGCGTATTCTGCGATGCCTAAGAAACAGACGGCAATCGCCAGTAATATACAGATCAGAGTCGTTCTTGTGAATTTCGGCTTCTTATGTTTTATTTTCTTTTCTTCAGTATTGTTTTCTGTCATATGAAATCCTTATCAGCTTACTTCCAGATGAATCTTCAAGCAAGTGCCTCCTATTATAGCAGACTTCACATAAATATAAAAAAGTCTCATTTTGCGCAGACGGCACAAAACGGTATAATAGGAGAACAATATATAATAAGGAGATATGAATATGTGGGTAACAATTCTGTTATATGTCGTCATGATTTACATGGCATTCAGTATTTTCAAGAACAGTAAGAGCCAGAAAAAGAGACAGCAGCTGGTAGACAGCGTCAATGCGATCAAAGACAAGGATGACTTCTTTGAAAAGATTGATGCTGCCATTGCGTCCTATCAGGATGATCCAGAATACCTGAACAAAGCTCAGGTCTTAAAGCTCTGGGGCATGGCCTATCATTCTGACTATGATTCTTTTATGGAGCAGCTGGAGAAGATTGATCTTCACGCTTTGACTTCCATGAAGAAAGACAAAGTTGTCATGAACAACAATGAAGATTCTTTCTTTTACATGTATCTCGGCATTCCGAATCTTTTATACCGGGATGAGAGAATGGACCTGCTGGATGCGATGATTGAAAAGATGCAGCCAATGCAGGATGCACTGCAGGATCAGCTGGTCTGTGCCATTTCCGTGGAAATAAACAAGTTCTACAAGAAGGAGGGAGACCTGGGTCTTGCCTTCTATGAGAAACTGCTGAATGGAGACTATGCTGAGTATACCTACGCAAAGTCAATGATCGGTCTGTATAAGTCCATTGCCAATGCGACAGCCGCAAGAATCTATTTGGATACCAATGAAACAGAAAAGTATCAGAGCACAGAGAGCCTGCTGAAGGACTTTGACCTGAGCGGCGTTGGCCATCGCTGGCTGGAGACACTGAACATTGAACTGTCAGGCAGCCAGAAGGAAGAAGAGACACCGGAGATCACCACAGAGGAAGAACCGGAACAGGATGAAGATCAGGAGACCTTCCGCTTTACCAAGGATTCGGTCAAGAATGCAGATATCATTGATGCGGAAGTGACCAACGAAAAAGAAGAAGACGAAGAAAAGAAAGAAGATCAGGAATGAAATTGATTGTAGGACTCGGAAATCCTGGTAAGGAATACGAGAAGACAAGACACAACAGCGGATTTATGGCAATGGATGCCCTGGCCGAGAAGCTTCATGTCAGTGTGACCAGTGAAAAATGGAATGCCATGATTGCCAATGTCATGATTGAAGGACAGAAAGTCGTCCTGATGAAACCGCTGACGTATATGAATGAGAGCGGATCGGCTGTATCACAGGCAGTGAAGTTCTACCATATTGAACCGGAAGAGATCCTGGTCATGCATGATGATATGGATCTGCCGACAGGTTCTGTCAGGATCCGGAAGAACGGATCCGCTGGCGGACAGAAGGGCATGAAGTCGATCATTGACTGCCTTTCCACCAGTGAGATTGCACGGATCCGCATTGGGGTCGGTCACAGTACAGCTGGTGACCATGACAAAGTTCCTGACTGGGTCTTATCCCCGGTGCCAAAGGCAGAACAGGAACTGTGGCAGACCGCATTGAAAGATGCGGCAGAAGCAGCCTATGCCTGGGTCAGTGAACCATTGGACCGCGTCATGAATACGTACAACATCAAAGTAAAGTAACAGGAGAATCAATGTCAGAAATACCCGCTTGGCTTTCAGAAGCTCTGAAAGAAAATAAGGCAGTTCAGCTGCTGGATCAAGGCAAAGGACCGCTGCCGCAGACTTCATTCATTGAAGAAGCACTGGTTATTGCGGCTTCCTATCGGAAGAATCCAAGGCCGATCCTTATTGTGAAACAGAATTTATATAATGCGCAGCGCTTGTACGAGAGAGTCTCTACCCTCCTGGAAGAAAGTGAATGCGCTCTTTTCAGTGCGGATGAATCTCTGCGTGTCGAAACAATTGCGACTTCTCCTGAGATGACCGCAATCAAAGTAGAGACAATGGCATCTCTGCTGGCCAATCCAAAACAGGTGGTGATCACCTGTCCATCCGCTTTACTGCGTCATCTGCCATCTCCAAAGCATTTTCAGGATGGCTGTATTACCCTGCATACCAATGATGAAATGGATATGGAGGAGCTCAAGCGCAGATTGACGGCCGGCGGCTATGCCCAGACATCACATGTCGATCAGCCATTATCCTATGCGGCCAGAGGCGGCATTGTGGATGTATATTCCATCAACTATGAGAATCCGATCCGTATCGAATTCTTTGACACCGAGATTGATTCCCTGCGTTTCTTTGATGCGGCCAGTCAGAAGACCATTGAGACAATCCAGGAGATCCAGATTGTTCCGGCATCTGATGTCATTTTTACCGATGAAGAAATTAAACTCATTCATGCCAGGGCAGAAGAACTGTCGCATGGCGAAATATCCGGTGAGATTGAATCAGACATGATGTCATTGGAAAGTCATGTGTTTGACCGGTCGATGTATCCTTACATGGCCCTGCTGGATGAGACGTCCGGCATCTGGGATTACATGCAGGATCCATGGATCATCTGGTGTGATGAACAGGCCATCCATGATAATACAAAGATCTTTGTGGAAGACACTATTGCCTATGTACAGGAGATGGTACAGGAAGGAAAGATGCTGCCGAAGTATGCCATCTATCATGAGATGTCACAGATTCCCAGTGATCATAAGATAGTAGAAGATCCTTTCCTGGATAATATTTCACATATCTCAGAAGTAAATCTGCCAAATGAAGTACTGGCAATGAAACTGAAGATGATCAATGACGGCAGTACTGTGATCCTTGCCTTACCGGATCATGAGATGAAGAAGGTCACTGATACATGTATTGATAATCAGACACCATACAATCTGTTAATGGGAGATGCATCTCCTAAGGCAGGCATCAACTTATGGATGTCCGATCTTTCGCAGGGATTCTCTTTAGATGATGAAAATATCACAGTATATACTACAACTGAATTATTTGAGATCCATCATCATAAAGGAAGATACGAAAATAAATTCAGAAATGCAGAAGTCATTCATGCATATGAAGAACTGCAGCCAGGAGATTATATTGTCCATGCCAACTATGGTGTAGGGCAGTATATCGGCATTGAAACGCGGGAGATCCAGGGCGTTAAACGAGACTTTCTGAAGTGTGTCTACCGGGGCAATGCAGAACTATTGGTTCCTTTGGAACAATTCCGTTTAGTACGGAAATTTGTGTCCAGAGAAGGGGTCGTACCGCGTCTGAATAAGTTGGGCAGCGGTGATTGGGAGAAGACAAAGCAGAAGCTGCAGGAGAATGTGGAAGATATTGCGGCCAGACTGATTGCCTTGTATTCCAACCGTGAGGAACATATCGGTCATGCCTTTTCTCCTGATACCGATCTATCCAGAAAGTTTGAAAATGAATTTGCCTATGAACTGACCCCAGATCAGAAACAGGCAGTAGAAGATATTAAAAAAGATATGGAGTCCACTAAGCCGATGGACCGGTTAGTATGCGGTGATGTCGGTTTCGGCAAGACAGAAGTTGCGGTCATTGCGTCCTTTAAAGCTGTCTCTGACGGCATGCAGACAGCAGTGTTATGTCCAACGACCATTCTGGCAGAACAGCACTACCATACATTCACCCAGAGATATCAAGGATATCCTGTCACCATCAAAGTACTGGACCGCTTTGTTCCAGACAAAGAAGTCACAAAGACATTGAAGGAACTGAAGGCAGGACATGTGGATATCCTGATTGGAACCCATCGTCTTCTTTCCAAAGATGTTGAATTCAAGAATCTTGGCTTATTGGTCGTAGATGAAGAACAGCGCTTTGGCGTGGAACATAAGGAACGCATCAAGGAGATCAAGAATGGAATTGATGTCCTGACTTTAAGTGCGACCCCGATTCCACGTACCCTGCAGATGTCATTGGTTGGCATTCGTCAGCTGTCACAGCTGGATACGCCGCCAATGAACCGGTATTCTGTACAGACGTATGTTGTTGAAAAGAACAAAGGACTGATCATTGATGCCATCCAGAAGGAACTGAGCAGAGATGGACAGGTCTTCTACCTGTACAACAATATTGAAATGATCTACAACACTGCCCGTACCCTGCAGAGTGAACTGCCGGAAGCACATATCGGTGTCGTCCATGGGCAGATGAACCGGGACGAGATTGAAGACACCATGATGCGTTTTAACAATCATGAATTAGATGTCTTAGTCTGTACGACCATTGTTGAGAATGGCATTGATGTACCGAATGCCAATACCATCATCATTGAAAATGCCCAGGACTTTGGTCTGGCTCAGATCTATCAGATCAAGGGAAGAGTCGGCCGGTCCAATCGTGTGGCCTATGCCTATCTGATGATCCCGCCAAGAAAGCAGCTGTCAGAAGTAGCACAGAAGAGACTGCAGGCGGTCAAGGAATTCGCTAGATTAGGATCAGGATATAAGATTGCCATGCGTGATCTGACAATCCGTGGGGCAGGAGATCTGTTAGGTCCTTCACAGTCAGGTTTTATTGATACTGTTGGTATTGATATGTATATTGAGATGCTGGAAGAAGCGATTGCCGCGAAGAAGTCCGGCAAGGAAGTCAAGCCATTGATGGCCCAGACGCCGGCAGCCAATATCAAGAAGACAAGTTATATTCCAAAAGAATTTGCGCCGGATGATTTCGATAAGCTGGAGATGTATCAGAAGATCGATGAAGCAGACAGTGCAGAGAAGTTAGTGACATATAAGAAAGTTGTTGAAGATCAGTTCGGCAGACTGCCGAATGAAGTCAATGCCTTGTTCACAAAGAAACAGCTGGATCTATTGCTCAGTGATCCGGATATTCATTCGTATCATGAATACAAAGAAAAGAACGAGATCACGTTCTCGACAGAGCTGTCGCAGAATGTAGACGGCATCAAATTATTTGAAGACTTTACAAAGATCTCGAAAGATGTCACATTACGTTATAAGAACAACATGATCACTGCTGTACTGCCGAAGGGGAAAGATGATCTGTCCCTGGCAATTGCCTTGATCAAGCAGGCAAAGGAAGATGTGAAACATGAGAATTGATAAATTTCTAAAGGCATCGAGGATCCTGAAAAGAAGAACGGTCTCAAAAGAACTGGCACTGAACCAGCGTGTGGAGATCAACGGCAGAAGTGTGAAGCCTTCGCATGAAGTCAATGCAGGTGATGTTGTTGCGGTAACATTCGGCAATCGCCGCCTGGAGATCCGTGTCTTAAGTACGCAGGAATCAAAGAAAAAAGCAGATGCCGCCGATATGTATGAAGTGATTGGTGAATCCACTGTCGAAGTTCAAGAAAAATAATGGTATGATAAGGGCAGAAATACAGAAAGGAAACCTATGGCATCAACTGTTCATAAAAAAAGAAAAAAATCAGGGCGCCGTTTAACTCCGCTGACAAAATTGATCTGTGTGATTGCAATATGTCTTTCTGTATTTATGCTGTATGAAGTCGCAAAAGAGATTATTACAACAGTACAGCTGCAGCAGCAGCTGGCAGAAGTGCAGAATGAACTGCAGAAAGTAACAGATGAGAATGATTATCTCAACAGTGAAAAGACAAAGCTGCAGGATCCTGACTATGTAGAGAACTACGCAAGAGGAAAATACATGCTGTCAAAAGACGGGGAACAGATTTTCCACCTGCCGGAAGATACAACTAAATAAGAGAGCTCGATGAGCTCTCTTTTCTAATCTCCAAAATCATTCAGAAAATAATTATCATAGATTGCATTCAGATGATTCCCTGTGTCGTTGTATGTTTCTTCTCCATCCAGACCGATTCTGACAACTAAGGCATGATAGTCGATCTTGAACTGTTCAATCTTTGCACGCAGGAAATCCAAAGTGACATTCTCTTTTGCGTAGGTGATGTTGATCACATACGAATCCAGACGGTCAAAATGATCTTTGAGATAAATATATTCTTTCACTGGCATTGTGACCTGCATTTGTATTCCCCCTTTATATCTCTATCATAGTGAAAAAAAGAGACTTGTGAAAGTCTCATTTGATGACAGTAATATTATTGACCGGTTCAAAAGATATGACCTTGTGCTGCATAATGTAGTCTGCCAGCAGTTCTACCATAGAAGACAGATTGGTGCTGACGGTAGGGCACTTTGTAAGCATTGTAAAGTTGCCGCCGCCGGAAGCACGGTAGTTATTCACACAAAGGGTGAATTCATCCTCATCGTGGATCTCTTTTCCCTTTCTGGTCAAAGCGATGATCCGCTGTCCGATTGGCTTGGATACTTGAATCGTATATTCAATGCCGTCCATCATATCGTAGTTGTAATGCTGCGGGGTAGGGAAGTCATGGAACTTATCAATGCCGATGGCACCCTGTGCTGTGATGGCCCAGAATTCCGCATCCTTTTCCAGATATTCTCTTAGGATCTTTCCCGTGATCTTCTTAACAACTAATGTATTTGGATAGACATAGGTAGATACTAAATTCCGCATTGTAATGGAACGGTCAAATCCTGTGGCAAACAGGAACAGAGCGGTTGCCGCAATATCTGCCCCAGTGACTTCCATCTGTACATGATTCAGGAATGTAATGAGCTGTGTCTTATGAAGACGTGCATCATTTTCATCAATGACACGCAGATCAACATCTGTTGTCCCTAAAGTCCGGTCCAGCCAGACCTGGCATTCCTGTTCCTCTGCCTGGATTGTTTCCGTAATAGCAGGGGTATCTTTTCCTTCCCCCCTCAATAAGCGAGGTTCAATGACATTTGTATCAGGATAAATATCAACACAGGCAAGTTCTGTCCCATCAGCTTCTGTTTCCGTATAGACAATATTGCGGAAGGTGCCGCAGGAAGAAATGTGCTGATGACCGGCCAGCAGGATATCAAGATCTGGAATCTGGCTCATCATTTTATAGCCTTCGTTTTCACCTGTCTCTTCTTCACTTAAGAAACCTGTCTTTAAATCTCTTTCAAAGCCGCCGTGATACAGACCGATAATATAATCAGGTTTCTCCAGCTTCTTTGCCAGAGCAACATTCTTCTTTAATGTTTCAAAGGCATCTGTAAAGGCAGATTCCTTGAGATGTTCCTTGGTCTCCCAGTGCGGAATATACTGTGTTGTCACACCAATCAGTGCAATCTTCTTTCCAGCAATTTCGCGGATGACATAGTTTGGACCATAGGGAACACCCTTGTACAGATAGTTGCTTGTAATGCATGGTGCACCGACATTATTGAAATGGATCATCAAGGCATCTTCGCCGTAATTGAAATCATGATTGCCTACATTGATATAGTCATACTGCATTGCATGCATGACAGCAGTGACCGGTGCTGTTTTATCAGGATATGTATGATAATGGAAAAAAGATAAAGGAGAACCTTCTAAAGAATCTCCATTATCCAGTAACAATGTATTCTCATCCCGCAGTGCTTCAATTAAATTGTAAAGCTGCGCATAGCCTTTCTTCTGCGCGGAACCATCCGCATAACTATACGGAAAAATAGAACCGTGTACATCAGATGTTACAAGAATACGGATTCGATTCGACATAATTACCTCTTTCAACAAACAACATATTATATACTCTATTATAAGCAGATTGATGATAAAATACTTCTATGATGAATAGAAAAGACAACCGTTTCCACAGCAGTTTGAATTTCCGTGATCTTGGCGGATATCAGACAATGGATGGAAGAACGATACAGAAGGGGCTCTTTTACAGATCCGGTGGGTTATACTTCATGACACCAGAGGAATTAGAGACCTTCCAGCAGTTAGGAATTACAAATGTATTAGATTTAAGAACAGAAGCTGAAAGCAAAGCACATCCTGATCCTGTTTTGCCTGGTGTGACAATGATCCGTCACAGCGGGGTTGTATCCAAAGGCGGGGAAGAGATTGATTTCTCACCAAAGGGAATGAATCAGATTGGGGAAGCAGGAGACAAGCAGCTGCAGGAATTGACAAAGTACTACTGTGAGATGCCTTTTGGCAACAATGCCTTTCAGATCTTGATCAAAGAGATCCAGAAAGGACATCTGCCAATCTGTTTCCATTGTGCAACGGGCAAAGACAGAACTGGGGTTGCGGCAATGATCCTGCTGCTATTGCTTGGTGTAGATGAAGAAACGGTATTTGAAGATTATATGCTCAGCTGTGACTACCGTAAGAAAGAGATTGAAGAAACTCTTGCAGAGAATGCGGATCGGATCAAGGAATCTCCTGTACTGAAGGAACTGCTGACAATGAAAGATGGTGTCTCAGAAAAGATCGGTCATGCAGTCCTGCAGGAAATCACCCATCGGTATGGTTCTCTGGAAGAATATTTCTTAAGAGAATTTCATCTGACGGAAGAAGACATCACAGAACTTAGAAACAAATATCTCCAATAAAAAAGGAATTTCGTTTGAAATTCCTTTTCTCTTATCTTCTGCCGTGAGCCAGTCTTGAACGGATCTGGGTAGAGATATATTCAATAATGACAACAACAATAATGAGGGCTAACAGATACGCACCTACGGTTGTCCATCTCATTGCCGAGATGGCAATGATCAATGCAGAACCAATACCGCCGGCACCAATCAGACCAAGTGTTGTCGCATCCTTCAGGTTGATATCCAGTCTGTAGATGACGGTGGAAATGAAGGAAGCAGATAACTGCGGCAGGACACCGCAGCGGATCTTTTCAAAGGTGTTGCATCCAGCAGCGTCCAGGGCATCCAGGATACCCGTATCCAGATCTTCAATTGCAGTAATATACATCTTGGAGATCATACCGATGGAACAGATGGACTGTGTAATGACACCGCAGAAAGCTCCAGGACCGGTAACTCTGATCCACATCAGTGCCCAGACCAGAGAAGGAATGGTACGGATCAGAAGGATCAAAGCACGGAAGATATAGGCAACCGGCTTTGGAACGATGTTGTTGGAAGCTAAGAATGATACTGGGATTGCTAAGATACCGCCGAACAATGTACCAAGGATAGCGATGGCAATTGTCTGCAGGATCAGATACAGGATACCTGTATCACTCATATC
>LAHS01002786.1_pt1 | contig 11267 bp, 8 predicted proteins | sample 329651 | NCBI WGS metagenome assembly LAHS01 (sample SAMN03275699, study PRJNA271635) | activated sludge metagenome | isolation source: sample C-1 Sludge from hydrolytic chamber (first chamber) of Anaerobic... | reverse complement strand
CCCCTTTCCAAGGGGAGGATACTGAGACGCCTACGGTGAGGCCTATACCAACCCTCCACGAACCATCTGCGTAACCAACAGAATATCAATGGGTTCATAAAAGCTATCCTTCAAGCTCCTTGAACCATACCTTCAAGCCCCTTAAAGCACCCATTCAAGCCCCTTGAACGATAGCTCCAATCCCTCTCCCCTTCGGGGAGGGCCGGGGTGGGGTTATCCTTCAATCCCCCTCCCCTTCATCATCCAGCTCTCCATGAACACCCAACACCCAACACCCATCACCCAAAAATAACTTTCATACTTTGTCACTTTCAAAATCATTCGCTATCTTTGTGCCATGAAGCACGTCATGATTACACTCCTGGCAGGCCTCCTCGCCCTGCCTGTTCACGCCAAAGAGAAGAGTTACCGCCTGCAGATGGACCTCTCGGGCAGTTGGCAGCTCACGCTTGATGCGGCCGCCTTAACCGATGCCAAGCAGCCCCGTGAGGCCACGGTAACGCTGCCCGGCACCACCGACACCAACCGGCAGGGCAACCCCTACACCGACCGAAGCCAGACGGGGCACCTCTCGCGCCTCTACAGCTATGTGGGTAAGGCGTGGTATAGGCGCACGGTTGTCATCCCACCTGAGTGGAGCGGCAAGCGTATCTGCCTGCACATGGAGCGCACCAAGCCCTCAACGGTCTACGTAGACGGCCGCAGCCAGGGCTCGCAGGGCAACATCTGCACGCCGCAGGTATATGACCTCACGGCGGCGCTCACGCCCGGCAGCCACGAAATCTGCATCCTTGTAGACAACTCGAGCGGCGTTCCCAGCCAGGTGTATGCCTCCTCGCACGCCTTTACCGAGGACACGCAAACCAACTGGAACGGCATCATCGGGCGCTTCTTCCTCGAGGCCGTCAACCCTGTTCACTTCACCCGCATGACCGTTAAGCCCGATGTGGCAGCCCGCAAGGCACAGGTACTGCTGCGTTTCGAGGGTACTCCCGCGCCCGAAGCACGCCTCCGCGTGGCCGTAACCGACCTTTCGGGGCGCGTGGTGACGAGCCGCGAGTTCCGTAAAATAACCCTCGAACCTACCTCTAAGCCCGAACATTTTTTCCCGTTGGAACTCTCGCTGGGCGCCGACAGCAAGCTGTGGAGCGAGTTCTCGCCCCAGCGATACGTCGTAAAGGCCGAAATCACGGGCGAAGATACGCTCTCCGCAACCTTCGGAATGGTAGACTTCCGGGCGCGCGACCGCCACTTCTACGTGAATGGGGACCTCACCTTCCTGCGTGGCAAGCATGATGCTTGCGTGTTTCCGCAGACCGCCCACGCGCCAATGGATGTCGACTCGTGGCGCCGTTACTTGGCTACATGCCGCCAGTACGGCATCAACCACGTGCGTTTTCACAGCTGGTGCCCGCCCGATGCGGCCTTTACAGCGGCCGATGAAATGGGCGTTTATCTGCAACCGGAGCTGCCTTTCTGGGGCGATTTCAATGCTGCCGACTCCACGCTCATGAACTTCCTGCTGCGTGAAGGCAAGCAGTTGCTCATGGCTTACGGCAATCATCCCAGCTTTGTGATGATGGCATTGGGCAACGAGCTGTGGGGCAGCGTGGAGACCATGCAGCAGTTCGTGCGCGTACTGCGTGCTTTCGACTCGCGGAAGCTCTACACCCTCGGCTCAAGTTACTACCTCGGGTTCCAGGGAGTGAAGCCCGAAATGGACTACTTCACCACCTGCCGCACGGCCGGAGAGGCCTGGGGGCAGTTCCATACGCATACGCGCGGCTCCTTCGGGTTCTGCGATGCCGTTGATGGTGGCATCATCAACCACTTCCGCCCCTCCACTTCATGGAACTTCGAGCAGGCCTGTCTGCGCTCTTCCGTGCCCGTTATCAGCCACGAGACGGGGCAGTTTCAGACCTATCCCGACTTCGACAGCGAGATACCTCAGTACCGGGGCGTGCTCAGACCCTATAACATGGAGGAGTTCAGACGCCGCTTGCAGGCTGCCGGTATGGGCGACCAGGCGGCCGACTTCCACCGGGCAAGCGGCGCGTGGAGCGTGAGTTTGTACAAAGCAGATATCGAGGCCGACCTGCGCACGCGCCACATGGCGGGCTTCCACCTGCTCGACATTCAGGATTACCCGGGTCAGGGGTCGGCTTATGTGGGCATACTCGACGCCAACATGCAGTCCAAAGGCCTCGTTACTCCCGAGGAGTGGCGCCAGTGGTGCTCGCCCGTGGTGCCGCTGATGGAGGCCGACAGCTGCGTTTTCGTCACCGGGCAGCAGTCTGTAACGGGCGGCGGCAGCGGCTGGAAGGCCAACTTCAGCATTGCCAACTACAGTGGCCGGCCGCTACAAGGTAAGACATTAACCTGGCGACTGGTGCTGCCCAACGGGCAGACTGAGGCCGAGGGAAGCCTCCAGGTGCCTGCTGACAGCGTGGGACTGTTCCGTGTCGGCACCGCTGCTGATAATCTGCAAGGCATCCGGAAGCCCACCCGCCTCACGGTGGAGGTGGCCGTCAGCGGCACAAGTTACCGCAACAGCTACCCTTTGTGGGTTTATCCGGAGGCGGAAAACGAGCTGACTGATTTGGAAGATGGAATACTCATAACCTCTCATCTGACCGATGAAATGGGCAAAAAACTCGAAAACGGCGCCTCTGTATTGTGGCTCACGTCGCCCACGTCGGTACGTGAAGACAGCGTGCTCAATGCCTCGCTGCCCGTTATCCGGGGCCTTTTCCAGACCGATTACTGGAACTATCGCATGTTCAAGACCATCTGCGAGAACAACAAAAAGCCCGTTTCACCGGGCACATTGGGCATTTTTACGCATCCGGAGCATCCGCTCTTCCGCGGTTTTCCTACCGAGGAGCACACCAACTGGCAGTGGTTCAGCATCATCAAGGGCTCCAGTCCCATGATTCTTGATGCCTTCCCGCGCTCTTACCGGCCCATTGTGCAGGTAATAGACAATATAGAACGCAACCACAGGCTGGGCCTTGTGTTCGAGTTCAAGGTAGGTCGGGGGCGCCTGCTGGTGTGCATGAGCAACCTGCGGCGGCAGCTGCAATACCCCGAGTCGCGCGCTTTTTACCGCTCGATGCTGCAGTACATGCACTCTGCCGACTTCCGTCCGTCGTTCTCCATCAGCTTTGCAGAACTCAAGAAGACGCTCTCCCGGCAGGCTGCAAATGCCGAGATAGGCGAATTGAGGAACATTTCGTACGATTAATTCGCCGTTTTCGGCCTCCTAAAACGCATGAGAGCCGAGGTTTGCCCCGGCTCTCATGCGTTCTGTTTCTTTATCTTTTTCCTATTCCCTCACGCCCTCTATGCTCTGTTCCAGCCGCAGGAGAAAGCGCTTCTTGTCAAGTCCGCCGCCGTAGCCGCCGAGCTTTTGGTTGCTTGCTATGATGCGGTGGCAGGGAATGATGATGGAGATGGGGTTGGCACCGTTGGCATTCGCCACCGCCCGGTAGGCCGTAGGACGGCCCAGCCGCGCTGCTTCTTCGGCGTAGGAGATGGTCTCTCCGTAGCCTACTGTCTGCAAGATGCGCCACACCTGCTGCTGAAACGGCGTACCGAAGAGCTGCAATGGGATGCTGAACACACTGCGGCGGCCGGCGAAATACTCATCTAACTGCATGCAGGTTTGCGTGATGACGGGCGTAATGCCATCGATGAAATGGGCCTGAAATGCGTTTTCCAGCCTCTTTACCGTGCGTGACTCGTGCCCTGGCAGAATGAAATCGCACATGCACAGCTTGCCCTCAAGTGAGCCTAAGCGCAGCTCGCCGACCGGCGAAAGATAGGTGGATGTGGTTATTTCCATTGTTTCTGGGTGATGGGTGATGGGATTTTGGGTGATAGGTGTTGGGTGTTGGGTGGTAATGGTGTGACCTTTTGGGTGATAGGTTATGGGTGGTGGGTGGTAAATGGATACCTCGTGAAGGCGCTGCCGACCTACTTTTTCTTCGGTCGGCGGCGTGCCCAGCCCTCTTCACTGAAGTCGGGTTCCTGGCCTTTGAGCTTGAACGAGTTGCCTTTTATGAGCTCCCGCCAGTCGCCGTTGTCATCTGTACGAAACTTGCGGGGCGTGCGCGGCTTGGCGTCACGGCTGCGTGAGCGGCCTTCGTTGCGGTCACCACGGGTGCGATGGCCGTGCCCTTGCTCGTCGGCATCGTTGCAGCGAACCTCTCTGCCCTTGTAAACAGTGCCGTTGAGGGCACGCATCACCTTGGCTGCATCTTGCTCCGGCACCTCTATATATGAGAACTTCTGCAGCAAGTCGATATGTCCAACCTCCTGGCGGCCGTGAACATGGCCGTTGATGAACTGCATCACCTCGCCAGGATAGAAGCCGTCGGCCTTTCCCAGGTTGATGAAGAGGCGCTTGTAGCCTGCTTCGGCCTCGTGCTTGCGGCGTCCCGACGACACTTTCCCGTAGCTTCGGCCCTCGCTGCGGTCGTCTCCGCGCTTGCGGGTCGATGTGGGTTTCTCTATCGCGGGCGCGTTCTTATAATATTCGAGGAAGCGACCAAAGGTGATGGTGACCATCTTCTTGATGATATCTTCCTTGTCTATGTACTCAAACTGGCGGTTGATGTCGGCCATGTAGGGGGCAATCTGCTCCTCGTCTACGTCGGTCTTCATGATGTCGTCCATGACTTTGAAGAGTTGCTTCTTGCATATTTCCTCGGGAGCGGGCAGCTCTCCGTCCACAAAGTCCTTGCCTATGACCTTCTCTATGGCCTTTATCTTGAACTTCTCGCGTGTGTGAACGATGGCGATGGAGGTTCCCTTCTTGCCCGCCCGGCCCGTTCGGCCGCTGCGGTGGGTGTAGCTTTCGATGTCGTCGGGCAGTCCGTAGTTGATGACATGCGTCAGGTCGTCCACGTCCAGTCCGCGGGCAGCCACGTCGGTGGCCACGAGCAGCTGCACCGTATGCTGCCTGAACTTCTGCATGGTGAGGTCTCGCTGCTGCTGAGAGAGGTCTCCGTGCAGCGATTCGGCATTGTAGCCGTCGCGTATGAGCTTGTCGGCAATCTCCTGGGTTTCCAGCTTCGTGCGGCAAAAGATGATGGCATAGATGCGCGGGTAGAAGTCAACAATGCGCTTCAGTGCCAGGTATTTGTCCTTACTGTGCACCATGTAGTAAACGTGGTTCACGAATTCAGCGCCCTCGTTGCGGCTTCCCACCACTATTTCTTTATAGTCATGGAGGTAATTCCTGGCTATTCTTTCAATCTCCTTGCTCATGGTTGCCGAGAAGAGCAGCGTGTTGCGGTCGGCCGGAACGCCCTCGAAGATGGCGTTGATGCTCTCCGAGAAGCCCATGTTGAGCATCTCGTCGGCCTCGTCGAGCACCACATTGCGCACGGCGTCGAGCTTGGCAACGCCGCGTTTCATGAGGTCGATGAGGCGTCCCGGTGTGGCCACGATAATCTGAACGCCGTGGCGGAGCTGGCGTATCTGCGTCTCGATGGAGGTTCCGCCATATACCGGAACCACGTGCAGACCGTCCATGTACTTGGAGAAGGCGTTCAGGTCGTCGCTAATCTGCAAGCAGAGCTCGCGCGTAGGCGAGAGGATTAGCGCCTGGGTCTCACGGTTCTGCGGGTCTGTTTGCTGCAAAACGGGAATGCCGTAGGCAGCTGTCTTGCCCGTGCCGGTTTGTGCCAGCGCGATAACATCGTTGCCCTCGCCGAGCAGATAGGGGATTACTTCTTCCTGGACCGGCATGGGATGCTCGAATCCTAACTCACTGATGGCCTTCCTGATGTGCTCAGAAACGCCCAATTCTTCGAATGTTTTCAAAATTGTTGATGTTTAATTGTCCTGTAAAAAAGGGACAGCCAACCACCAACAAGAACCCACATAGCACGCGATAGTTCCCCTTTAGCGGAGGAACCAATGAGGTGGTTCGTTCCCTTTGTACGGCTGCAAAGGTACGTAAAATATTTGGAAATCAGCGACTTTGTGCCCTTTATTATCGTTTGCAGGCCCAAAAAAGCCGCCTGCTGCCTGCATGCGGGCGCGCGGGCCGTGGCCCACGGGGCGGTTGCCCGGTGGCAGCAGGCTCGCAGAATGAGGCTTGCCGGCCGGCTCTGCGCGGGCAGTGAGGAAGCCGAGGGGCAGCTTCTGTAACCGCTTGGGTTCCAGTCAGTTCTCTTGGTTCTCATCCCCTGCGTTCTTGAAGCTATCGTTCAGCGTTCTTGAATGTATCCTTCAGCGTCCTTAAATGTATCGTTCAACGCCCTTGAATGTGTCCTTCAACGGCCTTGCCCCATAGCTCCGGGCGCGCAGAGGCTCGGCTCCGCCGCGGCTGCCGCAAGCGGGCTGACCCGCAGGAGCTCCGTATTTACGGGCCCGGGGCAGGCTTCTGCCGGCGGTTGTGCATAGGTTCGGCAACACTGATTGTAACCATATTTTAACAATAACGTAATATGTAAGTTGGGCGTGATATTGATATTTCTGCCTAACTTTACACAAATTATTTGAGTCATTATATGAAAGAGAACAAGAAGAAGCTGCTGGATAAAATCAGCAAACTATTGAAGAAGAACTCCGGTTTTGAGAGTAAAGTGCTCACTTTGGCGCTGCAGAAGCTGGATGAGGGCGACTATGTGCTCGAAGGTCATTTCGTTTATACGGCCAATCTGAAACGACTGGTGTACGTGCTGGGCGACAAGACGTCGCTTGCCATTCCCGACGGAGTGGAAGAAATAGGCGACCGGGCGGTCATGGGGAAGAAGAGTCTGACCGCACTCACGCTGCCCAAGACGCTTAAGAAGATAGGGCGCGACGCCTTCAGCGACTGTGATGCCCTTGGCAGTGTGGTGATTCCGGCTTCTGTTGAGCACATAGAACCTTATGCCTTCTCCGATTGCGACAGCCTGAAGAGCGTCTACTTTGAGGATGTACCCAAGGAGCTGAGCCGCAAAGCCTTTGCCGAATGCGAGAACCTGCAGGTGTTCTCGGTTCCTGCCGACGGGGTGAAGGCCATCCGCAAGGCCCTGCACGTGAACGAAGACGACCTGGAACTCATGGTCGACGGCCGCGAGGGCGAGGCCAAACCCGCCGCTCCTGCCAAGAAAGAGGCCCCTGCACCGGCCAAAAAAGAGGCTGCCGCGCCGGCCAAGAAAGCCAAATAAGGGCGCTGCTGCGCAGGACTTCTCGTTCTCCCACTTACTTTCCATGCTCCGTTTATGACTAAAAAGAAACTGACGAAAGCGATGTACGTCGACCGTGATGTAAGCTGGATGTACTTCAATCACCGCATTCTGGAGGAATCACGCAAAGACTACGTCCCGCTGCTCGAGCGCATTTCGTTCCTTGGTATCTACTCCAATAACCTCGATGAGTTCTTCCGCGTCCGCGTGGCCTCGCTCAACCGCATCCTTGAGAGCGACGACGCGACGCCCAAGATGCGGCAGGAGGTGAAGAAAGCGCTGAAAACCATCAACAAACTCAACGAGCAGTACAGCCATGAGTATTCAGAGGCAACGCAGCAGGTGATGCGCGAACTGGAACTTCACAACATCAGGCTGCTCAACGACAAGCAACTGAACGGGGAGCAGCAGGCCTGGCTTCGCGACTTCTACTACGACAGGCTCAACGGCGATACCAACCCGATATGGGTCAGTGAGATGAAGGACTTCAGCGTATTGGAGGACAACCGCATCTATCTGCTCGTAGAAATGACGGAGAAGGATGCCAAGAAACCCAAGTATGCCATTATCAAGGTGCCCGACAAAAACCATGGTCGCTTTGTCAAGATACCATGCTCCGAGGGCTTCGACAACCTGATGTATCTCGACGATGTCATCCGGTTTTGCCTGCCGCTCATATTCAGCGGGTTCAAGAAAAGCACCTACCGGGCCTACAGCTTCAAGTTTACCAAGGACGCCGAGATGGAGGTCGACAACGATGCCGACTACAGCACGATGGAGCGAATAGCCCATGGAGTGAGCAGCCGGAAGAGAGGCGAGCCCATCAGAGTGGTCTACGACCGCAGCATGCCGCGTGACATGCAGAAGAAGGTGATGCAGAAACTCAAGATTAGAGATAACGACACAACGCTCGGAAGCGAATGTTACCAGAACCATAAAGACCTCATGAACTTCCCTGACTGCGGCCACTCGGAGCTCCGGTATCCACAATGGAAGCAGGTGATGAAACCGGAATTCCTCTCTTCTCGCAGCCTGCTTGAGCTCATTCGCGAAAAAGATCGCTTCATCCATGTTCCCTATCACAGCTTTAACGGTTACATCCGGCTGCTCCGGGAGGCTGCTCTGAAACCCGAAGTGAAAGAAATAAAGACCACGCTCTATAGGTTGGCCAAGGATTCCAAGGTGGTAGAAGCCCTCATCTGCGCAGCTCGCAACGGGAAGAAGGTAACTGCAGTGGTGGAACTCCTTGCCCGTTTCGACGAAGAAAGCAACATCATGTGGAGCAAACGGATGCAGGAAGAAGGCATCAACGTGGTCTTCGGCGTCGAAGGTCTCAAGATTCATTCCAAGCTACTCTACATTAAAGACAAGAAAGGCAGCGTGGCCTGTGTGGGTACAGGTAACTTCCACGAGGGCAATGCCAAGGTTTATACCGACTATCTGATGATGACTGCGCGCCCATCTATCGTTACCGAGGTGGCAAAAGTGTTCCAGTTCATCGAACGACCGTTCCAACAAGTGCGCTTCAACCAGCTGCTCGTCTCGCCAAACGCCATGAAGCGGCGCATTCTCCGTATGCTCGACATCGAGATAAAGAACGCTAAAGAGGGCAAGGAAGCATGGGTGAAGATGAAGATTAACCACATCACGGACTACGATATGGTAACTAAACTCTACGAAGCCTCGCAGGCCGGGGTGACTGTAGACATCCTCCTGCGCGGCAACTGCTCACTTGTTCCGGGCGTGGCAGGCCTCTCCGACAACATCAGGGCTGTGGGTATCATCGACCGCTATTTGGAACATAGCCGGATACTGATATTCTGCAACGGCGGACGAAACAAGTATTATCTCGGTTCGGCCGACTGGATGCCGCGCAATCTGCTTAGTCGCATTGAGGTGATGGCCCCGGTCTACGATGATGAACTAAAGGCCGATTTGCTCAATACGGTAGAGACAGGGCTTGCCGACACCACCAACGGCCGCATCATTGACGGCAACGGGGGCAACCAACTGCAGGAAGGAGAGCCTCTGAGAAGCCAGGCCGAGCTCTACGAATATTACTCCAATCAGTATCCTGCAACGGCTCCAACGGAGTAGCGGCCGTCCTGGCAGCCCCCTCCTTGTGTGGGGCAGCCGGGAGAAAGACCACTCCACACGTTCTAAATTCTAAAAAACAACAATCGCCCCAACCCCCGGCAACCTCTCCGAAAGGATGGAACGGAAAGCCGGAAGGGCAGGGCTTCGGTAAGATGAAGAAAACACTGGCATCCATAGACATCGGCTCCAACGGAGCCCGATTGCTGATCAAGAAGTTTGATGATGAGGCCGTAGGCCTCCAGCGCGTAAAGAAACTCATGTTTGTACGCATCCCCCTGCGCCTTGGTAAAGACGTGTTCTCATTGGGAAAGGTGTCCCGAGAGCGCGAAGAAATGATGATGCACATGATGAAAGGCTACAAGCAGTTTATGAAACTCTATCAGGTAGACGCCTACCGGGCCTGTGCTACGGCCGCCATGCGTGATGCCGACAACGGAATGGACATCCTCCGGAAGATCCAGAAACGCACGGGTATCGAACTCGAAATCATCAAAGGGGCCGACGAAGCGCTCCTTCTGGTGAACAATCTCGTAGAAAAAACCGACTCGAACGAGGGCAACTTCGCCTATGTTGATGTGGGTGGCGGCTCCACGGAGGTATCACTTATCCATGACGGAAACCTGGTCGACAGCCATTCCTACAACATCGGAACGCTTCGACTGCTGTCGGAGAAAGTGAAACCCGAGACCTGGAAGGAGATGGAAGCTGACCTCCAGGGCTATGCCAACGGCTATTCCGACATCCGCATCATTGGTTCAGGCGGCAACATCAACAAGTACTACAACCTTGCCAAGGAGCAAGACGCCAGAAAACGGATATCAGTGGCCGAGCTGCAGCGCCTTTATTCGGAGCTGAAGCCCATGACCATCAGCGAACGCATGGAGGCCTATGGTCTCAAAGACGACCGAGCCGACGTCATTGTGCCCGCAGGCAAGATATTCCTCGATGTGGCCAAGCACCTCAATTGCAGCGAGATACTCGTGCCAAACATCTCTTTGGCCGACTCCATCGTCGATGGTCTCTACCGTCAACTGCGTGACAGCGACTGACCGTTCGCCCCACCCAGCGAGCCTGCTGATGCCCACGTGCATCCGTGATTCAATGCACTGATGCGCGCGGAGGCATCTTTCAGAATCTGTAAAAAGATGCCCTTTCCGTTTTGCAGTCAGCATTTTTTATGCTAACTTTGCCCAAATGAAGATAGCAGTATATTGTTCAGCCAACAATGACATTGATCCCGACTTCTTCAAAGAGACGCAAGAACTGGGTCATTGGATAGCCCGCAACGGCTACGATCTGGTGTTCGGAGGCACCAACACCGGACTGATGGATTGCATAGGCAAGGCCGTTAAAGAGGCCGGAGGACGCACCATAGGCGTGGTTCCGCAGATAATAGAGAAGGGAGGCCGCACCTTCGGCGACCTGGATGTTGACATTCCGTGCGACAACCTGAGCGACCGAAAGGAGCTGATGACGGCCCAGAGCGACGTGGCCATTGCCCTGCCGGGTGGCATCGGCACGCTCGACGAGGTGTTCTCTACTGCCTCCTCGGCCACCATAGGCTACCACAACGAGCGCGTCATCATGTATAACATGAAGGGATTCTGGAACTCCTTGCGCTCTCTCATGGACGACCTGCAGGCGCGCAACATGATTCGCGGCGACTACAAGCAGCACATCAAGTTTGCCGACAGCCTCGACGACATTGCCGGCATCATCGGAGGAATGATTTAATTACTCCCTCCCCATCGTCTTCTAAACCTTTTCCCGAAGTTCTGCAAGGGGCCTGACGCATCCTTGCAGCTATGCTTCTGCAACTTTCGACACTTGTCGCACGATTGTGTGACAGGTGTCAAAAGACCGTGCGACAAGTGTCAAAAGTTCCCGGAGGTGGCATTCAGTCCTTTCTTTTTTGATTTTCAGGGTGGTTGAATGGCTGATTTAATCAGCCCGTTGGTTGTTTATCATCCCCTCCTAACCTCCCCT
>LAHS01000757.1_pt1 | contig 11295 bp, 11 predicted proteins | sample 329651 | NCBI WGS metagenome assembly LAHS01 (sample SAMN03275699, study PRJNA271635) | activated sludge metagenome | isolation source: sample C-1 Sludge from hydrolytic chamber (first chamber) of Anaerobic... | reverse complement strand
CCCCTTTCCAAGGGGAGGATACCGGGTTGTCTTTTCGACAATTACTGCTTTCCCTTTCTTTTTAATATATAAACCCGCAGCAGCAAAAAAATTACTCTGTTACTCTGTCTTTTAAAACAAGCAGCAAGCCAGCAGGAAGCCTGCAACAGCAAAAAAAATACTCTGTTACTCTGTCTTTCAAAACAAGCAGCAACCCAGCAGCAAACCCGCAACAGCTGAAAAAACACCCTGTTACGCTGTCTTAAAAAGCAATCATGAAGCCAAGCTATAAGGTATTGTAAATCAACAGGTTACAAACACCGTTGTAAAAGGTGCCTTTCAAGGCGCTTGAACGTTACCTCCAAGCGGCTTGAAGGTAACGTTCAGGCGCCCGATTAATGGCCTATTAAAATCGCGGTCGGTTGCAGCACGATAAAGAAATACCAAAAGAAGCATCGTTGCCGGTGAGTTAAAAAGATATAAAAACAACGCACCAAGCGTACAACTAACCAAGAGTTGTGATATATTTGCAATATCATTTTGATATCATTAACCATCAACTGTTCAACCATCAAACAACAACCATTATGGAAAATCAGGAATTCACCTTCAAAGGAGTTACCGTTAACGGCTTTCTGGCCTTTGCTATTATCCTCGTCATCCTTGCCGGAGGCGCCGCTCTCGGGAGCTACGGGATTGAATACGAGAATGCACCAAAGTTGGTGGCGGGCGTTCTGCTGCTTCTCGTGGGGCTCTTCTGCCTCAAAGGCTTCATCCGTCAGGAGCCCAACGAAGCCCGCGTCATGCTCTTCTTCGGCAAGTACCGGGGCACCTTCAAGCGCGTAGGCTTTACGTGGGTGAACCCCCTCATTACGCCCAAAAAACTCTCGCTGCGCGCCCGCAACCTCGATGGCGAGCCCATCAAGGTTAACGACAAGCAGGGCAACCCGGTGATGATAGGCCTCGTACTGGTGTGGAAACTCAAGGATACGTACAAGGCCATGTTCGAAATTGACGCCCAGACCATGGCTCATGGCGCCACTGCCGTGGGGCAGGACGTGAGCAGCATCATGCGTGCTTTTGAGAACTTTGTCAAGATACAGAGTGATGCAGCCCTCAGACAGGTGGCCGGACAGTACGCCTACGACAACACCGACAGCGACGACGAGATAACCCTGCGCAGCGGAAGCGATGAGATAAACGGCGAACTGGAGACCAAACTGGACGAAAGACTGGCCATGGCGGGCATCGAAATAGTAGAAGCACGCGTAAACTACCTAGCCTATGCGCCCGAGATAGCTGCCGTAATGCTGCGCCGACAGCAAGCCGACGCCATCATAGCAGCCCGGGAAAAGATAGTGGAAGGTGCCGTGGGAATGGTGAAGATGGCGCTCGACAAGCTCGCACAAGACGAAGTAGTGGAGCTGGACGACGACAAGAAGGCCGCCATGGTGAGCAACCTGATGGTTGTACTGTGTGGAGACGACACGGCGCAGCCGGTAGTCAACACGGGTACGCTGAACATGTAACAACGCCGACAGTACCCGAAAGGAGAAAGGACACAAACAAATTATGGCCGAAGAAAAAAGGAACAAGAACAAATCTTTTATTCTGCGTGTCGATACCGACACAATGAATGCCATCGAGAAATGGGCTGCCGACGAGTTTCGCAGCACCAACGGACAACTGCAGTGGATTATAGCAGAAGCGCTGCGCAAGAGCGGCAGGCTGCCCAAAAGGAAGAAGCACGCCGGCAGCAGTACAGGTCACGAGCCGGCGGAGTAGGCTCCGGCGCACGCTGCCTGTACGCCGCAATTACGCAATAGCAACGATAAGAAGCGCCGACTCCGGAAGGTGGAGCCGGCGCTTCGGTGTGTATGCGAGTGAAAGAAAAAGTGAGTTTTACCGCCGGGAATGACCCGGAATAGGAGAAAATTGTGTAAGTTTGCCCATAGAACCAAACAATCAGCTAATGGAAGAAATAAAAAACGACCAACTATCGGTAACGGTTTCGGCTCACGGAGCCGAATTGCAGAGCATCAGGAACAGCTCCGGGCGCGAGTATCTGTGGCAGGGCAACCCGCAATACTGGGGCCGCCGCTCGCCCATCCTCTTTCCTTTCGTGGGCTCATGCTGGCGGGGTGTGTACCATCTGGACGGCAAGGAGTACGCCATGAGCCGACATGGATTTGCACGCGACAGCAACTTCAAGCTCATTGCCCAAGGCCCCGAGCGGGTTACCTATGCCCTGGAGAGCAGCGAGGAAACGATGAGACAGTACCCCTTCCGCTTCTTCCTCTCGGTTAGCTACAGGCTTAACGGCAACAGCCTGCACGTTATCTGGCACGTACATAACGACGACGTGCGCGACATGTACTTTGCCATTGGCGGCCATCCGGCCTTCAACCTGCCCGCAGGCAGATGCGAGGGCAAGCTCAAGTTCGACAATGAAGACGACCTGCTGGAACGCGCCTACTGCACGGCAGAGGGCGGTTGCATGCCCCGCAGGACGGCTCCAGTGGAGACGCGGGGCGGCATCATGGAGTTAGATGACGCTACCTTTGCCGACGATGCGCTCATTATAGACCGCTCGCAGGTACATGGCGTGACCATTCTCGACGGTCAGGAGGAGCCTTACCTCACCGTTCGCTTCAAGGCGCCGGCCATGGGTTTGTGGAGTCCTGCAGGCAAGCAGGCTCCCTTTGTGTGCATTGAACCGTGGTACGGCGTGACGGACAGGGAGGGGTTCGACGGCGAGCTGCGCGACCGCTACTTGATGAACAAGCTGCTGCCGGGTGCCAGCTTCATGAGCGAATACACCATTACGGTGCACTGAAAACCAGAAGGGAGCAAGCCCCGGCTGGGCTTACTCCCATTTGTATTTGCGGTCTATGCGGCGGTTCAGGCTCCTGCCGCGCGTCAGCCTGCCGCGTTCGTCGTACTCGGTCTGGTAACTCTCGAAGAGCAAACGGCTGTAGGAGAGCTGGTAGGCCACACCAACGGGCAGCTCGCCAAAGTAGCCCAGGGCCATGAAAGGTATGAGGTCGCGCCGCCCCCACTGCCACGACAGCAGTTCGATGATGCCCATCTGGGTGGCGGGAGCCTTGCTGTCGTAGCGCACATGGGCAGCAACATAGCTGCCGTTGGGCGAGAGCGACTTGATGGCTGTTACCTTGTCCATCTCCCACTCCCATTCTTCACCGTTTCCGATGCGTATCAGGCGGCGCCCTGCATCGTACAGCAATCCCGTTGAACGACCCGTGCGGTGTTCCGTGCGGCTCACGATAAGCCCGTTGTTAAGTTTGTATTCCACCGTTCCCACAGCCCCCTCGCGCACAAGGAACGACGAATCGGTGTAGTGATAGCGGCGGAAATAGCTCCTGCCGTACAGCTTCGTAACCGTATAAGCCGGCCTCCCGCGGGCGTCAAGGTAAAAGCGCATGGTGTCGGAGCTGCTTTCAGGGTCGTTTTCCGTCATCGTAAGCAGCAGTCGCAGACGCGAGACATCGACCGAATCATGGCCCGAAGCAGCCTCGCTGTCGTACAGAATGTTGCTTAAAGGGCTGCGCGGAACCTGCCGTTCATGGCAGGCTGCGCATAAAAAGAGGGCGGAGAGGAGCAGAAGAGGCCATGACTGTTTCATGTGCAACGGGTGGTTAGTAGGCTTCGCGGTACTTGCCCTCGTCCTTGTCATCAAGCATACTGAGGTAACTCTGGTACCTGCTTGCGGCTATGTAATGGTCATCCACGGCCTGGCGGACAGCACATCCGGGCTCGTGTGTATGGGTGCAGTTCGAGAAACGGCACTTCTTGGAGAACTCGAAGATTTCTCGAAAGTAGCTGGTTATCTCCTCCGGCTCCATATCGAACGTGCCGAAGCCTTTTATTCCGGGCGTATCAATCACGTAGCCTCCGCCCGGCAGGGCTATCATCTCGCTGAAGGTGGTAGTGTGCATACCCGTATCGTGGGCGTCGGATATTTCCTGCGTGCGCAGATTAAGGCCGGGTACGAGGCGATTTATTAACGTTGATTTGCCCACACCGCTGTTTCCACTAAGCAAGGTAATGCGGTTGTGCAGCAGCGGAAGCAGCGAGTCGACTCCCTGACCCGTCTCGGCAACAATCTCATGGCACGCATATCCCACCGTTTCATAGAGTTTCACCATCATTTCCTGGTAGCGTTTCTCGTCCGGATCCAGCAGGTCGGTCTTGTTGAAAAGCAGGGTCACGGGCACGCTATATGCCTCGGCCGAAGCCAGGAAACGGTCGATAAAGGTGGTGGAGGTTTGCGGATGGGCCACCGTTACGAGCAGGAAGGCGCTGTCTACATTGGCTGCAAGGATGTGGCTCTGCTTGGAGAGGTTCTGCGACTTGCGTATAATGTAGTTGCGCCGCTCATCAATGGCGGTGATGAACGCCGTGCCCTCCGGGTTTACAGCTATCTCCACGCCGTCGCCAACGGCAACGGGATTGGTGGAGCGGATGCCCTTCAGCCGGAAGTTTCCTTTGATTTTGCTTTCCACAACCGGCCCTTCATCGGTCTTGACGGTGTACCAGCTGCCTGTATTCTTGATGACTAATCCGTGCATTAGGATAAAACAAACATAAAATAAGGATAAAAGCAGGGAAACACAAAAGGGTAAAAAGGCCGGTTGGACGAACGCAGTAAGGCTGCGCCATCTGTCCTTTGCCTTTTTACCCTTTTGCTTTCAAGCCTGCTATACGGTCATGATTTCCTTCTGCTTGGCCGCCAGCAGCTCGTCCACACGCTTGATGAAGCGGTCGTGAACCTTCTGCAAATCGGCCTCGGCGTCCTTCTCATTGTCCTCCGAAAGGCCGTCCTTGATGGCTTTCTTCAGTTTTTCCTTGTAGTCGGCGCGGGCGTTTCGTATCTCTACTTTGGCCTTCTCGCCTATCTTGTTGCACTGCTTGACCAGCTCCTTGCGGCGTTCCTCGGTGGGCTGAGGTAAGCGGAGGATAACCATCTCGCCGTTGTTCTCGGGCGTGATGCCTACATCGCTGTCCATAATACCTTTCTCTATGTCCTTGATAGTCTTACGATCCCAAGGGCGGATGGTGATGGTACGGGCGTCGGGTACAGACAAGTTGGCCACCTGGTTGAGCGGCATCATCTGCCCGTAGCTGCTCACCTTCACGCTGTCAAGTATGGCTACATTGGCACGACCGGCGCGAATGCGGGCCAGTTCTTCCTCTAAATAAGCCGCTGCTTTCTTCATTCGAGCCTCGGCATCACCTAAAGTTTGTTTAACGTCTAACATATTTATGAATGTATTAAGTTTTCGATGATACAAAAATAGGTATTAATTCGCAATTCCACAAGCATTTACCGGTTTTTTTAAATGCAGCACCCAAGAATGGGCTTCCATGCCGTCAAGGGCGCACGATATGCGGCACGCAATCCTCTATTTGTACCGGCAGCGCCTCTACCTTGGCTTTTGTGGCGGTGAGTTGCAGGCTGACGACGCAGGCACGGGTGTTCAGCAGGCTCGTTTGGTCGAAGATGAAGTTGCCCGTTCCGTAGTAAATGATGCGCCCGCGGTAGTTCTCCGACGGCTGCAGTGTGTGCGTGTGATGGCCCACGATGAGGTCGGCGCCGGCGTCGATGAGTGCATGTGCCACCATGCGTTGATGCGGAATGACCTCCGTGTGGTGCTCCCAGCCCCAGTGAGGCATCACGATGATGTAGCTGTCAGGGTAGCTTCTGCGCAGCGAGGCCACGCGGGCAGCAAGGCTGTCGGCACTCTCCTGCGCCACACAAGGGCTGTTTGGAAGGTATGCAAAGTTCTCTAACGTCATGCCAAGGGTGGCCAACAGGAACACTTTCCGCGGCTTCTCGGCCAGCAGAACCGGCTTCACGGCCTCCTGCAGGTTGCTTCCGGCGCCCACGGGAGTCATTCCCGCCGCCCGGATGTTGCGCTGCGTGTCCATCAGTCCTGCCCTCCCCTGGTCTATACTGTGGTTGTTGGCCAGCCCGAGGTGGGTGAATCCATGCCTCCGGAGTGCCGTGAGCCACTGCGGTTCGGCACGGAAGATGAAGCGTTTGTACACCGGCTGCCGGATAACTGTTGCCGGACATTCGAGATTACCCACAACAACATCGCTGCTGCTGAACAGCTTTTCCACACCCGGACTGAACAAGGCATCGGCTCCGCGATGCTCAATAAAGCGCCTTACGCCACGATCCAGCAGCACATCTCCTGTGAAGACAACCCGCAGCGTGTCGTCTCCACCGCGCGCCACGGTCGTAACCATGCACAGCAACAGCAGCAACCAGGCGCGCCGAAACCACATGACAAAAGGTTGAGCGGTCAGCATCCGGTACTGTAAAACACCTCTTCGTTGGTGGTGGGCATAGCTTCCGCAGGCGCTGTTATCTCTTCCATCCAGGCCGGAGTGCCCGTTTCGGGAGCCTCCTTCACCTGCTTCTGCCATTCTTCATCCGTGAGTCGAGGCTCTCCGAGTGCCTTGCCGAACTCGCGATACGACAGCACAGCGCCGCGCATCAGGTACAGATAGCCGCCCACGGGCACCACAACATAGATTTCATAGGCCGGGCCCGTGGCCTCGTAAAGTATGCGTTTCCGGTCCTCCGGTACATTATCACCGTTGGCGGTGAACACATCGGCCACCACTGCCACATGTTTGTCGGCGCTCTGAACGTCGTTCCAATCCATGAGAAACTGGTCTTCATCGCGCACAAGGTCGAGCGTGATGTACTCTATCTGCGACCCCATGATGCGGATGGAGGCATATTCCTCCGCCGTAGGTTCGATGCCCTGCAGCTCCTTTTGCGACATGCTGAGGCAGAACTCCAGCTGTTCGCGGATGGCGGTGGTGGTGCGCAGCACTTTTTCTGTTGTGAGTCCGTAACGCTGAAAGGCCGCAGCAGTGGAATCAACAAGCCCCATCGCCGCCTTCCAGAATGCCACATTGGGCTCCACATAGCCCTTTACCACGGGCGGTTCGGGACCTCCGCCGCCGCATTCGGCCGCTGCCGGCTGCTTTGCATACAAGATGGCGTCGTGCTTCAGTTCAGCCCACGAGGCCAGCATGGCATTCAGATTCTTCTTTGCCCACTGCTCTCTGCGCATGAAGAAAGGATAATCAGCCCGGCTGTTGTTCATCTCCGCCAGCGTTTTAAGCCAGCGGTTGGCGATGGTTGACTGCCAGTTGGTGCGCCGGGCCACACGGGCAGCCTTGTCGAGAGCCACGACGAGCGAGTCCCACTGTTCGGTTGAATCGTTCAGAAGGATATCCCGCGCCAGGCCAACGCCCATTGCCGCCGCCACGTCAAGCCCTTTGGGACAGGGCCGAAGCGACGGTCGGGAGTGCGTGTCGATGGTTTGCAGCAGCATTTCAGCATCGGGTTGATAGCGCTGGGGCATGAAGTTAACCTTGTAACGGCTGGTATGGACGAAGGCAGGAACGATGTGCATCTGCCTCCGGGCTATCTCTTCCACCTGCCTGCGCAGGCGTTTCATGGCCTTGGTGTTGGTAACCGGCTTGCCCATAGGGCGCCAGACATCGGCCACCTGCAGAATGGTAACATTGTCGGGGGCGCCCATGAGCAGCGTCAACGGTTCCTCCAGCCGGCGATAGGTGGCTGTGGTAGCCGTATCGGCAGTAACGGCCTCGGCCAGCAGAGCTGCCCGCCGCAGCTGCTCGGGATGGTCGGTACCCAGCGGAACCGACTGCAACCACATCATTGCACGGAAGTAGCGGCCGGCCGCCTCGCTGCGTGTATAGTGCCCGCGGGGGCGGAACAAGCTGTAGGCAAACGGCACTTTGGAGGGCGAATAGTCGGGCCCAAGGAAGCGGGAGTACGCATCTTCCGCCGCCTCCACGTGCTGCAGCTCTTCCTCTACCATAGGTTTATAGGCACTGCTCACAGCCGGTAGCGTGTCCGTAAGCAGCTTCAGCGCCACTGCCATGTAGGCCCGGCACCACTCGGCATCGTCGGCAGCCTTGCCGAAGCTGCCCTTCGAGAAGTGATTATACACCCTTTGGCAGAGAACTGTAGCCACTGAGTCGAGCCGCTGCTCCTCCACATCGCGCAAAACGGCATCGAAGTAGAAGTGGAAAAGCTGCAGGAAGAGGTCGGTAGTGACAAAGTTGGGAAACATGCCGTAGTCATTCTTCTCGTACACATGGAACAGTTGGTTGTGCCGGGCGGGAACGATGGCAAACCCGTCTTTGGCCAGATGCGACATGAGAGCAGGCTGGATGGTGTCGAGCTGGAACGTGTTGACGAGATTGTCTACACGAACCTGCGAGCTGTCGGCCGAGAAATTAGCCTTCAGCAGCTCCTCTTCGCGCGCCTTGAGCCTCTTGATAAAGGCCTGTTCTGCGGCCGAATAACGGTAACGGGAGTCGAAACCAGCGGCCTGCCGAGCCTGTTTCCACTGCTCTTCGGTGGCCGTATTCACGTCTATTCCCATCTTGATGAACTGTTGCTCATAAGCTCTCATCTCCAACTCCTCATCTTTTGCCCACTTGCCGTACAGGGTATCGGGGTACCAGGACGTTGCGTTGTAGATTGCCCGTAAGGTGGCGTCCTCAAAAGGATAACCTTGGCGGGCTGCGAAGGCATTGCGCAGCACGCGCAGTTCGCTGATGCTGAGGTTTGAAATGTCCATCTTGAGGTTGACGTTGCGGTTCAGTTGCTCCACGTCAATGTGCCCTTTGCCGGGTAGGATGACGTGTTTGGACTGCGACCAGACTGCAAGCGGCAGGAGCAGGGCTAACAAAAAGACGATTGGTTTTTTATTCATGGTCACTTGATTGATGTTTTTCTGCGAGCAGATGACAGGCTTCGGCCAGCGTGACGTCCTGCGCCACGAAGCGCAGAAACGAGAGTCCGAAGTCGTCCCAGCCATATTCGGCCACCATGTAGCGGCCGTTGGCAGTGGCTTCTACGCTGCACACGCACGTGCCTGTCCACCTGAAGTCCTGCAAAAGGCCTCCTAACTTGGAGCCGAGCCACATGGGGCGCACGTGTCCACGCACCTGTTTGAAGATGAAGAGACGCCTGCCGCAACCGTAGAAGCGCGTCTTCCGCACCACGCCCACTAAGGCCTCGGTGCGCCCGTCGCCATCTACATCGCCCGTCTGGAAGCGGTACACCGGGTCGGCAATGCGCCAGCGGTCCTCTCCCTGCTCACTTGTAAGGATGAGAAAGCCCGTGGAATCCCGCCCCATCTCCATGCTGAAAGTCTGCGCGCAGGCATCACCACCCGGCCACAACACGGCGAGCAGGATAAGGAGAAGGCGCCCCACGCCCTCTGCCCTCTGTGCCCTGCCGCCGCTGATGCTACCCCGTGGCGGCACGGGGTGCCGCCTGTTCATCCGCCCGCGTACCTTCATAGCACATCAGAATTTAATTTTTCATAGCCCCCCCAACCTGCAGCCGGCAGGCATGGAAGCACGAATTTTACTGCCACAGCTCGCCGGCAACGATGCCGACGATGCGCTCCAGCCACTCGCGGTCGGTCTCGTCGAACTCATTGAGCTGCCTGCTGTCGATGTCGAGTACCGCGCGCAACACCTTATTATCATCGTACATGGGCACCACAATCTCCGAACGAGACAGGCTACTGCATGCGATGTGGCCCGGAAACTGCTCCACATCGGGCACTATCAGCGTGCGTCCTTCCTTCCAAGCCGTGCCGCAAACGCCCTTGCCATAGGCTATGTTGTAGCATGCCACGGGCCCTTGGAACGGCCCGAGACGTAACATATTGCCGTTGCGTTGCTGATAAAAGCCCACCCAAAAGAACCTTTCGGGGAACGCATCATGCAAAGCAGCCGACACGTTGGCCAGTACACCCGTCTCATCGGTCTCGTTATGCACCAGCGCCTCAATCTGGTGCGCCAGCAACTCGTATTTTTCAGTTTTCTCGTTCATATCCTGCAAAATTAAAAAATTCTTCTTATATCAACGAGAAAACCGGACAGAAAAAGGTATATTTGCGGCATGAAGAAGTTTGTTTTCATCCTTTCAATTCTGGCGGTTCTCGTTCTCGATTCCTGCAAAAACGGTTTCCCGCCCCCTCTGAACAGCTTAGAAACCCCCGCCGACAGCCTCATCACTGCCGACATGCAGCTCACTGACTCGGCCCGGTGGGTAAAACTTTCGCCGCAGAAAGCAGACTCCCTGCTCCACGGCATCATCCTCGGAAACCCCAACCAACCACGCAGCGTTTGGCTTTACGGCATCAAGCGCCTGCCCGGTGGCCGCCTGCTCTGCGGCTATGTGGTAGAAAGCGGACCATTTGAGATGGTGAGACACGAGATGTATTTTGCCACTTACGACGGCAACGGACGACTGACAGACGGCTTGCAATGCTGCCGGCTGGACAGCATGCAGCTGTACCTGCCTTTCTTGTTGCAGCGAAACAGCAAACAGGAGAAACTGTTTGACAACAAAGGCAACACTTGGCAGGCTTCCGAATGGAGGTTCACCGATGACAAGAACTTCAGCATAACCGAGTTCTCATCAGCCTTCGGCGCCATGGGCGACAGCATTACCATGAGCCGTATCGGACGGACGACCTACCATTTCCGCATCAACGCCGACGGAACCTTTACCCTTACCGACCACAAATACAAACCTACGGGAACGAACTTCGGTTTCTTCTTTGAGCTTCACGTGGCCGAGGAATACGACCTGATGAGCAGGTTACCCGTTTCGGCCGACGTATTGGGACGCATGGAACGCCTGCAGCAGGAATTCTACCGGCGCACTTATCCCTACATAGACACCCTGTACACGAGCCGGGGAATCACTTGGTACGAAACTTCCAAATACTGGGACAACCTGCGAATGCAGACTATCGCCAGCCAGTTCACCACCGAGATGTACTTCCGAGACCCCGAGCGCTTCCTCCGGTGGCTCTATGCGCACCCGCAATCGGGTCTTGCCCTGGCGCTTGAAGCATGTATCAACCCCGACAAGGGCCAGCTTTCGCTCAAGCAACTCGCCCGCGACATTGATGCCGCAACAGCACCTGATGGCGACAGGTTGCACACGGCAAGGATGCAGGAGTACCTGCACAGCCTCATCAGTGAGTGGGAGTACGATCGTTGCTGCTTTGGCTTTAAGACAGAGTAACAGAGTATTTTTTCGCTGCTGCGGGCTTGCTGCTGGGTTGCTGCTGATTTTGAAAGACAGAGTAACAGAGTAATTTTCCTGCTGCAGAAAACATGCAGCTACGATTCCTCCCCTTAGAAAGGGGAGGTTAGGAGGGGATGATTTAAGCTGATGGTTTGCTATTGTCTGCTGCGTGGTCATCCCCT
>LAHS01006706.1_pt1 | contig 11312 bp, 10 predicted proteins | sample 329651 | NCBI WGS metagenome assembly LAHS01 (sample SAMN03275699, study PRJNA271635) | activated sludge metagenome | isolation source: sample C-1 Sludge from hydrolytic chamber (first chamber) of Anaerobic... | reverse complement strand
CGATTCGACGGGCTCAATCGGCAAACGCTATCGGCGCCAGGACGAGATTGGCACTCCGTATTGCGTAACTATCGATTTCGATACCGCCAACGATCAGTCTGTTACCGTCCGTGATCGCGATAGCATGAAGCAAATTCGCTTGCCGATTACAGAATTGGTCAACTACTTCACCGTGAAGTGTTTCTATTGATTTTAGTAAAAGTCTAGTTTTTATTTAGTTGTTCTTATATCTTAAGATATAAAAGGAAGAAAGGAGGCAGAGGCATGTATTCTCGCGATTTGATTGATGCGATCCTTCAACAAGCGGATATTGTCTCCGTCATCTCTTCCTATATACCTGTCACCAAGAAAGGGCGGAGCTATGTTGCCCTTTGCCCATTCCATGACGACAAGAACCCGTCTTTGAACATCTCCAAAGAGAAGCAAATCTTCAAATGCTTCGTTTGTGGCACCGGCGGCAACGCCATCACTTTCGTTGAGAAATACGAGAAGATCGGCTTTGAAGAAGCGGTGCGAAAAGTCGCGGAATTAATCAATTTCCACGATGATCGCTTGGTTAAAGAGGCTTATCAGGTCCACGTCGACCCTTCGCTTGAGCCTCTCTACGCCTGCATCAACGACCTGGAGAAATATTATCAATACGCTCTGACCACGGAAGAAGGAAAGGTGGCAGCCGATTATCTCGCTGCCCGACACATTCCCGCCGATCAAATTGCGAAATATGGCCTTGGCTACGCTACAAAAGACGGGGCGAAGACCGTCGCTTATCTTCAAGCGAAGGGCCATTCGTTAAAGTCAATCGAGGACATTGGCATCGCCCTCGCTAAAGCGACGGGGACAAGCGATAACAACGCAGGAAGACTGATTTTCCCGCTGGCCAACTCCAATGGGCAAGTGGTGGGTTTTTCGGCCCGACGCTTAGCCGACGACGGCTCGACCAAATACGTCAATTCGCCTGAGACGCCAATCTTCCACAAGAGCAACGTTATCTACAATTACCATAATGCCAAGGAATCCGCCCACCATGACGGCTTTATCTACGTTTTGGAAGGCTTCATGGACGTGATGGCGCTGGACCGAGCGGGACTTAAGTCCGCAACCGCCTTGATGGGGACATCCCTCTCAAACGAGCAAATCACGATGCTGCGGCGCCTGAACTGCGAAATCCGGCTTTGCCTCGATGGTGACGCTCCGGGTCAAGCTGGCATGATGAAGATGGTGACTCAGTTAAACCGAGCCGCCCTCCCATTCCGCTTGGTTTCCAATCCGGGGGATCTGCGCGACCCGGATGACATCCTCCAAGAATCAGGTGCACCTGCTCTTAAGGAGAGCATGGGCCATCTTGTTGATGCCTTCGATTTCCAAGTCGATTATTACACCAACGTCAAAAAGCTCGATACACCCGAAGAAAAGCGGAAGGTCATGATGTACTTCATCCCCTTCTTGAGAAACGTGCCCGCCGGGCTAGACCGCGATAACTACTTGGTCAAGCTCTCCAAAGCAACGGGTTACGAAGTCAAGGCCATTCGCGATCAAATCAACTTGGCCAAGCCCGAAGAGACGACATCGGAAGAAACGACCTACATCGACGAGATTGAGTTCGAACGGCTCCACCCAGAACAGCGGCTGATGAAGCGGCTGATGAAGGCCGAGCGCGAAGTTCTCTACTACATGTTGGAGGACATGGACGCTGTGAAGTACTTCGAGACGACGATTGATTCGTTCTACTATCCTCTTTACAACGAGATAGCAAACTACATCACGGACTACGTTGAAAAAAGACGAAGTCCCGTCAATGTCTCGTCTTTGCTGGGCGATATCGCCAATAGCGGGGCTGACAACGCCGACGAATTGGAGGCGAAGGTGAGCGAGATCTCCTCCGATAGCTACCATCCGCCATTCTCGCAGAAGGCCTTGGACGATTGCTCCTTGGCCATCAAGCAGGAGAAAGATCGTCTCTATGACCGCAACGTCACGGAAAAGGCGTTAGCGGGCAAAAGCGATGAAGAGAAGGCCAAAATCATTCAAGAGTATGCGGCGAGGAGAGCCCAGCGCTTGAAGGAAAGAGCCAAGAAACAGTCCTAGGAAAGGGTTAATCAAGGGAGAAACAAGTTATGGAAAAGAAAGAAAAGAAAGCCAAAGAGACCATTAAAGGAGAGGCCCCGAAAAAGAAGGCCGCTTCGAAAAAGAAGGTCGAAGACGAACTCGAGGCAGATATCGCGAAAGAGGAAGCCCTTCCCGATGAAGAGGAAGAAGACGAACTCATCAAGTCGCTCGATACCATCAAGAAACAATTCCTGAAGAAGGGCAAGGCCACGGGTTCCATCAATCAAGATGATGTGATGGACGCCACGAGCAAGCTCGAGCTTTCGGATGAGGATTTCGAGGCTCTGATCGCGTATTTCAAAGAAAACAAGATCAAGGTCATCAGCGAGGAAGAAGACGAGGAGAAAGAAGAAGCCCCCGCGAGCGACGAGGAAATTCTCAAGGCCCAAAAAGAGGTCGAGGAAGATGAAGTCGAGGATGCGGACGCGGTGGACGACGAGGAGAAAGAAAGACTCGCCAACATCGACGAGTTCTCGAAGATTTCTTCCGGTGACGTCAAGGTTAACGATTCCGTCAAGATGTACTTACTCGAAATCGGCAAGGTCGATTTGCTTAACGCCAAACAGGAAACCGAACTCGCTAAACGCATTGCCGCGGGCGAGAAAGCCAAGAAAGACATGGAAGCCGCTAAGGCTAAGAATGCCGACGGCAAGACCCTGGCCGAACTCCAATACATCATTGACGATGCCCAAAATGCCAAGAATCAGCTGATTACGGCCAACCTGCGTTTGGTCATCTCCATCGCCAAACACTATGTCGGGCGTGGCATGCACTTCCTCGATTTGATCCAGGAAGGCAATATGGGCTTGATCAAAGCCGTTGAAAAGTTCGACTACACCAAAGGATTCAAATTCTCAACCTACGCGACGTGGTGGATTCGTCAGGCCATCACCCGCGCCATCGCCGACCAGGCGCGAACCATCCGAATTCCAGTCCACATGGTCGAGACGATCAACAAGATGACCCGGGTCCAGCGCCAGCTCGTCCAAGAGCTCGGCCGCGATCCGACCGCCGAAGAAATCTCGGCGAAGATGGATGGCGCTCTCTCGCCCGAACGGATTCGCGAGATTCAGCGCATCGCCCTCGAACCGGTCTCGCTCGAAACCCCGATCGGTGAGGAAGACGATTCGCATTTAGGCGATTTCATCGAAGATAAAGAAGCGCAATCGCCGTCGGAGTACACGACGAAGAGCTTGCTCAAAGATGAGCTCTACGACATTATGAAAGACTTGACCGACCGTGAGGAAAGGGTGCTTCGTCTCCGCTATGGACTCGATGACAACCGTCCGCGGACGCTCGAGGAAGTCGGCAAGGAGTTCGGCGTCACCCGGGAACGCATTCGTCAGATTGAGGCGAAGGCGATTCGGAAGCTCCGCCATCCGACCCGGGCGAAGAAGCTCGGCGATTACCGCGATGCGCTCTACGCTTCCGGTCCGGATACCCGCAATAAAGGAGATCGTTAATGAAGAAAAGCAAAAGCACTGGTTTAGAGGCCGCCGAGGCCTTCTTCCTGGCGCAAGGCCAGGGGAAGGGTTCGATTGACCAGAACTTCTTGCTCGATGAAGCGGATGATTTCCTCTTAAGCGAAGACGAATTCGAAAAACTCAACGATTTCTTAGCTGCCCATCATATTGCGATTCGCGATGACGAGCTCCTTTTGAATGAAAAGCCCGCCAGCGTGAATTCCTCCGATCCTTTTCGGCTCTATCTTTCGCAGATGGGCCAATTCCCGCTTCTCAGCAAGGACGAGGAGATCGCTTTGGCCAAGAAGATTAGCGAAGGCGACATCGAAGCCAAGAACGCTTTGATCAACTCCAACCTCCGGCTCGTCGTCTCAATCGCCAAGCATTACGCCAATAGCGGCGTCCCCATTCAGGATTTGATCCAAGAGGGGAACATCGGTTTGGCTCATGCGGCTGAAAAGTTCGACTACACCAAAGGTTTTAAGTTTTCAACCTACGCGACCTGGTGGATTAAGCAAGCCATCACCCGCGCCATTGCCGATCAATCGCGCAACATCCGGATCCCCGTCCACGTCGCTGAGACGCTCACCAAGATCAACCGGACCCGCCACGAATTAGCCCAGAGCCTCGGCCGCGAAGCCAGCGATGAAGAGGTCGCCGAAGCCCTGAAAATGCCCTTAGAGGACATCCAGCGCTATTCTTCCTTGCCTTTATCGACCACTTCGCTCGACGCCCCCGTTGGCGATGACGAAGGCGATGAAATGAGCAATTTCGTCGCTGATCCTTCTTCGGACGACGAGACCGACAGCATCGATCTTGAAGATAAGCTCAACCTGATCAGCAAGGGGATGTCGCTTCTCAATGAACGGGAGCGCGACATCATCCTCCAGCTCTTCGGTTTCACCGATGGCGAGAGCAAATCGCTCGAAGAAGTCGGTGCCGAATACGGCCTTTCCCGCGAACGGATCCGTCAAATCCGCGACGGGGCCTTGGCCAAAATGCGCAAGGAATTAAAAAAATGACGTTGTCGAAGAGACTCGCTTGCGTCGCGTCTTTCGTTCCCCCCAATAGCTTTATCGCCGATGTGGGGAGCGATCACGCCCAGCTGCCTCTTTTTCTTTGCGCCCAAGGTCAGATTCGGGGTGCGATGGCCATCGAGAACAAAAGAGGGCCCTATCAGCGGATGGCCCAAGCGGTTCTTTCTTCGCCTTACCAGGACAAAATTTTCCTCTCTTTAAGCGATGGCATCTCTGTTCTATCCCCCGAAGTGGATACGCTTGTCCTCGCGGGAATGGGCGGAGGCCTCATCGAAAGGATTTTGAAGGATGGAGAAGACAAGCTCCCTTCGATCAAAACTATGGTCATCGACGCCCACAGCGAGCGACCCCATCTGATCGCCGCCCTTGCCAGCCTCGGCTACGAAGTGGAGCGCGAGTCGTTCTTCTTCGCTGAGGGCATCGCCTATGACGTGATGCGGTGGAAAAGAAGCGATCAAAGCGTCCATTACGATGCGAAACAATGCGCGTTTGGCCCTTTGAACCTTCAAACGAAAAATCCTGATTTCATCGCCTATTACGCTGCAGAAAAGGCCCATTACGAAAGCTTGCTAGGCTTAGCAAACCTTCCCGAAAACACGCGAAAAGACTACGAGGAGAAAATTAAAGCGATCACGGAGGTCCTTTATGGAAACTAGAGCTCTCTTAAGAAAATTAGCGGTTTACTATCCCCAGCGGTTACGGGAAAGCTACGATTTCGGCGGTTTGATGGTCGGAAAGCTCCCTGAGGAAGTGCATAGCGTGTTCCTTTGCCTCGATTTTGACGATGAAGTCTATCCTTTGGCGCTTAAAGCCAAGGCGGACATCATCATCACACACCATCCGTTTTTCTTCGGAACCCGCTACCAAATCCTCAAGAGCGACCCGGTAAAAGCGGCTCTTTATCAGAAGATGCTCGAAGCGAAGATGACCCTCCTTTCCTATCACACGAATTTTGATGCTGGCAATCCTGGCATGAATGATGAGCTCGCGGAAAAGCTCGGTCTCGTCGGGGTCAAACCGCTGGAAACTGCACCGATGGCTCGAGGTGGCCAACTTCCTCAAAGCATGGAGATCCACGATTTCGCCCGCTACGCCAAGACGCGTTTAGGAGTCGATTATGGCTTGTTGATTGCGGCAGGGAAGAGCACGATTTCCTCGGTCGCTTTGATTGGCGGCGGGGGCTGGATGGAAAATGTGAATGCCCAGGCGGAAGGCTATGATATTTATCTGTCTGGCGACTGCCCACATCACGGGAGACGGGAAATTGTTCTCCGTCATTACAATTATCTAGACTTGCCACACGAAATCGAAAAAGCATTTATGTCAAGAATGACTAAAACACTACTAAATATTGACCAATCTATTCAAGTCGTCTCCGTGGATCATGAAAAGCTCCCCGAAGTGATTTAAAGAGCTTCGAGATAGGCTAAAACATCGTTATACGTCACCGGAGAAGTCGAAGCGCCGCTCGCAAGGGCGGCTTTCGTTTTCCCCTTCAAGTCGAAGGTCTCTAACTCCGCAACATCAAGGGCGCGAACGACGGTGGCATTCGGGTAGTTCTTGTGGGCCAAGGCTTCGAGCTTGGCGGTGTTGTTGCTCCTTCTCGAGCCGAGAATCACATAAAGGTCGATGTCGTGTGGGGCTGAAATCAAAGCGTTTTGCCGCCGTTCGGTAGCCAGGCACCGTTTCGCCGCGAAACGAGCCGAAGGATAAATCGAGCGGATTTCGTCTTGGGCGAAAGCGAGGTCATCGAGGTCCATCGTCGTTTGAGCGAGGACAAGAGGTGAGGAATAATCGATGTATTTCCAGGAATCTTCCTCTGGATGTTCACTGTCGTGTATGTTGACTTTTTCCGGCGAGATCTTCACCGAGGCAATCGCTTCGGCGTGATTTTTGCGTCCGATATAAATCACATCGTTGCCTAAATGGACTTCATTAGCGATGATCGTCGCGTTGTCATGAACGTAACGGCAGGTGGCATCGTAAGTGAGAAAATGGCGTTCTTCGGCGATATGTTCAATCGCGGGTGCGTGGCCATGGGCCGCATAAACCACAATGGAGTATTCGGGGATTTCCTCGCACCAATCCTCCAGTGTTTTGACCGCTTCATCGCAGAAAAAGAAGTTGTCTTTTTGCAGTTCCTCGACCACATTTTCGTTATGAACGAGCAAGCCTAAAACGTAAATACGGGCAACCGGGTGCTCTTTTCGCGCTATTTTGGCTTCGTCGAGAGCGCGAACGACGCCCTCGCAAAAACCATGCGGCTCGATACTGATGACTTCCATGCTTTTATTATCGCCAGAGATGATTTAAAAAGCAATTTCCTCTATAATGAGCGCATGAGTTTTTCAGGTTTCAATCTTTCCAACAAAATGGTGAGCGCCCTCCAAAAGATGGGCTACGTCGATCCTTCCCCGGTTCAAAGTGCCGTTATTCCTAAGGCGCTGCGCGGGGTTTCTCTCTTAGCGCAAAGCGAGACAGGCAGTGGGAAAACCCACGCTTATCTCATTCCGCTTATCGCCCGAACCGACATGGAACTCGACCGGCCGCAGTCGATCATCATCGCTCCGACCCGCGAACTGTGCCGCCAAATCTTTGATTTTGCCCGTGCTTTCACGACCTATTATCCCCATTTCCGGGTCCGGCTCTATACCCCTGAAACGGAAGTGGCTCAAAACGAAGAAGGCCAGTTGACGCCGCCTCAGATGATCATCGGGACGCCAGGCCGCCTCAAGGATCTCTTGGTCGACAAATCGCTTTTTGGCCTACAAAACGTCCACAGCATCGTGCTCGATGAGGCCGATATGCTCTTAGATTTGGGCTATTTCGAAGAAATTGAGTCCCTGTTTGCTTTAATCAAGGATCCGCAGACGATGGTCTTCTCGGCCACCCTCAAACCCAACCTCCGCGATGAGCTGCTCAAATTCGTGAAGAGCGACTTCGAATTCGAGAGCGATCACATCCAGACCGCTTCGAAGGTCCGCCATCACCTTGTCGATGTCAAACACGTCGGCACCATCAGCGCTTTGGTTTCCTTCCTCCAAATCCGCCATCCCTACCTTTGCCTCGTCTTCGCCTCGAAAAAAGAGACGGTCAAAGAAGTCTACGACGGGCTAAAGAGCAATAATTTCGATGCGCTCTATTTCTCAGGAAATCTCGATGATCGCTCGCGAAGAAAGGCGCTTCGTGACATCAAATCGAACCGCTATTCGCTCATCGTCTGCAGCGATCTTTTGGCGCGGGGGATGGATATCCCCGACGTCAGCGATGTCGTCTCGGTCGATCTCCCGCTCGATCTCGAATTCTATTATCACCGAGCTGGCAGAACGGGCCGCTTTGGCAAAGACGGCGATTCATGGGTTTTCTATAACGCCGATACGACCGAGCGGCCTGAAGAGCTTCTTTCGGCGGGGGTCCCCTTTGATTTCTATACCCTCAAAGGTTCGACGCTGGCGAAGGATCCGGTCGGCTTAGCGCCGAAGAAAAAACTCTCGCAGAAGAAAGAGCTGCCCGAACAAGAAGTCCGGGAGATTAAGATTGCCAAGGCTTTATCGCGCGAAAAGCGGGTGAAGCCGATGTATAAGAAAAAGAAGCAGTTCGCGATCAACAAGGTCAAGAAAAAGTATCGCCGCAAAGCGATTCAACAGTCCGTTCGCCTCGAACTCACCAAACAATGGAAAGCCGCAGCCAAGAAGAAAAATCATCAGGACGATTAGGAGCCTCCCTCTTACTCGGATCTCATCTTTCGATGAAGAGCCCCGATTTTTATTTGGGCACCTGCCAAACCGCTCTTCGCTATGGCGAGACGGCTTTCATGTTCTACACCGGGGCGCCTCAGTCGAGTAAACGCGCACCGCTGGACAGCCTTAAAATCGAGGAAGGACGGGCCTTTTTAAAGGAACATCATTTCGATGAGAAAGCGATTGTCGTTCACGCCCCCTATATCCTTAATCTCGGCAACAACAGCAATCCGGAATCGTATCAAGCCGGCATTGCCCTTTTGCGGGGCGAAATCATCCGGAGCGAAGCCTTTGGCGCCTCCTTCTTGGTCTTTCACCCCGGCAATGCCACCTCGCTTTCCGTTTCCGACAGTCTTTTAGCGGTGGCCCATGGCATCGACCTAGCCTACCAAGGCCTTGAGAGCCACGTCACTCTCTGCCTTGAGACGATGGCGGGCAAAGGCAGCGAAGTAGGCAAGAATTTCGACGAATTAGCGCAAATTATCGCCTTATCTCACGAGCAAAAACGCCTCGGCGTTTGCTTCGATACCTGCCACGTGAACGATGAAGGCGTCGCTTTGGGGGACGTCGATAAGGTTCTTGACGATTTCAACCATATCATCGGTCTTTCCCGCCTGAAGGTCATCCACCTGAACGATTCGAAAAATCCGCGGGGCTCCCACAAAGACCGCCACGAGAATATCGGCTACGGGACGATTGGATTTCCCATTTTGTCGGCTTGGGTCCATAACCCGCGGTTGCTCACGATACCGAAAATCCTTGAGACGCCCACCGATGGCATCCACGATCCTTACGCGAAAGAAATCGCGATGCTCCGGGCGAATCGCTACGAAAAAGATTGGCGCGAAAAGCTTATAAGCGATTGATTTCTTTGATCAGCTCGTCATAAACCTCAGCATCGCTGACGCTTTTGATGACTTCGCCTTTTTTGAAAATGGCCCAGACGCCATTTCCGCCCGCGGCGCCGAGATCGGCGTGGCGCGCTTCGCCAGGCCCGTTGACGATGCAGCCCATGATGGCGATGGTTTTGTTGATGTGATGCTCTTCGACGTAGGCGAGAATCTTCTTGGCGAGAGGAATGAGGTTGACCTCGGTCCTTCCGCAGGTTGGGCAGGAAATAAAAGTCGGATACTCCTTAAGGAAGCCGAGATCATGAAGAAGGCGGGAGCAGGCTTTGACTTCCTCCTCGGGCTCTTCGCTCAGCGAAATGCGGATGGTGTTGCCAATCCCCTCAAGCAAAAGAGGGGAGAGTCCAGCCGAAGAGCGGATGAGGCCAATATCCTTCGGCCCAGCCTCGGTGATGCCAAGGTGGAGCGGATAGTTAAAACGTTCGGCGGCCGCTTGATAGGCCGCGATCGTCGCTTGGACGTCGCTTCCTTTTAAAGAAAGGACGATGTCGTAGAAGCCAAGATCTTCGAGAATTTTGGTATGCTTGGCGGCACTTTCGACCAAAAGGTTGCCTCCGATGACGTCTTTGCCATAATAAATCGTCTTATCGAGGCTGCCAGAGTTGACGCCGATCCGGATGGGGGCGCGGTGGGCTTTGCAGGCTTCGACGACCGCTTGGACGGCCCGTTCATTTCCGATGTTGCCCGGATTGATTCGAATCGCGTCGACGCCGCTATCGAGAGCGGCCAAAGCGAGCCGATAATCGATGTGGATGTCCGCCACGAGGGGGACCGGGGTTAATTTCTTGATTTCTTTGATGGCCGCAGCGTCTTTAAAATCGAGGACGGAGACGCGCATCAGCTCAGCTCCGAGCGCGGCGCAGCGATTAATTTGTGCCGCTACTTCCTGAGCTTTCTCGGTTTTGATGTTGCACATGCTTTGGATGATGATGTGCTCGTTCCCACCGAGTTGGAGCGAGCCAATGGCGACACTACGTGTCGAATTTCGTTTGTTCATTTGACGTTATTTTAGACCTAATTGAAGTTTTCTTGTAGATAATTCCCGCGCGCTATGTTAGGATTGACCTCGCGAAAAGAAAGAAGTGTGAAAATTTATGGCAAAAAGCAAACGCGATGATGTGACGCTCGAGTGCACGGTCTGCGGTGAGCAGAACTACATCACGACCCGCAATAAACGTTCCCATCCAAACAAGATGGAGAAAATGAAGTATTGCCCTCGTTGCAAGAAAGAAACGCTCCATAAAGAGGCGAAATAAGGCTTCGGCCTTATTTTTTTACCCTGATGAAAATCAGCAAACTCTATCACGGCGGCGAGGAATGCAATACCTACGTCCTCGGCGAAGAAGGGAAACCTTGCGTCGTGGTGGACCCGGGGTATAACGCGAACGGCTCGCTCGACAACTATATCGAAAAGCACCATGGCTATTGCTTGGGCTATCTCATCACCCATGGCCATTGCGATCATATCGCCGGATTGAAGAGCCTCACCCATCAAGCCACCGTCTTCTTAATGGCGGAAGATGAGGAATGCCTAAGCGATCCCGACCTCAATGTCTCCCGTTCTCTTTTCGGGAAAGAGGGCCTCGTGATCGACACGATTGAGCCCTATCTTCTCGACGATGAGGACGAAATCAAGCTTGGCGAGTGGATTTTTAAGGTCATCGCCACCCCGTTCCACACTCGGGGGAGCTGCTGTTTTTATCTGGCAGAGGAGCAGGTGCTTTTCTCAGGCGACACCTTGTTCCATTTGGGGATTGGCCGGAGCGACCTGCCCGGAAGCTGCCCCCGTGAAACCGCCGCGAGCCTTCGTAAGCTCGCCGTCCTCCCGATTGCGACCAAAGTCTATCCCGGCCATGGTGAAAGCACCACGATAAAGGCAGAATTGGCCTTCAATGAGGAATTCCGCGAAATAATTTAGGTAGATAAACGCTTATCATTGGTATAAAATACCAACCGCGTAGTAAAGGAGAAAAGAACTATGAACGTTACAGAATTACGCCCTGGAAACTATTTCGAAGATGAAGATTGCCTTTATCAGGTCATCGATATTCTTCTCAA
>LAHS01001722.1_pt1 | contig 11325 bp, 8 predicted proteins | sample 329651 | NCBI WGS metagenome assembly LAHS01 (sample SAMN03275699, study PRJNA271635) | activated sludge metagenome | isolation source: sample C-1 Sludge from hydrolytic chamber (first chamber) of Anaerobic... | reverse complement strand
TTGCAAAAGCAAGAATAGCTAGATCTCCCTATAGCAAAAATTTATGAACAGCTTTCCTCTGTTCCTTAAATTTTTTTAGTTTTGTCCTAGCCTCTCTTTATATTAATTTTTCACATAATAGTCTAGTTGCTGTGCTTTCATAAAGCCCGCCTTCTCATAAACAGAAAGGGCTTTTCTATTCTCGATTTCTACATCGAGCATAACAAATTTAGCGCTTTGTTTACTAGCATAGTCTTTTGAAAAGGATAATAAAGCTGTACCGATTCCTTGCCCTTGATACTGTGGATGAACTGCAAGTGCTGTCACCCATTGAATTTCATTTTCTTCCGCTGTTGTCACCGTACCTACAACGTGGTCATCTTTATGTGCCACCCATAGTTTTCGACCATGCGTTGACGTATTAAAGGCGATTAGCTCCTCCGATTCTGATGGCAAATCCCCAAATGCATCACTATATATAGAGATTAGTTCGGTCTGCTCCCCAGCGTATGGGGCAATTTGAATATCATCTCGAAGTTCAACTGGCTCTGCTTTTGTTTCCAATGTTGCTTCTGAAAAACTGTATGAATAGCCGAACTTTTCGATAAATGTATGCCCGTAAGGAGAGCCATCAATAACGACTGCCAACTGACCTTCTGCCCCTCGCTCTTCTAGTCCAGCTTGTAACACCTTGACTAAAGCTGTTCCAATTCCTTTTTGGCGATAAGCTGGTGTCACTACTAACGACCATTCATACGTATGCAGTCCCATCAAATCAATGGCACTTGCAGCACCTACTAATACATCATGGTCATCTTCATAAGCAAGCACCATAAAACCTTTCGATTCAAAAGAACCTGCCAATGGTATATTCATAATCGTTTCATATACACGATAATCGTTTAAAGTTGCTTCTTCACATAATATTTTTAATTCATTCAATGTTTCCCCATCCAAAGGGAATGACACTGTAATCACTGAAATGTTCATTGTTTACTCCGTTCTTATATCAGACTATTGCCCTATTGTAGCAAGAAAGAAAATAAACTGGCAACAAATTATCATACCCGTTTCTAATAATCAGCAATTTTACTTCCAATACAGAATAAATAGAAAGATTTATACTACTATAGGTCTTTAAAATAAATGAAATTTACTAGAAGCTATTAGTTATAAATTATTATATGGCTTCTCATCCTAAGAAATCGAATAATTACATTTATTGTAATTATTATAACATTAATACAAAAAAATTACATTATTAAAAGAACGAAATTTCTACAATAAATTATTATGTACCTGTTACTATTGGCAGGTGATTCCAATTAAAAAAGAGCGATTTCTAGAAAAATCGCTCTACAATCAAACATTTCATATTTATATTTGCCAGTAATTTGCGGTTCTTTTCTGCCGCAATGGTTCATCCAAATTACTCTTCTAAATGATATGAGGAGGCGCTTAGCATTTGGGCGTAAATGCCCCCTGATTCGATTAATTCTTGCTGTAAACCCGCTTCGACTAGCTCACCCTTCTGCATAACGAGTATAACATCCGCATTATGCACAGTATTTAATCGATGTGCAATGACAAAGCTTGTGCGTCCTTGCATAAGTCGATTGAGCGCCTCTTGGATTGCTAATTCTGTTACAGTGTCAATGCTGCTCGTTGCCTCATCGAGCAATAAAATTTTCGGATTAGCAATTAGTGCCCGCGCAATGGATAGTAATTGCTTTTGCCCTTGGGAAATTTCTCGACCATCTGCCTTGAGAACAGTGTCATAACCATCCTTTAGTTTCATAATAAATTCATGCGCATTAGCGAGCTGCGCCGCTTCTACAACTTCCTCATCACTAGCATCTAAACGGCCATAACGTATATTTTCCCTTACTGTAGTTTCAAACAAAAAAGGGTCCTGCAATACAAAGGCCATTTGGGAACGGAGTGCTTGCCGTTCAATTTGCTGTACATTTACACCATCAAATAGCACTTCACCCTTCGTCACCTCATAAAATCTAGCAATTAACTGTAAAATCGTTGTTTTCCCTGCACCAGTTGCCCCTACCAAAGCAACTGTCTGCCCAGGCTCAACCGTAAAATGAATATCTTTTAGTGTGTAAGATTCCTGTGCCGTATCATACTTAAAAAACACATGTTTGAATGTTACCTGCCCTACTAATGTATGATTTTTTGCAGTAGACATTTCCATTTCAGACTGTTCATCGAGTAATGCAAATACACGCTCAGCTCCCGCAATAGCTGAGAGTACTGTATTAAACTGATTCGCCAAATCATTTAATGGTCGTGTAAATTGGCGAGCATATTCTGTAAAAATAACAATAACACCTATTGATACATGACCGTAAAGTGCAAGCACCCCACCAATACCAGCAACAATAGTAAAGCTCATATTATTTAAAAAGTTCATGACTTTTGGTATGTAACCAGAGTAAGTCTGTGCCCAAAAGCCTGTTCTTTTCAAGCGTAAACTTTTGTCGCGAAATTCCGCCTTTACACGTTCTTCCTGTGAAAAGGCCTTTACAATGCGCTGTCCAGAAATAGTTTCTTCAATCATGCCATTGAGCGCTCCCATTGCTGATTGTTGCTCTTTAAATAATGGAGCAGTTCGACGCGTAATCCAGCGCATTGCCCAAAACATAATTGGAATAATTGTCATCGTTAAAATCGTTAATAATGGGCTCAAGCTTAGCATGATAATAAGCGTGCCCCCAAGCGTTAAAACACTCGAAAACACTTGGATAAAAGAACTATTCAAAGTAGAGCTAACGGCTTCAATATCATTTGTCATGCGACTCATTAACTCGCCATGTTGCCGTCTATCAAAAAACGATATAGGTAACTTTTGAAAATGAGTAAAGACACTTGTTCGCAGCCTATAAATTGTTTGTTGAGCAATCCCAATCATCCAGTAATTTTGTAAAAATAATGAAATGGCTAAAAGCGCATAAATACCGATTAACAGCGTAATTTTACTGCCTAATCCATTTAGCTCGCCATGCATCACATATAGATCGATAATTTTGCCGATTACATACGGTCCTAATAGCGCTAAAAGTGAGCTGACCATAACAAGGAATAGTACGATGACTAATAACATACGTTGTTCATCGACAATTTTCCATAGACGCCATAATGTACTTTTCCAATCTGCTGCTCGTGGCCCTTTCTTTTTCTTTACGACCTGTTTTACATCCTCTTTCGATAAAATCGGCTCATAGCCAAAAGGTTTTTGGAAAAATCCCATTATTTCACCTCCTGCTGGGAGATTGCGATTTTCTGATAGAGCTCAGAAGTTTGCACAAGGTCTTCGTGTGAACCATAGGCGACCACTTTACCCTCATCTATTAACAAAATATGATCTGCACCTTTAGCGGTACGAATTTTTTGTGTGACAACGAGCATCGTTGCACTTTCTTCACTAAGCGCATCCCATAGTGCCTGCTCTGTTTTCACATCAAGTGCACTTGTACTATCATCGAGCATTAATATATGCCCTTTTCTTAATAGCGCCCTTGCAATTGATAATCTTTGTTTTTGACCACCTGATAAATTAACACCCTTTTGCCCTACTCGGGTATCATAACCACTCGGGAAGTCTTCCACAGATGCATGGATTTGTGCCTGCATCGTTGCATTTAACACTTCGTCCATATCCGCTTCTGTATCCCCCCAACGCACATTATCCGCAATACTACCTGTAAATAATAAAGATTGCTGCGGAACGTAGCCTATAATGTCGCGTAGCTCTTGCAAATCCCATTGTTGAACATCTTTTCCTTCAACATATATCTGTCCTTCTGTCACATCATAAAAACGAGGAATAAGCTGTAGTAAAGTCGATTTACCAGCACCAGTAGCCCCCATAATGGCTAATTTTTCACCTGACTTCACGTGAAAACTTACGTTGGACAAGACGGTAGCATCTGTCCCTGGGTATTGAAAGCTGACATTATGAAATACCAGCTCTCCTAATTTCATGTCACTAGATGCCCCCACTATAGATGACGAAGCACTTTCTACTTCATTGTCAACAGCCAACACCTCTGTCATCCGTTCTGCTGAAGCTTTCGCACGGGCATAAAAAATAATAATAAAAGCAAACATTGAAAACGAACCTGTGATACGCATTGCATAGTTGACAATCGCTACAATATCTCCAAGCGGTGCTGTCCCTGTAGCAACTTGCTTGGTACCGAACCAAAGGACTGCCAATAAACTCATGTTCATTACGAACAATAAGACGGGCATAATATATTCCATCGTGCGCAGTGCTTTAACAGTATCCACCTTTAAATGTGATGCCACCTGCTCAAAGCGTGAAGCCTCATATTTCCCACGTAAATAAGCTTTCACGAGGCGCATTGCTTGCAAATTTTCTTGAAGCACTCGATTTAAACGGTCTACACGCTTTTGCACTTTCCCAAAATAAGACACGCCTTTGGCAACCATAAAAATTAGGAAAACAAAAATGATGGGTGTCCCAATTACTAAAAACAATGCCAGTTTCGCATTGACAACAAATGCCATAACAATACTCCCCACAACAGCAAGTGGTGCTCGGAGCATAATTCGAAGGCTCATAAACAATACCGTTTGAACTTGTGTTACATCATTTGTTAGCCGAGTAATAAGCGAAGCTGTAGAAAATTTTTGATACGTAGCCAATGTAAAGGATTGTATTTTTTCAAACAAAGCGTTACGCAAATCAAAAGCAAAACTTTGCGCAGTATGTGATGAAAAATATGAATTAATGACGCCAGCTAAAAAGGCGATAAAAGATAAAATAAGTAATACGGCTCCCCATTGTAGAATCATTTGTTGATTTTGAGCACGTACACCATCATCAATAATTTTAGCCATAATAAGCGGTTGAATCAGCTCTACGAATAATTCCATAAGCATCAAACATAATGCAATAACGGCTGTCCACTTATAAGGTTTTACATACGAAAAAATTACTTTCACATTCTCTCCCCCTTGTTTGAGAAGAACTAGCATTCTATAAAACTAGTTAAAATCACCTATACAAATAATGTTTTTATGCCTTTTCTCCCGCGATTGATAGCCACGTTACACAAACAAGCATAACGAAAACCCCCACTAATTGCCACAATCCAAGTGATGTACCAAATACAATAACTGAGATTACCATCGCCGTTAACGGTTCAATACTTGATAAGATACTTGTCTCTACAGCAGTAATATACTTCATGCTACTTAAAAATAGAATGAAGGCAACTGTGCCCGTAACGATTAGCGCCAGCATTAAACCTGTAATTTTGAAATCTGTAAAGACCGTCCACTGATTGGATTGCCATACACGGCTTACTATACCTAACGTTACACCACCGATTAGCATCCCCCAGCCTACAACAAGGAGCACATTCCATTCTTTCATAAGCCGTGCTGGATACAATGTGTAAAAGGCAAACGTTAATCCAACTGCTACTCCCCATAATAAGGCTTTATTACTAACTAATAAAGAATCAAAAGAAGCGTTCGTTAGTAGTAGAAATAAACCTACTAATGTGCCTATAATACCTAATACTTGATATTTAGGTGGCCATTTCTTTAAACTAAGAGATACATAAGCAACAACAAATATTGGTGCTAAAAATTGTAGTAACGTGGCTAATACAGCATTACTTTCATTTATCGCTCCAACGAAGGCGTATTGCACACCGAGCATCCCTACAATACCAAAGGTGATAAGCTGTCTACTCCAAAATTTTTGTTGCCATATGCTAACAATATCTTTACCCGTTAACAATAAGTATGTAAGTAGAAAAATACCTGCAACTGATAGACGAATTGTCAACATAAAAGAAACTGTCAATGCTGTATGATTGAGTAACCATTCCATTAAAGGTCCTGTTGCTCCCCACAACATCGCTCCAGTGATAATAAAAAGTATACCTTTTAATCGTTCCATTCAATTCCCGCTTCCTATATACGTACTAAAAATTGTTATTTTTCTTCAAAACTTTTCTTTATTTTCGTTAGAAAAGTCCTATTTTTTCTCATTATCAAATATTTACAAATATATTCATAATGACTAATTCCCGATAATTATCTATAATATTAGTATATATTGATTACCCAAGGAGATCGAATACTCATGAGTCTTATGCATAAATCATTTACGATAGATGAACATTATATAAATTCACTTCCTTTTCCTGCAATTGTCATAAAGCAAAATGGACAAGCAACAATTTCGGGAAAACACGCTGAAGAACTATTTGGTTTCTCAGTTACTGACATTACAGGACATACTACTCCATCCATACATGAAAATCTACTAAGAAATCTTTCATTTGAGACGTTTCAAGCGATTTTACACAATACAGAAAGTACATATATAGATAAAGTTCAAGTGTACACCCATTCTGAAGAAGAAATCTCTTCAGCATTGCTGGCAAAACCATTTTTTGAACAAGGTGAACACCTTATTTTAATTATGTTTATGTTACCAGATTTAATGATTAATTCTGTTTCAAACAGCAGTACATATGTAGACTTAAAGCAAGGTTTAGACTCTACATTTATGACAGTGACTTTGGATCGCGACGGCTTTATATTGGAGTGTAATGCAGAGTTTTTAAAAATTAGCCAATGGACACCAAAGCGAGTGATTGGTAAAACCTTTTGGCAATTATTTCCTGAAAGCGAAGCAAGTGAAAAGATTACAAATACGATATGGCGCAATTTAAATAATGGTCATACGTGGCAAGGGGAAATCGAGAAGGTTACGAAAACAGGGCAGTCCTATTGGGTACTTCTCACAGCTATCCCAACTTTTAATTTAGAGGCTAATGAACAACAGTTTATTTTAATTGAGAAGGATATTACAAAGTCTAAGACGATTCAACATCAACTTGAAAAAATCGCCTATATCGATACAGAAACAGGCTTAATGAATGCCCATCGTTTAGAAAAAGTGATTACAAAAATGATTGAGGAAGAAAAACACTTCTCCTTCGTCTATTTAAGTATCGATAAATTTTATACATTAAAGGAATTACACGATCAACAAATCAATCAAAGCCTAATTATCGAATTTACAAACCGCATCAAAATGTACTTCCAAGATAGTACGATGGCTCGTATTAACGAAAATGATTTTGTTGTCATTACGCCATTAAGTGAATGGTTTATACAAGGCTTCTTGTCCTATTTACAACAGCATCCAATCTATAGCAGCAATATCGCAGTACCTATTTCAATTAGTGGTGGTATTACACGCTACCCTGAGGATCAAACAACCTTCTCTCAACTCATGAAGGCCTCTATCGCAACGATTACTAATGTGCGTGAAGCAGGTGGTGACAAAATTGTCTCCCTTTCAAAAGCAACACATAAAGCATTAAATCGAAAAGCTTTAATTGAAAAACGTCTACTGCAAGCACTAGATCAGAAAAACCTAAAAGTACTTTATCAACCACAAGTTGACATCTACTCGGGTAAAATTACAGCGGTCGAAGCGCTAGTTCGTTGGGAAGATGAAGTGATTGGTGTCGTTTCACCAGATGAACTAATTCCAATCGCAGAGGAAACAGGTCTTATTAACAATATTGGATCGTTTATGATAGAAAAGGCTTGCGAGCAAGCACTTATTTGGAAGAAGGCTGGTCATAATTTAAAAGTGGCTATTAACTCATCTGTACGTGAATTCCGTGATAAAAACATGGCTAAATCCATTCTTGATATGTTAGCAAAAACAAATTGCCCTGCCAATCTTATTCAAATTGAAATTACTGAAAAATTCGCATTAGAAGCAGAAGCTGCAACCTTTATTACACAGCAAATGCGAAAGCTTGAAAACGAAGGGATTGCTTTTGTTTTAGATGATTTCGGTACTGGTTATGGTTCATTCCGTTACATGCAAATTTTACCAATAGGAACATTGAAAATTGATAAAACATTTACTAGTTCGTTATTAAAGTCCGAAAAAACACAAAAGCTTATGCATGGCATGGTACAGTTAGGTAAATCTATGGAGTTAAAAGTGGTCGCTGAAGGCGTTGAAACAGCTGAGCAAGCTGACTTATTAATCACTTACGGCTGCGATGCTATTCAAGGTTTTTATATTAGCAAACCTGTTACACCAGAAGAAATCGAAGCATTACTTGTAAAATAAACAACGCGATAAAAAGCTGTTCCGAAGTATCCAACGCTTCGGAGCAGCTCTTTTTATTTAACATCTTTTTATATAGTGTAAGATGATACTTTATTTTCGATAAGTTCTTTGCAGCTTCGACTTGCTTGAACGGATAGCACGAAATACAAATTGCATTAAGACTTCCGCAAACACTAAGCCCATCACGATTGCACCTGTAATTAAAAACGCCTTTAGCCCATATTGTAAGCCTTGTAAATAATCATCCTCCACAACATTACGCATTGCGTTGTAGGCCATCCCCCCTGGCACAAGTGGAATGATTCCCGCTACAATAAAGATAATCATTGGCATTTTAAAGCGGCGCGCATATAAATGTGCAACAATCGCAATGATAAATGAGCTGAAAAACGAAGCGTCTACAACGTCCATTCCCCGCTCAGTCAACAGATAATAAATCATCCAGCCAATTACACCAACAAAACCGCAATGAAACAGTGTTTTTCTTGGTACATTAAAAATAATCGCAATTCCTGCCGTTGAAAAAAAACTTACAATTAATTGTATAATTATATCCATTACTTCCGCCTCCTAAAACGATAGGATGACGGCAATCGCTGAACCAATAGCAAAAGCTGTTAAAAAAGCTTCTGCTCCTTTTGCCATCCCTGACATAAAATGACCTGCCATTAAATCCCTTACCGCATTGGTGATTAAAATACCTGGAACTAGTGGCATAACAGAGCTAATAATAATTTTATCGATTTCTGTACCATAGTTAAACTTCACTGCTAAAAAAGCAATAACACCAATAATTAATGAAGCCGTAAACTCCGAGAAAAATTTCACTTTTGTTAAATGATTCATTAGAATAAGAGTAAGAAATCCTAGACCACCTGCAATAAATGCTGTAGGGAAATCAGACCATCCACCCTTAAACATAATCAGAAAACAGCCACTGGCAAGTGCTGCTGCAAATATTTGTATATAAATTGGTAAAAAATAATTTGTTTTTTGTATCGACTTTAGCTCGTCATAAGCGTCTTCTAATGATATTATGTGAGATGTGAGTCTACGAGATACTGAATTTACCAAGGATATTTTTTGCAAATCTGTAACCCTACTGGAAATAGAAGTGATTCTCGTCGGCTGTGTCTTGCCTAACGAAAAAATAATACCTGTAGGTGTAGCATAACATTGCGCATCTAGCATATTTTGAGATTGTGCCATACGCAGCATCGTATCTTCAACACGATATGTTTCTGCACCACTTTCAATCATAATTCGCCCTGCAAGAAGCAAGCAGTCAATAGTAAGTTCATTATCCACTTCACGTGATAGCATTCCAGTTATCTACCTCCTTCAAAAGGTTCCTTGCATATAGTAACGAACTGTAAATAAAAACTCAACAAAAAATCTTCGATATTATCAATTATATTTTGGAATAATTGTATCTGTCGCTAAATGATACAATGCCTTCAGTACAAAATCCATTTATCCGTCGAATTTCATTGAGCTAAAATGTGCCAAATACAGTTTGTTTTGAACGAGTCTTTTATAAGTTCTTGTCGTGATAGTTTTTAAACACTGTTACATACTATTTTTTATTGTAATTCTATTAAATTCAACAAAAACTTTGTAGATTTCTACAACTTTTCCGTTGACTCGCACGTCTGATTTTATAGAAGAATAATTATAGAGAGGAGCGTACCAACATTGATTCAGGAACGCAGAAAAAAACGCGGCCCTATGATTGACTTTCTGTTAATTGGGCTTATTGTTACATTAATATCCATCATCTTTGTCATTGTATTGTCTAAGGACCATTTTAAATTCCAAAAAATTAGTGCCTCAAAAGACACAAACAGTGAAGCTACTAGTAATCTATCCACTGAAAACTCTGCGTTTCCAGGTATACGTATTACATCTGACGTTTCTAAAGATAAACGCACACCTTTTGCCGTTCACTATCCACAAACAGAAAGTGAAGTTTTTAACGATGTCGTACTGCAGTATATAACAGAGGCAAAAGAAGACTATCTGTTATCTATGAAAAAAAATAAAGATAAAAAGGCAACAGGTGAGCTTACTATAAATTTAGAGACTTTCCCATATCAGGATCACTACTATTCTTTTGTCTTGACGAAAATGCTGTATTTAGGCGGAGCAAATCATGTCGTTTCCACTAAAACGTTTTTCTTTAATAATGAAACGGGTGAAGAAATTAATATCCAAACATTATTACAGAACGACAACAATAACCTAACAACTTTAGCAGCCTATGTTCGCAAAGACTTACAGCAAAATCTTGAGCTAAAAGATCAGCTCAATAATGATGAGCTACTGAAAGTAACTGAGCCGAAGTGGGAAAACTTTAATCGATTTGCTATTATCGACGATTCGATACATTTTTACTTTGATGAGTACGAAATTGCCAGTGGCGCAGCAGGTGCACCTATAGTGAAGCTTGCTCTTTCACTTATTAATCCATTACTAGCATCTGATTTTCAAATTGCTATGGAAACAATGGAACCTACAAAGCCTGTTTCTCCAGGAGGTCCAAACGCCAAACGTATTGCATTAACGTTTGACGACGGTCCACACCCGAAAGTAACCGAACAAATTTTAAATACGCTCGATAAATACAATGCGAAAGCGACGTTCTTTATGCTTGGAAGTCGAGTGAAACACTATCCTAATATCGCGAGAGATGTTCTCGCTCGTGGTCATGAAATCGGCAACCATTCTTGGAATCATCCAGTATTGACTAAAATGCCAATGGAGCAAGTTTTAAAAGAATATACGTCTACTGCAAATGAAATTGAATTAGCGATTAATCAAGGCGCAACTGTTTTTAGACCTCCATACGGCGCTACTAATGACGACATCAACGCAAAAATACCTGTTCCTGTAGTACTGTGGAGCATTGACACTTTGGACTGGAAACATCGTAATTCACAATTATTACTGACATATATTAAAAAAAATATGCACAACAATGCCATCGTTTTAATGCATGATATACATCAATCAACAGCAGATGGACTTGACGCTGTATTAGCCTACTTACAGAGTGAGGGCTATGAATTTGTGACTGTCTCTGAAATTCTCCCTTATCGTGAATAGCACCAATAGAAAAAGTGTTAGATTGACCGCAATCAATCTAACACTTTTTTGCTATGTCGTTGTTGTCCGCTACGGCGGTGCTT
>LAHS01001883.1_pt1 | contig 11347 bp, 13 predicted proteins | sample 329651 | NCBI WGS metagenome assembly LAHS01 (sample SAMN03275699, study PRJNA271635) | activated sludge metagenome | isolation source: sample C-1 Sludge from hydrolytic chamber (first chamber) of Anaerobic... | reverse complement strand
TTAAAAAATAATAAATTCATAGATGAAAGTAAAGAAAGTGTTTTAGGGGTAAAACAATGGTATGGACATCATGAAAAAGGCTATTATTATAATAAATATCTTCCACTAAAAGTAGAAAATGAAAATGAAATTTATTCTATGCATACATTAAATATTGTATTAGTAGATATTCCACAAATTAATGAAGATACTGAACAACATCAACATGATATTGTTTATATTAAAATATTATCTAATCCAAATTTAGATTATGATATAGATAAAGATTCTAATACTTTTAATATAACTTTAAATTATGCACCTAATATACTTCCAAAAGATGATCTTGGAAGTGATAGAAGCATATTCAGTTATAAAATTCAATATCCTGTATTAGATATGAATTATGAAAAAATGATAAACTTAAATGGTTATTTTACATATAGAATGTCTACTGCAGCTGTTTATGATATAAAAAATATTATCACAAAAATGTTTTATAATAATAATTATTTAAAAGATTTATTAATTAATGATTATGATGTTTTAGGATATCCATGTTTAGATGATGTTAGATTTAAGAAATATATTGATGGTTTTTTAGATAGATGTCATTTTTAATGGTTTTATCTTTTAATTAAATATTAAATATAAAAAAGTGGAGCTTGAAAAAAACAAGTTCCACTTTATTTTTATAAATTTTATATAAATCAATCCATATCAATCTCATCTATTAAAGATTGATACTTCTTACTTAGAGCCTTAAAATGTTCTTTTTTATTATCAGAAATTTCCATTGAATCTATAAGTTCATCAATAATTTCTGGAATACTCATATCCTTATATTCTCCTACATTTTCATCATAATCTTCATATAAAATATTATTATTATCTATTTGTTTAATTTCAATTCTTTTTGGATTACAAATATCAAGGGCTTCATACATTTTAGTAAAATTTAAATTAGTAAGTTCTTCATCATTTACTAAAATATCAGTATAATTATTAGCACAAATTTTTTTAGCATATTCATAAGGTTTATCTAATAAATCATGCAACCAAATTTTTTGAAATATAGGTGAATAATTATTTTCATAAAATATTTCTTTATCCTTACCTTTTTTAAGCTTTATTTGATATATTCCTTTTTGATTTCCGATATCACTACGTCTAAATTGATATGGGTTGCCAACATACGTAATTTTATCACTAACTTGTCTTAAATGAATATGCCCAGAATAAACATGCCCTTTTACCCTAGAAGTATCTACTCCTATAGAAATATTTCTACCATTATCATATCTAAGATTTTTCAAATCAGTATGCATAAACATATAATCACAATTTCCATTTTGATTACAAAGTTCTGTTTCAATTTCTTGATTCCCTTGATAAGGTATAAACATTAATTTCTTAGACCATTCAATTTCTTTTGTATATTCTTCAGGACCACTTGGAATTTCTTTATACCAATCTAATGTAACCATAGTTGGATTTTTAATCATAGTAACACCTTTAATATTTTCTAATGACTTTAAACTAGTTACATTATTGTTAGTTTTCTTATATAAATCATGATTACCATTAATAATATAAGTAGGAATAATAGATCCAAGCTTTTCAAAAATATTAATAGCTAAATCATTAACCATAATGTTAATATTTTTTCTATCATCAAAAATATCACCAAGAACAATTAAAAAACTATATTTATCTTTATTTTTATTAATTAAAGGAATAAAGAAATTTTCAAAATAATCTTTCATATTTTCTATCCATTCTTCAGATCCATTTTTTAATCCAAGATGAATATCAGAAATCATAAAAAAATTATTATACTTATTTGATATATGTAATTTATCTATTTTTATTTTATCCATTTATTTACAATTTATATCATTAGTTGTTTTTGTAGTATAAATAATATTTGGTTGTTTTATAGATATTGAATGATCCTTATCTATAAAATCATCAATACTTGGATAAATAAATGGTTGAATTGGTTGAGATTCTGGTTTCTTTTTTTGTAAAGTAATATAATCTAAATCTTTAAACTCAGAATTTTCCCATGGTAAAGTTGTACACATATCTATATAAATTTCTCCTCCACAAATAGGACATATTGCACAGCTTTCATCATTTTTTTGAAATTCATCTTTAGTAAATTGTAATTCTGACCCACAATTTTTACATTTAGCTACATATATATTAGGACCTTTAGTAATCTTTATCATATTTTATTGAATTAAAATAATTTTTCTTCATGTGTCATTTTTTCTTTCATTCCAGATTCATAAACTTCTTCATAAAGTTTAGATTTTAAAGGAATAGAAAGCACAGTATTAACTACATAATCATAATTAAAATCAAAAAACTCACATATTTCTATTACTAATTCTATTATAGAAAGTTTCTTTTCTTTTAAAATATGTTCCTTCATGTAATAGAAAATTTCAACTATATCTCCTTTTTCTACTTTTTTAGCAAAAGGTATACTTGAATCTGGTAAAACTCCTCCATATTTTTCAAAATAAGGAGATTCTTTAAAAATTTTATATAATAATTCTTGTATGGATTTTTTATCTTGTAAAAGTACTGGATCATCTGTCATAGCAAAATCATATTGCTTATACATATCACTATTAATTTTAATAGTTCCTGAAAGCACTTGAAGATCTTCTCCTGCATTCCAAGTATTATTAAGAACCTTTTCTGTATTAATAATTCCTGCCATATATTATATTATCTCTTTTTATTCATATTTATAGATTTATAAAGTATATATTCAAAAAATTTAAGAATTTAAGAATTTAAAGACCCAAATAATCCATTTGCATTTCTTAATGCTGCTTCAGTCATACCCAAATTAGGTTGTATTGGCTGTTGATTTGGATTAGGTGGAAGAGTTGCTTGAAAAACTGTTTGGGTTCCTTGAGATTGTAAATTAGAAGTATTGTTCTTATATTGTTGATATTTATTATATCCATTAACAATATCTTTAGACTTTTTAGCAAAATTCTCATTAATATCTTCATCTCTAATAATTGGTGAAGATATATCCTCAGACAATCTCATATATTTTTCATCAATATTATATTTTTTTCTTTCATTAATATGTCCACTAACACGATTTGCAAGAATTTTTAAATATAATATATGTCCAGCTTTCATCATTGTATCAGAAATAATACCAAACATCATATCTACTGTAGCTGCTAATGCACTAGATTCACTAGCAGCTGACATATCCATATCTCCAGCATCAAAAAATGATTGTTTAACCTGTGTAGCTGTAATAATACACCATTTATTTTTCATTGCTATTGCACGAAGATCCTCAGCTATTTGTTTAATCTTCATATAAAGATTTTCAGAATTTGGATTACGCCAATTCTTAATCAAATTAATATAGTCAACATAAACATTCTTAAATTTAAATGGTTTGCCAGTATTAGCAGATATTTTTTCTTCTTGCTTTAAAAGCCAACTTTCAATATCATTAACTGAAGCAGCTGATGTTGGAAAAGCTTTAATTTTTAATAAACCAGGAGTAACAATATTTTGAGCCCTAAATTCTTTAATTTTAGCTGACATCACATTAGTATCATCAGCATATTGATCATAATTATCAATTGGTAAATTAAAAAGATTAGAACCAATTCTTTGTGTAATAATTTCTTCTTGAAGCTCAAATGAAAGATACGCACAATCATCTCCCATTCTTATAGCTTGAGCACAAAGATTTTGAAGCATTCTTGATTTACCTGCTTTAGGTGCTCCAAGAAAGACCCATAAAGAACCAGTCCAATATCCACCTTTAGAACATAAATCTATAAAAGAATACCCTGATTTATGTCTAGCAAGTTTCTTAGTTTTATGTGCCTCTGGATCATATAAATTAACTCCATCATCAAGATTATTAAAATCTATTCCAGAATTTCTTGTAAATATATTTTTAGCTTTATCTACTATTTCTTGATAATTTTCTGTATTTACATCACTTTGTACAGTTTTAATATATGTAGCTGCATTTTGTACACCATCAATCAATGAAGACCAAGATAAAAAAGCCTTTACTGTATTTGAAAGCCATTCTTCATCATAATTATTTAAAGTATTAGCTACAGCCCATAATTGTGTTATTATATTTGGTGTTAAATATTGTTTAATATCATCATTTATATCAGAAATACTAATTAACTTAATAACTTGTTCTGCACTTGGAATAGCCTGATATTTCATGACATAAGGCTTAAGTATCTTGAATAATTCTCTAAGATAACTTAAATTAAAAAATTCAGGTTTACATTGTTCTGTTAAATTAGTATTTTTTAAAATATAATGAAATACAACTTGCTCTAAATCTTGATTCATATAATTTTAAATTTTATTAATAATATTCCTTATGAAATTTAAAATTATATAAATTTAAATAAAAAAAGATTTCAACTTAGAAAAAATGTTCTAAATTGAAATCTTAAAATAATTTTAATTTGAAATTATATATTCTTTAAATTGATATATTGCATATTGTATATTAAATATTAGAAAAATCTAATCCTTTTTTCTTCATATTATTATAAAAAAGATTTTGCTCTTCATGATTAGCAATTCTTTCAAAATCAAATAAATCTGAATCAAAAGCAATTGCCATTTTACTACCATCATGAATTATCAAATGAGATTTCATTTCCATAGCAATTTTATATATAAATATATTATGCCACACCCATTCATTTGTTTCTTTATTATAAAATTTCTCTTTTTTAACAGCTTCTATATAAATGCAATATCTATTTCCTAAAGGTTTATCATAATAAATTACAAATTCCCCAGGACATATTTTAATTTCATTATTGTTTTTCATATTACCAACAATCTACATCTGTTACATCTTTTTTATCTATAATTTTAAGATTATGTTTTTTATCTATATAAACATATCTTATTTCTACTCCTAATCCAATTCCACTACTTCTATCAAGGGCTACTTCAAAATATGGATTATATTTTTTATATTTCTTATAATTAGGATTATTTATACATTCTTTTTTAAATAATTCAATATCATCTGACTCTTTCTTATTAAGAGAATAAGTTTCTCCTTTTTCAAAAGAACGTGGATCTATATTTTTTTCTTTCTTTTTAATATAGTTTTTAATAAATTCTTGATTTATATCTTCAAATACTCCATTCATATTTTATTACAAATTGATAATTTTTATTGGTTTCATATTAAAACTACTAGGAGTTATAACAACTTTATTTTCTTTAAGAAGAACATTTTTTGAAAAAGATTCTGGTGGATAATTCCAAGTCTTAATTTTAGAATTATTAAGATATGGACTAAAATTAGCGCCAAATGCTACATTCTTAATATTATTTTTCTCAATTTCCTCTTCAAGATAATCAAAAGCCTCTTTATCCATACTATTTTTTGAACGACCAGAAGCCATTAATGGAAGAAGAACATGATACTTAATTTCATCTCCGTAATCTTTTTGTAATTTAATAAATTCATCTACACTATTTTTATCACTAATAATATGATGAATATTAATATTTGTATTTCCAAATTCAGCTAATGCTTCAATAGCAGATTTAGCTTTATTTCTTAAATTAGGATTACTATATGAAACAGCTACTCCTCCAACATATTTCTTGGTATAATCAAGAATTTCCCAAGCCTTAGCCAACATTTCATGTCGTTCACTTTCAGAATAATCTTTATAAATTTCATTCTTATCACAATGGCCAGCCATACCAAGAATTACACCATTAGTTGTAAAATTTGGAACTACTCCTGTTTCATAAACAGTCTTTAAAAAAGAAGAAAATTCTGGATGCTCTGTTGGTTCTCCTTCAGACCCAATAGCAATTTGAAATGGCTTTTGTGTATATGTAACTTTTAGTTGTTGCTTAATTTCTTTTCTCCTAATATAGCTTTTAGCAAAATGAATTTGCATTTTATTAGGATCCATAGTTTTAAATAATACTCCTGCAATGGCTTCAGCTAAAATATCATCTTTCAAATCATATCCAACTTTATCTTCATATTTAGACATCCATTTTTTCCAAGTTTGATTAATACCTTTATAATGATATCCATTTGGACTTGCTGCTACATAACAAAAACTACATTTACCAGTAGAACAAAATGGACCTAAAGATACATCATAAAATTCACTTTTATCTGGTTCAAGCTCTTTAGCTATACCCTCACCAAATCTTACAGTCTTAAGATCTCGCCAAACAGCATTATAATTATGTTCAGTACTAATTCTACGTTTGATTCCGAAATTATTAAAATCTATCATTATTCTTTATTTTTTAAAATGAATATTATCTAATTATTATCTAAATATTGCCTTTTTATTTTTCAATCAATACTCCAAACATTAAAATATACTCATCTGGAATTAAGAAATAAGTACTATGAGTATTATATGTTGAATGATTATAGATCTTCTTACGAATACAAAAAGCCTTATACTTATCCATAATCATACAAAGATCCATATAAGATACAAGATAATCTGAATTATCTTCAAAATGGAATACAAAATCACGCCCATCAAACATAGATGAAGATATGCTGTGATACATATTACCTACATTCTCAATATTTCGAGAAATTGTATGATATTTCTTTATTTTACACATATTGCTTATATTTTTTATTTCTACTGCAAATATAATACAATTTCTCGAAACTAAAAAATTTAGAATGAAATTTTAACTTCTTTTAATATTAATGCCTATAATCCATCCAAATACATTGATTTTCTGCATCATCATATACAGCTTCACAATCTGTAAAATGATCTTCAATGTCTATCCAGTAAAGATTTTTCTCATTGAGTATCTTTTGAATATAATCTTTATGTTCTATAATATATTCATTAGTAAAATCATTAGCTACTAAAAAAGTATCAGAAAAATTCCCATAATGTCTTTCATCAGCTAATTCTAAAATATCTGGAAGATTAAAAACTTGAGCTATCATTTCTAATTCATAAGATAGATCACTTGCTCCACTTTTACTATAAGGATTTAATTCATCCCAAGTTATCTTATAATAATATGTACATTCTGAAAATCCAGGAAAATTTTCATGATCATAATAATCTACAAACTTATCTCCATCAGATATTACAAATACTGTAGAACTAGAATTTGTAATAACATCACTCTTAGATTGAATATATATCATAAATTTTATAATTTCTAATTTTTAATACAAAAAATTTAATCTAATTTAATTTTATCATTAGGATAAAACTTATTATATTCATTGATTATAGTATCAATATATTCTAATTGATTAGATAAATCATCCCAATGCTTTTGGCCATTATTAGAATTTAAATCTTCTTTAGAATAATTTTCAAGTTCTTTTAAAATTTTCTTTCTATTTTTTGGAAGTTTTATTTTAATCCAATCTTTATATAATTTTGTAGATACTGTAGAACATTCAAACCATTCTTCATTTGGTTTTAAAACTAAATATGAATGTTTTTTAATATCATCTTTTGTCGGAATACGATGAAATATATCGGATGTTATAATTTTAGTCTTTTTATCCCTTTTACAAAATCCACTAACATCTTCTATATCTAAAACATTATAATTTTTTATAAGATAATGTATTTTAGATACAAACCCCAAATCTATATCTACATATAAATACCCCTCTGGAAGATATTCATATTTAGGTCTTACCACACCATTTATACAATTTTCATATTGATATTTAAGATCATATTCACTAATAGTTTTATTATTATAAGCAGTTAATTCACCACCCATTCCACTACAAGAATTTTCTCTCAATTCTCCTATTTCATTATCATAATAAGAATTAGGAGCAAAATACTTTAATTCTTCAATAATTTCTCTTGGAGTTTTATCAGTTTTAACCAAAAAAACTTCAGAACTAGAATTAGTTATAATATCACTAATAGATTGAATATGTATCATTTAAAAAATTCTATTTTATTATAGTTCTTATATTTTTATATTTCTATAAACATAAAAAGACTAAAAATAAAAATAATTTTTAGTCTTTTTAATTTAAATTAACTATTTAATTACGTTATTAAAAGTATTAAATGTATTAATAATTATTCTACTTTTTACATACTTCCTGCAATCGTTTGAAACGGATTGCGGTATCGTATCGGACATATTTAGCACTCTTCATATCGCAAAGATAAGAAGAATAATTCAAATAATCAAACATTTCTACATAGTTTTAATGGTTTTTATTATTATATATTTTCTATTTTAACATGAACTAACTTCACTATCTAATTTAATAATATCATTAATAGCTTTATGAAGTTCCTTAGCTTTTTTATCTGTACCATTATTAATTGGTTTTACATATACTGAAGGATATAGAAGAGTTCCTTCATAATTTTCATCTATACCATCAAGACAATCTGACATATAGTCATCAAATTTATCAGCTAAATTTGAATCTATCTCATAATCAGAATCTTGAACATTATATTTCTTAACGAGATCTTCAATATTTCCTTCTTTATTATCAAGCCATGCAATAAATTGCTGTGGGGTTCCTCCACTCTCTTCTTTTATTTCATTTTCCCAATCTTCAGAAAGAATATAATTATATTCTGGTTTATTCCCCAATAATTCCAAAAAATAATCATAATCTGTAGGATGTCTATAATCTAATCCAATTTCATAATTATCAAAAATATGAGAATCTACAGATGATAAAAGAGTCTTAATAGTATCAAGAAAAGCATTATCTACTATAATAAAAGATTCAGATGAACTATTTGTTATAATATCACTAGCACTTTGTATTTTAATCATAAATCTATAAATAAAATATATTTAAAAATTATATATTAAGGTTTTTTTATTGATTAAAAGTATATGTCATTTTATGAATTATATCTACACATTCATTCCAATGATCTATATTTTTTTGATTCATTAATAAAGAATCAAAACTTTGCTTTTTATGTTTTCTTAATCCATTAAGAAGAATTTTAAACATATTATTATCTAAAGAAGATTTTGAACATATTTCTCTAACCTTTTTATTTGGTATAAGATCAAAACAAGTACCTGGATAATATCCAGAATTTGGGGATTCCAAATCTACAGCATTTACATTATAATACTTAAATTTAGAAGGCAAATCAAAATCAATCCAATAGGTTTGCTTAAAATCTAAAAATAAATTACAAACAGATTTAATATAATTAGAATTTAAATTTTTTACATAATCATATTTTTCTAAATAATCAGAAAAAACATGTGTAAAAAATTCCAAAGCTAATCTATTATCTTGATTTATTATTTCATTTTTTTGTAATAAATTTTTAATTTGATATATTTCTCCATTATTTCTGAGAATAAATCCTTCTGGATATTCTATACTATGTATATGATTTTCTGGAATAATTAATTTAAGAATTTGATTTAATGTTGTTTTCAAATCAATTTTATTATTAGCAAATTGATTTATAATATTAGAAACATTAATATTTTGAATATCAGATCTTAAACTATCACTTAACAATACAGAATTTACTGAAATCTTATTTAAAATATTATCATGTAAATCTGCTGCAAAATCATTTAATATCAAACTATTATCTTGCTTTTTGGAATCTTCAACATTACTAAGAATATATTTAAAATTATCTTTATATTGAATATTGAATGGTTTACTAACTGGCAAATAGAAAAAAGAAAAAGTATATCCAATATATTTTTTCATAAATTCTAAATTACTTAAAAAAGCTTTAGATATATCTAATATTAAATCTAACCACATTTTATTCAAAATAATATCAGTGGTTTCTATTTCTTTATGATTAGATTTATAAAAATTAATTTGTGTTGAAGATAATATTTTAACATGAAAATAATAAGCAGCTATTTTCTCAGATATAGTACAAGATTTAAAATATTGCTTAATATATTTTTTATTCTTTTTAAATAATTCTGAAATATCTTTAATCATTTTTACTTTTTATTTTTTAGCATTTATAAATTTATTATAATTTATTATAATTATAAATTAAAATAAATTATCTTCTGTAGTAGAAGAAGATTCATTTTCATCTTCTAATTTTATTCGTGGTACAACCAAATTATTAATGGTATCTTCACTATGTATCCATTTAGAATCATCTTTAATAATTAAAGATTTAGCTTTTAATGCATCATAAAAAGTATAAGACTTATCAATTTCTGGAAATATTTTCATTACATTATAATAAATTATATTTCCATCATTATTTTTAGATTCAATATCAATAGCATGATATTCTTTCATTTCCTCTAACTTTTCATCAGATTCTATTTCATCAGATTCAACAATCCTAACAAAAGCATTATTGATTTCATCATTTCTATCATGATAAGTTATTATTAAATACTTATTACTATTAGGATCTTTTTTGATATCTGTATGTATAAAATATCCTATACCTTTAAGCCATCCCCTAAAATATTCACTATTTGAAGAATGATCTACATTATAAATCATTTCTATAGGATTTTTAGAATGATTTATAGTCATAATTACTTTATCTAAACTAAGAATGTTGATTTTATTCAAATCAACATTAGCTATCTCATATTTTTTGGTTACATTAATAGCATCTGATAAATCTCTTAATATTTTTGATTTATAAGTTGACATAGGTGGCAACTTATATTCTGTTTTTTTAAACATAATTCTTTCATTTTATTTTTATTTTTTATATAATTAAAATTAAAACATACTACCATTAGGATCAAAAGAAATATTAGATTCAGATTCAATTTCATTATCATTTTCATTAGAATCTATATCTTTTTCTTTTGTCAATTTAAATTTCTTTAAATCTTCAATATATTTTAATTCTTTTTCATATTTTTCAATATCTTTATGAACCTGCTCTGGATATATTTCTAAAGCAAATTTTACATCTTTAACAGAAAAATTTCTTTTAGCTACATAAGAAGATAAAGTTTTATCTGGTATTTTTTTAAATTTTTTATAATTTTCTTCTGCTGATTTTTTCTTTCCTTTAGCATATATAAATCCAGGAACTCTATTATATCCTTGTGTTCTAATAAAGGTTTCCCAACATCTAATAACTTGTGCAGGATTAATTTTATAATGATTGAATACTTGTGCTTGCATGGGATATTGAATAGACATTCTTTCATTAATAATGAAATAATTTCTAGACAAATCCAAATCAGAAAACTTCATAAAAGCTTCATGATTTGTAAACATCTTATTAATAATATCAAAAGGGCTGAGAACCTGTTTTTTGTCCTCAGCCTTTATTGTATTTTTTGTTCTTGGCATTATTGACTTATAACTTATAAT
>LAHS01003756.1_pt1 | contig 11366 bp, 11 predicted proteins | sample 329651 | NCBI WGS metagenome assembly LAHS01 (sample SAMN03275699, study PRJNA271635) | activated sludge metagenome | isolation source: sample C-1 Sludge from hydrolytic chamber (first chamber) of Anaerobic... | reverse complement strand
GATGAACCAACTGCTGGACTTGATCCAACAGCAAAAGAAGAATTATTGGTTTTCTTAACAGAACTAAATACAAAGATGAACAAATCAATTATAATAATTACTCATGACATGGAAGTCGTTTCTAAATTTGCCAAAAGAGTAATTGTAATGAAAAAAGGTAATGTAATGTTTGATGGTACAAAAGATGATTTGTTTAAAAATGAAGAAATAATTAGGGACTGTAATCTAGATTATCCAGAAATAGTAAAAATAATGAAACAACTTAAAGATAGATTAAATGTAGATTTAGATGTTTATCAATTTACGATTGAAGATGCTTACAAAGAGTTAGCAAAAAAAGTAGGTGAAGAAGTATGAACAGTAAAATGATCTTTGGTCAATATTACAATTCAAATTCTTTTATTCACAGACTTGATCCAAGAACTAAATTAATTTGTTTATTTGTTTTAATGATTGCAATTTTTTTAATAAATAATATATATTTTTTATTAGGAATGTTAGGCATTGTCTTATTAATTGTAATATCATCAAAAATACCACTTAAGAGATTCTTACAAAGTTTTAGAATGATGACAATGATTTTAGTGTTTACTGTATTCTTTCAACTTTTGTTTGTAAATACAGGTAGAATTGTTCAAAGTTTTGATTTTGATATGCGTGTTTTAAATTTAGCTATTTCAATATTTCTACTTATTGTTTTTATCTTGATGGGTAAAGTATATCGAAAACATCGTATGATTACATTTTTATTATTTTTCATACTTGCAATGTATTTGCAAACTGAAATAAAAACTTCACAAAGTCTATTTACTTATAATATAACTATATATGAAGATGGACTATATACTGCACTTAAAATATTACTTAGAATAATCAACTTAATTTGTATTTCTAGTTTACTTACCTTTACAACAAAACCAACTGATTTAAATAATGGTTTAGAGAGTGTAAGTAAGCCTCTAAAATTACTAAAGGTGAATGTAAGTATATTATCTATGATGATATCTATTGCTTTAAGGTTTATACCAACACTAATTAATGAGGCAAATAGAATCCTTAAAGCTCAAGCATCTCGTGGAGTTGACTTTAAAGAAGGCAAACTACGTGACAAGGTTGTTCAAATTATATCATTATTAATTCCAATGATTGTAATTGCTTATAAAAGAGCAGAAGATTTATCTAATGCAATGGAAGCAAGAGGATATATTCCAGGAGCAACAAGAACTAGTGTAAATCAATTAGTATTTCATAAGACGGATTATTTTGCTTTTATCTTTACTATATTAATTCTTACATCAGTAATTCTATTAAGGGTTTTAGTATGAGATATAAATGTATAATTAGCTATGATGGTTCTATGTTTCATGGTTTTCAAGTTCAAGGTAACTTAAGAACAGTTCAAAATGAAATTGAAAATGTATTGCTAATTATTACAAAAAATAACATTAGAGTTCACCCATCAGGACGAACTGACACTGGAGTTCATAGTTTAGGGCAAGTAATTCATTTTGATACCGATGTCAGTATGGAAGAGTGGCAAATGAAAAATGCTATTAACTCACGACTTCCAAGAGATATTTATATAAAAAATGTAGAAATAGTTGATGAGACTTTTCATGCAAGATATAATGCGAAAAGCAAAACATATCACTATATAATTGATATAGGTGAATATAATCCAATAAATGAAAAATATCGTTATTATTTTAAATATAAATTAGATATTGATAAAATGATTGGTGCTTCCTCAATATTTATTGGTGAACATGACTTTAAATCATTTACTAAAAATCATAAAATTGATAACACAATTAGAACAATTTCTTCAATTGATTTTGAATTAATTGATAGTCAAATAATTGTGAAATTTATTGGTAATGGTTTTCTTCATAATATGGTAAGAATTATTATAGCTATGCTACTTGAAGTAGGAAAAGGTAAATTAACTAAAGATGATTTAACAAAAATCCTAGAAAGTAAAAACCGCATTCTTGCTCCAAAAACTGCACCTGCAAATGGGTTATATTTAATGGAAGTTAAGTATTGATACTAAAGCTCAAAAATCGCTTAGAATAGTTTTTATAAGCTGCCCATCTTAGTTTATGAATGTATAACTAAAACTGGTTTTAAGCCTAATTTGATATCAAATAAATGAAGTGACTCGTATATAATAAAAATCCCCCTAGTTTATTGACTAAGAGGATTTTTTTTAATTGACTTTCGAATCTTTTTAAAAGTCATAATTAATGTTAATATTATAATATTTATTAGTACAATTATAGAGCCAGTTGGAACTGAAACATTGTAACTAATTACAAACCCAAGTATAACAGATATCTCTGAAAATAAAATAGAAAATATGCAAGACTTTTTAAATGAATCAGCAACTAGTATACTCGAGGCTACTGGCAAGATCATTAATGATGAAATTAATAATACGCCAATAATCTCCATAAAAATAGATATAAATAATGCAAGAACAATTGTTATCATTAATTGCATTGCTTTAACATTTATTCCAGATAATTTCGCATATGTTTCATCAAAACATAAAGTAATTATTTTTTGATAATAAATAAGTATTATTACAAAAATAATAATAGTAATTAAAACAATAAAGATTAAATCATGACTATCAACAGCATAAATACTACCGAATAATAGTGAATTAGTTCTTCCTTTATTTCCATTATCACTAAGAGCTATAAATATTCCAGATAAGGCAACGCCTAAACTCATTATGATTGGCATTGATAACTCTTTATAATTTTTATAAAATCCACGTAACTTTTCAATTAATAAAGTACCTACTACGGAAAAGATAATTCCTATCCATATCGGTTCAACAAAAGTTGAAATCCATGTATTTTCCGTAAGAGCACCTAAGTATACCCCTAAAGCTACACCAGCAAGTGAGAAATGACTTAATGTATCAGCAATAAATGATAAACGTCTTATAACTACAACAGTTCCAATTAATGGAGCAAGTAAACCTACTAGAATACCAGCAACTAATGCAAACTGCAACATTTCAAGGTCAAGTAAATATTTGAAGAAATCAAAAAAACCAGATCCTATAATCATAAATCACACCTACTTACAAATGAAAAATCCATTACATCATCTAAGTTTAAGTAATAATCAGTTAAATCTGAAACAAATGTGTTATCATGTGTAACAAGAATTATCGTAATTTTTCTTTCTTTTAACTTCTTTAATAGAGAAGTAATACTTACTATTGTATTAGCATCAACTCCAGCAGTTGGTTCATCAAGAATTAATAAACGAGGCTTGTTTATAAGCGCTCTAGCTATCAATACTCTTTGTAATTGTCCACCACTTAAATTGTTTATATTTTCATTATAAAATTTATTTAAGTCAAGTATGTTTATTATTGATGTATAATAATCATTATTTGATTTCTCACGATAAGCTGCTGTTAATATTTCTTTTACTGTGATTGGAAATTCAGAATTAAAATTTGTTGACTGAGGAACATAACCAATAATTAGTTGATTATGTTGCAAATTAATGTCAATGTCATCAAGAAATATTGAATCATTTGGTACTTTTACTAAGTTTAAAATACATTTAATTAATGTTGATTTTCCACTACCATTTTTTCCTGTAATTGTAAGAAAATCGCCACTATTTAAAGTAAAGTTTATCTTATTTAAAATATATCTTTGTGAATATGCAAATGAAAGGTCTTTAACTTTTAAGCGCATGTTGTACACCTCATATGTAAATTCTAGCACACATTTCAAATTTATACAAGTTAAATCTTTATTTTTTAGAGGTTTTATGAGATAATATAAAGAGTAGAAAAAAAGGAGAAATTTGTATGAAAGGTATATTTATTACGTTTGAAGGAACAGAAGGAAGTGGGAAAACTACAATAATTGAAAACATCCAAAGAGATCTAACTTCTTTAGACTATCAAGTTATAAAAACTCGCGAACCTGGCGGTAGTAAAATATCTGAAGAAATTCGTAATGTTATTCTAAATGTTGATAATATAAATATGGATGCTGTTACGGAAGCCTTGCTTTATGCAGCAAGTAGAAGACAACATTTAATTGAAGTTGTACTTCCTAATTTAAAAGCAGGAAAAATTGTTTTATGTGATAGATATATTGATTCCTCATTAGCTTATCAAGGATATGCTAGGGGACTTGGAATAGATGAAGTATATCAAATGAATCAATTTGCAACATCTGGTTTATTACCTAATTTGACCATTTATATTGATGTTAATCCTAATGTGGGTTTAAGTAGAATAAAACAAAATCATCGTGATGTTAATAGATTAGATTTAGAGAATATAAATTTTCATGATAAAGTATATAATGGATATAAACTAGTTAGTAACAAGTTCTCAGATAGAATTAAAGTAATTGACGGTGAAAAGTCACTTGAAGAAGTATATGAAAACGTGAAAAAGGCGATTTTAGACTATTTGGAGAGTACTGATGGACTACAATAAGTTAAAAAAATATCAAGCAGATGTTGTTCATTTACTAGATAATAGTATTAAAAAAAATAGACTTGTCCATATATATTTGTTTCATGGAGAAAAGGGAACAATGAAGAAAGAGGCTTCTTTATACCTTGCCAGTAAAATACTAGGTATGGATATAAAGAATATGGATGAAGATTCTTTAAAGTCTCTTGGAATATTTAGTTTATCGCCTGAAAAAGAAACTATTAAAAAAGAGCAAATAACTGATTTACTTCATGAATTTAGTCTCACTCATGAGGAAAAAAGAATATTTATTATTGATGATATTGATAAAGCAACTACTGCAAGTAGCAATTCACTGTTAAAGTTTTTAGAAGAGACAAAAGATAATGTATATGGTATCTTGTTAACTGAAAACATAAATTTGGTTCTTCCTACGATTATATCTAGATCTCAAGTAGTTAGATTTAATCCAATTAATAAAGATGTTATTTATGAATTGCTTTTAGAAGAAAAAGTAAATGAAGAAGTTTCTTCTGTTTTATCTTCTATTACAAATAATTTAGATGAAGCGCTTGTGTTATCAAAGGATAAAATGTTTATTGAAACATTGGAACTTGTGAAAAGGATTGGAATGAGTTTTGAAGATGAAAAACTCGATCCTATTATCGTAATGGCAGATTCGGGTAGATTTATAATGAATGAAGGAAGTAAAACTTATCATAATTTATTTATTGATATGTTAACAACTCTCCAAAGCGATAAAGTTAAAAAATTGCTAAATAGTAATGGGATTATTTTTAAAACATTACTAAATTCTTCAACTATTACACTACCATTAGAGGTAGAAATTAAAATACTTGAAATAGTTATGGAATTAAAATCTAAAATCAAGTATAATATAAACATGGAATTGGCATATTTAGAAATGCTAATCGCAGTAAAGAGGTGTTGAAATGGCCAAAGTCGTAGGGATAGGGTTTAAAGACGTCGGCAAAATATATTGGTTTAATCCAAACAACCTAAAAGTAAAAGCAGGATTTCTAGTGGTTGTTGAAACAGTTAGAGGACTAGAACTTGGTAAAGTTTTAGAAGATATAAAAGAAGTCGATGATAAAGAATTAGAGCACGAGTTAAAGGATGTCATTAGAATAGCTAATGAAAAAGATATAAAAAACTATCAAGAGAATGAACAAAAAGCAAGTATAGCTATTAATAGAATCAAGCAAATTATTTCCGAACACAAACTAGATATGAAAACTGTTGGTTGTGATTATACACTAGATGGATCAAAATTATTGATTTATTATAATGCGGAAGGGCGAGTTGATTTTCGTGAACTTGTTAAAGATTTAGCTAGTGAATTTAAAGTTCGTATTGAATTACGTCAAATTGGGCAACGTGAAGGCGCAAAAATGCTTGGTGCTGTAGGTACTTGTGGTCGTGAAGTTTGTTGTAAGAAACATTTACGTGAATTTGATTTAGTAACAATGAAAATGGCTAAAGATCAAGGTATGGCTCTATCAGCTAGTAAAATAGCTGGAGTTTGTGGAAAACTAATGTGCTGTATTAGTTTTGAAAATGATTTTTACGTTGATGCTAGAAAAAGAATTCCAGGAGTAGGAGATATTGTAAAAACACCTACTTGTGGAGGTTGCAAAGTAATTTCAGTTGATTATTTAAGAGAACTTGTTAAAACTCAAAATAAAGAAGAAGATATTATTGAAGAGTGGAAAGCAAACGAAGTTAAAAAAATAAAACATACTGATAAGAATGTTGGGAAACAAGATGGAATTGATTCATGAGTTATTAGGATATCAAAATATTAAAATTATTCAAAATGATGATATGTTTAGTTTTTCACTCGATTCAATGTTACTTGCTGACTTTGTTAAAACATCAGCAAAAACTAAAAACATAATTGAATTAGGATGTGGAAACGCACCAATTTGTTTATTTCTTACAATGAAAACAAAAGCTAGGATAGTAGGCGTTGAAATTCAAGAAGAAGTTGCTTCATTAGCAAAAAGAAGTGTAGAAATGAATCATTTTGAAAATCAAATTGAGATAATTAATGCAGATTTAAATGGTATATATAAAAGAGGATTTGCAAATACTTTTGATATTGTTATTTCAAATCCACCTTATTTTAAACTTCTTCCAACAAGTAATTTAAATAAGAATGACTTTTTAACAATTGCAAGACATGAAGTAAAAGCAAATCTTGAAGGAATAGTAGATGAAGCAAGAAAACTGCTTGTTGATGGTGGATCACTATTTATGGTGCATCGCGTTGAAAGACTAGATGAAATTTTTTTAACACTTAAAAATTATAAATTTAGTCCTAAAACAATTAAATTTATTTATACTAAGGTTTCTTCTGATAATGCATTACTTATTTTAATTGAAGCGAAGAAAAATAGGAATGCAGGTTTAAAGGTCCTAAAACCGATATATTGTTATAATGATACTGGGGAATATACTGACGAAGTTAAAAAAATATTCAATTTCAACAAACCAAATCATTAATATATGTTATAATATAATAAAGGAGTGATACATATGTTTTTAAGTTTATTATCAAAAGAGGAAAAACATTATTTTATTGATCTACTAACCAAATTAGTATCTGTTGACGGTGAGGCAAATGAAACAGAATTGCAAGTTATTAATAGATTAAAATATGAAATGGGCGAAGATGTTTTAAAATATCGTAAAAGTAATCAATCTTTAGAAAAATTAATTGAATATTTTTCATCAAAAACTAAATCAACAAGAAACTTAGTATTCATGAATTTAGTTAGTGCTTCTTTATATGATGAATGGTATAGTGTTGAAGAGCATTTCTTAATCGAAGAGATTCAACAAGCTTTTGGATTAACTGATAAAAAGAAATCAGATTTAATGAAGATAGTTTATTCAGAACGCGACTTACGTGAAAAAGCAAAAAGGATTATTTCTGAATGATTCGCCAAAAATCATATATAGATGAAAAAGCAACATTGTATTTAGTACCTACTCCAATTGGAAATTTTTCTGATATGACCTATCGAGCAGTTGAGATATTAAATAGTGTTGATATCATTTTTTGTGAAGATACAAGGGTGACTAAGGTTTTACTTAGTCACTTTAACATAAATACTAAACTTTCAAGTTATCATATTTTTAATGAGGAAGTCAAAGCCGATGAAATTATTTCTTTACTTGAAGAAGGTAAACTAGTAGCCCTAGTTAGCGATGCTGGTCTACCTTGTATTAGTGATCCTGGTTTTTTAATATCAAAAAAAGCAATAGAAAAAGGCTTTAATGTTATAAGTTTACCTGGAGCAAATGCTGCTTTAACCGCACTTGTTGCATCTGGACTCCCAAGTGAAAAATTTTACTTTCATGGGTTTTTACCAAGTAAACAAGGGCAAAGGCAAAAAGAAATTGCTAGTTTAAAAGATATTAATTATACAATTATATTTTATGAAGCACCTCATAGAATACTTTCAACATTATCTGATATGTTAGAAGTTCTAGGTAATAGAGAAGTAGTGGTTGGACGTGAATTAACAAAAAAATTCGAAGAGTATATTAGAGGAAATTTAGAAGATATTGTTAGTGAAATTGGTCAACTAAAAGGTGAAATCGTTATAGTTCTTAAAGGAAATGACAAAAATATAGTTTCAAAAGATTTAGAAAACTTAAGTATTAAAGAGCATTATAACTATTATATAAACGAAGGATTAGATGAAAAAGAAGCAATGAAAAAAGTTGCAAGTGATAGAAAAGTTTCTAAAAGTGAAGTTTATAAAGAAGTGAAAGTTAATTAGTAAGCTAGAACAAAGGTTCTAGTTTTTTTATTACAAATAAATAAAATATCAAACATATAATGTATTGTACAAAAAAACTAGATATGATACAATTATATTATAGTTATAGATATTAGAAAAGGAGAAAATAAAATGAAATTATTAAAACTTTATAAAAGTTTTTATCTAGTAATGCTTTTTTTATTAGTGTTTGTGTTATCAGGATGTTTTTTATTTCAAAAGAATAGTTTTCCCCCAGCTGATCTTACGAATGATAATATTAATGTAATGCTTACAAGAACTGATGGATGGAAAAAGATTATTGATGAGCCTTTATTTGATGAATGGCGTATGAAGTATATTGATGGGTCCACTGCCACAATTCCAATTACTGCGGAGATTTTACGTCAATTTTATGATTATTCAGATGAGAAACTTAATCAATCAGAGTATGTGAGACACTCAACAACCCATAATGCTTATATCAATTTAATTGATAAAGAGGTTGATAAAAGAATTATTTTTGTTACTCCACCATCAGTTGAGGAATTAGCATATGCAAAGGAAAAGAACGTTGAATTGGATTTAAGACCAATTGCAAGAGATGCTTTCGTGTTTATTACTCATATTGATAATCCTATTGATAGTTTAACAGTTGAACAAATTCAAAAGATATATTCTGGAGAGATTACTAATTGGAAAGACCTTGGGGGAAACGATTCTGATATATTTGCATATCAACGTGAACCTAATTCTGGCAGTCAAACAGCAATGGAAAATTTAGTTATGCAAGGAGTTGAAATGGTAGAACCAATAACAACAAAAACGCGTGCAATTTATGGTATGGGAAGCCTAGTTGATGCGGTTGCTGAATATCAAAATGGACCAAGCTCAATTGGGTATACTTATAATTACTATATTAATAATCTATATAAGAGTGATTTGATTAAAACAATAAAAATAAATGGAATATCCCCATCAAGCGAAAATCTTATTTCTTCAATATATCCATTTACTACAGCATATTATGGAGTCATTAGAAAAGATTCGCCAGAAGAAAGTTATGAGCGAAAATTGCTTGATTTTTTAGAAACAAAGCTTGGTCAAGATTTAATCGCAATGGCTGGATATGTAAAATATAAAGAGTAATATTAAAGGGATGAATTAGTCCCTTTTTTAAACTTTAAGATAAATTTTTAAGTTTATTAGATTTTACTTTAAAATTTTATATAAATTTGTTATAATATTACATAAGAGGTACCTATTATGAGAGAAATTATCAATTTGAACTACAATTGGCTATTTAATAATGAATTTTACGATGAATACATTAAAGATTATAATAATGTGAGTGGCTTTGAGTTAGTAGACATTCCTCATAATGCTGTAGATATTAGTTATAACTACTTTAATGAATCTAGCCTTTTAATCGATTGTACATATAAAAAAGAAATATATATTAAAGATGAGTGGATTGATAAAAACCTTGTCTTACAATTTGAAGGAATTAGTAATATTAGTAATATTTTTATTAATGATGAATTTGTTATGACTCATAAAGGCGCATATACTGCATTTTCATGCAATATAACAGAATATGTGAAATATGGGGAAAACAATATGATCACTATTTATGTTGATAGCCATGAAAATAACTTTGTTCCCCCATTTGGTGGTGAAATAGATTTCTTAAGTTTTGGTGGTATATATCGCGAAGTTAGTTTAGCCGTTTTAGATAAAGCATGTATTGATGATATCTTTGTGAAAACAAAAGATGCTGTCAATTCATCAATCTTAAATTTAGAATTAGAATTAACGACAACAGAAGGTATGCTAGAAATTAGTATTATAGATAAAGAACTAGAAATAATCAACACAAAGGTCCAAATTAGTAAAAACAAAATGAATGTAAACCTAGATTTAGGCAAAAAAACATTATGGAGTATTGATAATCCTTATTTATATAAAGTAATTGTAAAACTATTTCAAGAAGATGAACTAATTGACGAGGCAGATGAAAGATTTGGATTTAGAGAGGTTAAATTCGAAAAAGATGGGTTTTACTTAAACCAACAAAAAGTAAAATTAATTGGTCTTAGTCGTCATCAATCATATCCTTATATAGGGATGGCTATGCCAAAAAGAGTACAAGAAGAAGATGCAGATATTTTGAAATATCTATTAGGATGTAATGTTGTTAGATGTAGTAATTATCCTCAATCTAAACACTTTTTAAATAGATGTGATGAAATAGGTTTATTAGTTCTTGAAGAAATCCCCGGGTATCAATATATTGGTAATGCTGAATGGAAAGAATTATCTTATGGATTTGTTAAATCTATGATTAGAAAAGATCGTAATCATCCTTCTATTATTCTTTGGGGAGTTAGAATAAGTGGATCAAAGGACAATCATGAATTTTACATGAAAACTAATGAAATTGCTCATGGATTAGATGATACAAGACAAACTACTGGAGTAAGAAACTTTAGCGGAAGTAAGTTACTAGAAGATGTTTATGCGTATGATGATTACTCTTATAAAGTCAATATATCATCAAAAAGAAAAGCTACAAAAGGGAAACATCCTTATTTAGTTACAGCACATAATGGATATGCGTATCCAACAAGACCTATAGATGATGAGAAAAGGTTGTATAAACATGCATATAGACATCTAAATGTAATTAATAATATTTATAATGATAATGGTATAAGTGGAGTAATAGGCTCAAGCTTATTTGATTATAACTCACATTATTCACAAACATGTAAAGATGGTATAAGCTATTATGGTGTATTGGATATGTATCGAAATTCAAAACCTGCAAGTCTAATATATGCTTCTGAATTGAGCAATAATATTATTCTAGATATTACATCAAGCTTGGAATCTAAATATGATAATAATTTAGTCTATGTTATTACAAATTGTGATTATGTGAAAGTATATAGAAATGATGAATTAATCGGATCTTTTTTCCCTAATAATAAGGAGTTTAAGAATTTAAAGCATCCACCAATTCTTATAAATGACTTTATTGGTGACTTAATTGAAAAGCATGAAGGTCTTAGTCATAAAGATAGTGAGATTGTAAAAAGTATAATAAA
>LAHS01006774.1_pt1 | contig 11403 bp, 11 predicted proteins | sample 329651 | NCBI WGS metagenome assembly LAHS01 (sample SAMN03275699, study PRJNA271635) | activated sludge metagenome | isolation source: sample C-1 Sludge from hydrolytic chamber (first chamber) of Anaerobic... | reverse complement strand
AGGAACATATCGCCGTTGGACATATCCTTGAATACGACGGGGCGATAGTTTTCGGGATGAATACCTTTTTTCATTTTAATCTAATATGTTAATGCATTAATATTATCGCTATAAACAGATAGCGGCTACAAAATTACGAAGAATTCTGCAGCCGCACAAATAAATATCGAATTAATTTATTTCAATGTTATTTTAATGCTCTTGATATACAGGGCGCCAACTTTGTCATTGGCAATAGTAAAGAACTTATAGCTTGCACTGCTAAGATCGTACACATAGGTGTACTCCTTGTAGTTACCATTCTCCGTGACGGCAGGAGTAGCTGTAATAGCTGTACCAGAGGGGTGAGCAGTTGTACCTGCATAGAAGCTATAGCTGGGTTCGTAAGTGCCACTCTTAGCCACGCTCATTACAACGGTTACTTTAGCTATGTCAGTGCCGAAGGCATCTGCATTGAATAGGAAGCCCTGCTTGGAAGCGTCGTTAGCATTACCTTGCATTTGGATACCCTCACCGTTCTTTCCTTCAGAAATACACACCTTAGCACCTTTATAGGTAATATTGTTATATTTCCATGTATACCATGTATTCTCGTCTGAGGTGCTTTGATTACCGTATTTGTTAGTATCAAGGGTTACACCTCCAATAGCACCACTTGCAATGAGGGCTGCTGTCATCGCATCGCCTGCACCCTCTCCTCCTGTACTTCCTCCTGTATTCGGCGTGGAAGAGGTCTTACCATTAACAGAAATAAGCTGACTATTCGACGTTACCTCGGGGGTATTTCCCTTGTAATTGATCAGTTTACCCTTAAGCACTACCTTATCTCCAGCCATGGGCATGTTGTCGGCAGTAAAATTGTCACCATTGAACGACTTTCCGCCGTAAATGTAGAGCTTACCAGCCTCTGTCCCATCGTCAGAAAGGTAGTACGTTGCACTGCTATATTTAGTGCTAAACGTAGGTGTACCAACTACAGTGCCAGAGATGTAGACATCCTCCGTGGCCTTGTCGGCCTCTAATCCAGCAATGATGCTCTGTGCTTTAGCAATGTTGTAGGGCGATGCCTCGGTACCTTCTCCCACAGGATCGCCAATTGACGTGGAAGGCGTTTCAGGCGTTGTACTTCCCTTCACACCGTTGACAGAGATCAGGCTGCTACCCTGCTTCACCTCCTTGGTGGCATTATAGATGATCAGTACGCCGCTGAACACCACCTCGTCGTCAACTTTCAGATCAGAGGCAGAGGCAAACTTGGCACCTCCGAAGCTCATACCACGATAGATCTCGAGCGTGGTCTTGCCGCCCTTGGTATCGGCGATGTAATAGATCAGGCTACCGAACTGGGGATCAAAGCTGCTTGCCTCAACCTTGGTAACAAAACCTTTCACCACGACAGGACTCTCGGTCTGCACGCCTTCCGTAATGATCTGCAATGCCTTGGCCACATTATATGGGCTGGCTTCCGTACCTTCGCCCGCGGGCTCGACAGTTACCTCGGTCGATCCGCCGTTATTATAGTTGAGATCGTATGGAGCAGGCACGTCCTCACAACTCGTGAACGCAAAAGCCATCATTGCAAAGGCAAATGCTGATTTGATAAATTTATTCATGACTTATCTTTTTATTGTTTGTTTCTTTTTATAGTTTTGATTGTATGGGAAGCATGATGCTCATGTGTCTCATTTCACCTCTTCCACATCGTCGAGGGTGCGGACAATGATCTCCCATGAGTTGTTGAAGCGCTTCATGATCCCCGTCACGTTGACCTTTCCTGTGGGAAGGGCGTTGCCGGCAAACTTAGCGAAATTGCTGGTATAGAGCATCACCTGCGAAGTGGGGTACTCATTGAAATAGACCGACTTCGAACCGGCTCCTCCACCTGCATTGGCATAGGTTTCCTTGCCGTCAGCACCCTTAAACGACACGTTTTTCAGCGTTACGAGCTTGCCACCGTTCTGCGTGCCGTTGCGACCTGCCGTGCCCATGGTGGCATAGTCGATAGGCTCCACGGTCTTCGTCTCGCCGGTGAGTTTGAAGTGCTCTGCCCACAGGTTGCGGTTCATGCGGCTCACCGAGGTGCCCTTATCATTGGTGTAAGGTGTGCCGATGGTGGCCTGTTTGCCATAGTTGCCCACATAGAGATCCTTGAGATCCACGAGGATTTCAGCACCCACAGGCAGCTGCCCATAGATACCTCCCTGCGAGATGGAGATGATGATGGCACCTGTGCCGTCATCGACCGAGATCTCGTTATAGAGGTTTCCCTGCACGTCGTTGCCTGTCACCACTGCCTTGATCTGCATGTCTTCGGTGACCTGTGCATAGGCCTGACCGTCACGATAGTCGGTCTCGATAGCCCTTTTATACTTATCTTTGAGTGCCGCGATTGTCACCACGTTGGTCTCGGCAATAGCATTATTGCCGATATTGACTTCCTCGGCAATTTTCTCGGGCGTGTCCCAGTCGCCGTCCATACAGCTTACGGTGAAGCTGCAGACCACGGCGAGCATGATGATATACCTTAATGTCTTCATTTTCGTGTACATTAGAATTTGTAAGAGATGTTGAGCATACCGTTGGTTCCCCAGGCATAATACTTCTTCGGATTCTTGGAGAAACGGTAGATGCGGCTGTTACCAGTCGAACCGTAATCGGAACGGCTCTGCTCATAGCCACCCGTCACGATGTGCTGATTGTTGAGAAGGTTGTTAACCATAAGGTTGATAGAGAGGCTTCCGTGCTTGAGGTAGATGCTCTTGCCTATGCTTCCGTCAAACATCCAGCCGCCATGTCCCCGATCCTGAGGCGACACCTCGGTGCCGAGGCGATCGACATTGCTCTTGTAGCGCCAGTAAGGAGAGTAGCTCAGATAGATACGGTCGTACCAGTTACCGTTCAGATCGAGGAACCAGCCACCCTGATGATAACTCAACTTGATGGAGGTGGCCGTGAGAGGCGTACCGCTCTCGCGCATGTTCTTCACCAGAGCCACGTCATCATTGTACACACCCTGAGTGGAATTGAGATAGCGTACCTGAGCATCGCTGGTGTTCTTGGCATCGCTCAGCGTACCAATGAGCTTCAGGTTGAAGGCTGAGGTGAGCTTGAAATCGAGTCCACCTTCTACACCATAGTAATCCTTGGTCAGGCCGGTCAGCGAGTTATAGGAGAAGCTATTGATATCATCAAAGTAGAAGCACGTCCACTCCGTGGCATGGGTCACATGGTTATAGTAGCCCGTGATGTTGGCATGCAGCCAGCTGGTCTGTAGCTGATAGCCCAGTTCCGAGGAGAAGATGTGCTCGTTATGCAGGTTACTCACGAAGTCGTTGTTCATCTCGGCAGCCGTAAAGGCATTGGCAGCTTCGGGCGCATGGCTGTCATAGCCCAGACCCAGAGTGATGGTGTTGCCATGACCAAGGTTGAAGTCACCGCTGGCCTTGATGGCACCCTCCACAAACTTAGCCGTCTCGCTCTTGCCATACGAGTTGCTGGCGAAGAGTCCGTTGCGCATTTTGCCGTCGCGCTGCATGGTCTTGCCTCCCAACCGACCGGCTATCATATAATGTACGATACCGAAATTCTCTGCGTAGCTCGTCCAGAGCTGTGCCTTCTGGGTAATGATGTTATAGTCGTAGCCGAACTTGTCACCCTTCCCCACCACGGCATCGGGGTGGTTGAGATCATACTGCAGGGCATCAGACCCGGCGGCATAGCGACCGAGAGCATAATAATTGAGGTTGTGATACTGCGAGGCACCGAGCAGGTCGTCCATAGTCTGATAGTGGCTGGCATTGTTATAGGCCACCACAAAACCATTGTTCCACACGCTGTTCTTGGCCACATGTGAAGTCAGGGTGGAAGCGAGCGTGAGGTTGAGCACGTTGTTATGCTTGGCCTGGATATAGTACATGGCGTCCTGTCCCTGCCTGCTGGCATTGCGGTTGGCATAGATCAGCTGATCGAAGTCGATCTGTCGCAGCTGCTCACTGTTCTTCAGATAGTCTATCTGAGAGAGGAAATCGTTATACCCCTGCTCCGAATTTGACGCATTATCGCCCCACACGTCATAGAAGGTTGACGGCAGGCGCTTCCAATAGTCGGGATGTGGATTCTCGGCATTGCTGTAGTTCAGCTTGGTGCTCTTGTACATGGAGTATTTGCCGAAGATCGAAGTCGACAGCTTGCTCTTGTCGTTCAGTTCCCAGTCCCATGTGAAGATGGCAGCGGGAGCGAAATCGTTTACCACGCGGCTGTTACGTTTCTTCCCGTTCTGATAGCCCCAGTAGGGATTGTATTGGTAGTCGTTGGCCAGCCAGTACATCTCGTCGGTCGATGCTCCCTGCGTTGCACGCTCGGTGGGATTGCCCCATGTAGAAAGCGAGAAGGCATGACGGCCCACCAGTTTCTCCACGGCGAAGAAATAGGACAGCGCATTATAGAACGTGCCCGGTGCGTATCCACGGTTGGCCCAGCGGTAGGTGATGTTGGCCGAATAAGCCCAACCCTTATCGTTCAGTCCGCTGTTGTAGGTGTACATGCCGCGCAGGGTGTAGTTGCGGTTGGCTCCCGAGAGCGTAAGACGATGGCCTGCCGCCATGGCTGCCGAACGGAAATTGTAGTTGTTCGACCCTCCGATACCGCTCATCGAGAAGTTGTTGCTCTCAAAAGGCAGTGCCGACTCCATGCCGCGCGTCTGCTGGTTCAGGCCGCCCACAAGCGAATAGCGGAACTGTCCCGACTCCATATCGTTCACAGGAACCCCATTGATATAGATCTCGTTGTATTTCTGATTGAGTGCACGGTACCGAAACCGCATGGGTGAGAAGAGATAGCCCACCTCGGAGGCGTAGACATTCGAGTTGGAGTTGACGATGGTGACGTTCTGCTCCATATTATCGTCCTCGCCCAGCTGTGCTTCTGTAAACGTAAAAGCAGCCTCACCGACATTGGTCGAGTCGCTTTGCGCGAAGGTCAGCGGAGCGTAGCTGATGGCGACAAGGGCCAAGAGAAGCTTTTTCTGCATAGTTGAATGATTAATAAATGATTATGTAGTGCAAAATAACGATATTTTTTCGAAAACATACAATATATGTTGTTAAATCTTTGGCCAATGGTTGATTATTGGGATTTTATTGCGATATTTGCACTAAACAATTCAATTATTTTTATGAGACACAGACGGATCGTCCTCTCGCTGATGCTACTTGTGGCATTGCTGCCAGCTTCGGCACAAAAGAAATTCTCAGTTTACGCCATTGGCTTCTACAATCAGGAAAACCTCTTCGACACCTGCCACGATGAGGGCAAGCGCGATTACGACTTCCTGCCCAACGGTTCCTACAAATGGAACGGCCTGAAGTATTCGCACAAACTCCACAACATGGCTCGCGCGCTGAGCGACATGGGTACCACGACGCTACCCGGTGTGGGCTGCGCCATCATCGGTCTGTCAGAGGTAGAGAATGCCAAGGTGCTCACAGACCTCTGCGACCAGCCGGAACTGAAGGCGCGCAACTACCAGTTCTGCCACATCGAGGGAGTGGATAGCCGCGGCATCGACTGTGCCCTACTCTACAACCCCAGCCTCTTCAAGGTAAGCAGCGTGAAGCTCGTGCCCTACGTGCCTACCGAGAAGCAGGACAGCGACTTCAAGACGCGCGGCTTCCTCACCGTCAGCGGAGAGCTCGCCGGCGAGCATGTTGCCATCATCGTGTGTCACCTGCCGAGCCGTTTCAACGGCTCCTATTATAGAGAGGTGGGAGCGGCACAGGCCAAAGCCGTGAAAGACTCACTGCTTCGCGAGGACAAGGACTGCAGGGTGTTTGTCATGGGCGACATGAACGATGATCCTACGAACCGCTCCATGCACGAGATTCTGCGCGGCATGGAGGAGATAGACAAGGTGGGCGAAGACGACTTGTACAATCCCTGGTACAACGTACTCACCAAGCAGGGCACCGGCACACTCACCTATCAGGGCTCGTGGAACCTCTTCGATCAGATTCTCATGACACCCAACCTGCTCAATCCCAAGGGATCGAAGGACTACCGCACGCTCAAATTCTTCAAAAACGAGATCCAGCGCATGCCCTACCTCTTCCAAACGGAAGGCAAATACAAGGGCAGCACCAAACGCACCACCGCCGGCGGCGTATGGCTCGACGGCTATTCCGACCACCTGCCCGTATGCGTGTATCTGGTAAAGGAGCAGCAATAAATTCTCAATGATCAACTCTCAATCCTCAATTATCAACTCTCAATTTTCAATTACCAATTGGATAATCCTATCGAGACCCATCCTTTCGAGCCCTTTCTTCCCTCCAACGCCAAGCTCCTGATGCTGGGCACCTTCCCTCCCGCACCCAAACGGTGGTGCATGGAATGGTATTACCCCAACTTCACCAACGACATGTGGCGCATCATGGGCATCTGTTTCTTCGGCGACAAGATGCACTTCGTGGATCAGGAGCACAAGACTTACCGGCTCAAGGAACTCAAAACGTTTCTTAAGCAACGTGGCATCGCCATCTTCGACACCTGTCTCCGCATTCGTCGTACCACGGGAACGGCATCCGACAAAGACCTTGAGGTGGTGGAACGCGCCGACCTCGACGGCATGCTCCGTGTCCTGCCGCAGTGCCGTGGCGTACTGGCTGCAGGTCAGCTCGCCACATCTATCTTCACAGAGCATTATGGTATCGATGCCAGAAAGATGAAGATGGGCGATCATCTCAACTTCCAGTTTGAAGATCGCACCCTCAGCCTCTACCGCGAGCCGAGCTCTTCGCGCGCCTACCCCATGAAGGTGGAGCAGAAGGCGGAATACTATCAGAGCATGTTCCAGGAGCTGGGGCTCGGACTTCCCCATTCTCTCCGTTAGGAGAGGGAGCGGACTCCAAGGATACACCGTAAATATTTGATAAAAACCAACTAAAGTATTTTATAATAAGCCGGACGCTCTGGCATCTCTCCTGACGGGAAGGGGCAAGGGCAACAAGGCTCCTTCTTATGGACGACAAAATAACTATCATCGGCATTGCAGGCGGTACCGGATCAGGCAAGACCACCGTAGTCAAGAAAATTGCACAGGCACTGCCACCCCACTATGTAGCCGTGGTGCCTCTCGACTCATATTACAACGACACGACAGGCATGACTGACGAAGAGCGTAAGGCCATCAACTTTGATCACCCCGATGCGTTCGACTGGAAACTGCTCATACGTCACCTCAACGACCTGCGCCATGGCATTGCCGTGGAGCAGCCTACGTACAGCTATATCCTGAGCAACCGACTGCCGGAGACTATCCACGTGGAGCCCAAGCCGGTCATCATCGTGGAGGGTATTATGACACTGAGCAACAAGAAGCTGCGCGACATGATGGATCTGAAGATCTTCGTCGATGCCGATCCCGACGAACGCCTCATCCGCAACATTCAGCGCGACACCATAGACCGCGGACGCACCGTCTCGATGGTAGTCGATCGTTATCTCAAGGTGCTGAAACCTATGCACGAGCAGTTTATCGAGCCCACCAAACGCTATGCTGACCTCATCATTCCGCAGGGTGGCGAAAACGTCAAGGGTATCGGTATTCTCTGCAAATATATCGAAGGGCTCGTACCCGATCTGGATATTACCCCCGAGAAATAAATCCGGATCCACAAAGAATCATGAGAAACGACCTCTGCTATAGAGGCGCAGAGTTTCTCCTCACGGCAATGTCCGTGTCCCATCGTTGCCTGCCACGGCGCTCACAGACGCCATACCGCAGGCCATAAAACAGGCAAAAGGGCTGCCTCCTATCACAGGAGACAGCCCTTTTATGTGATTTGAACAAAAAGGTTATAGCTTCTTGATAATCTCGCCACCCACCTTCAAGGCGCCCATATTGAGGGGGATGAGGCTGTGATGGCGTTCGGGAAGGGTCTTGTAGAGAGCTTTCTCCACGCCGCCCATGCCTACCACAGGACACACCTTGAGCACTCCTCCGAGCACGATCATGTTAAAGACCTTCGCATTTTTCATCTCTGCAGCCTTATCCATTGCATCGATACGATAGATCGTAATGTCGTCACGCTGAGGCGCGCTGGCAATGCCGAAGCCGTCATAGATGAGTATTCCGCCCGGCTTCACCTTCGGCAGGAACTTGTCGAGCGACGGCTGATTGAGCACGATGGCAATGTCGTAATGACTCAATATCGGCGACGAAATATGCTCGTCGCTCACGATCACCGTCACGTTGGCCGTACCGCCACGCTGCTCCGGCCCGTAGGCGGGCATCCAGGTCACCTCCTTATCTTCCATGAGTCCGGAGTAAGCCAGAATCTTGCCCATCGAGAGCACACCCTGACCGCCGAATCCTGATATGATGATTTCCTTTTTCATACATTCTAAAGATTTGTGGTATCTTTCAGATCACCCTTTTCATACTCTGCAAACATGTGCTCGCGCATCCACTCGTTGGCCTTCACCGGCGAGAGCTTCCAACCGCTGTTGCATGTTGACACGATCTCCACCAGGCTCGAGCCCTTGCCCCGCATCGAAGCCTCGAAGGCCTTGCGTATGGCCTTCTTGGCCTTGCTGATCGATGCCACCGTATCTACACTCTGCCGCGTCACGTAGCAGGTGCCGCGCAGATGCGAGGCCAGCTCGGTGATGTTGAGCGGATAGCCGTGCAGCTCCGGATCACGGCCGTAGGGGCAGGTCGTGGTCTTCTGGCCGATCAGGGTGGTGGGAGCCATCTGTCCTCCCGTCATACCGTAGATGGCATTGTTGATGAAGATGATGGCGATATTCTCACCGCGGTTGAGCGCATGGATCGTCTCCGCCGTACCGATACACGCCAGGTCGCCGTCGCCCTGATAGGTAAACACCAAGCGGTCGGGCCACACGCGCTTGATACCCGTGGCCAGAGCCGGGGCCCGGCCGTGCGGAGCCTCCTGCCAGTCGATATCCAGATAGCGGTAGGCAAACACGGCACATCCCACGGGCGACACGCCCACGGTCTTGTCGGCCATACCCATCTCATCGATCACCTCGGCTATCAGCTTGTGCACCTCACCATGAGAACAGCCGGGGCAATAGTGCATCGGCGTGTCGTTCATCAGCTGAGGCTTCTCATAGACCAGATTCTCCGGTCTCTTTATCTCTTGTAATTCCTGTTCAGTCATGGTCAATCAGTTTAGAATGTAACGCATCTACGATCTCTGTCGGGTCGGGCACAATGCCGCCCAGACGTCCGAAATGCTCCACAGGTATGCTGTCGCCGAGAGCCAGGCGCACGTCTTCCACCATCTGGCCGGCGTTGATCTCTGCCACCAGCACGCCCTTCTTGCCCTTAGCGGCGGCACGGAGCTGCTCCGTGGGGAACGGCCAGAGGGTGATGGGGCGAAAGAGTCCTACCTTCACACCCTGCTCGCGGCAGAGCTCCACGCTCTTCTCGGCGATACGGGCGGCCGATCCGAAGGCCACGATCACGTAGTCGGCATCGTCCACCTGCTGCGTCTCGAAGCGCACCTCCTTGGCTTTGATCTCCTCATATTTCTTCTGCAGCTGCAGGTTGCGCTGCTCCATCACCTCCGGACTCAGTTCGAGCGAGGTGATGATATTGGGCTTGCGGTCGCCCTTTCTGCCCGTAGTGGCCCACGGGCATTCCCTGAGGATCTCCTCCTCGGTACGCCGGGGCTTCTGCGGTGGCAGCACCACCTTCTCCATCATCTGCCCGATAATACCGTCAGCGAGGATCATCGCAGGGTTACGGTAGCGGAAAGCCAGCGTGAAGGCTAAGTCAACGAAGTCGGCCATCTCCTGTACCGACGACGGGGCGAGCACGATGACATAGTAGTCGCCGTTGCCACCGCCGCGCGTCGATTGGAAATAGTCACCCTGACTCGGCTGAATGGTTCCCAGACCAGGGCCGCCACGCTGCACGTTGACAAACACGCCAGGCACCTCGGCACCGGCCATATAGCTGATACCCTCCTGCATCAGAGCCACGCCGGGGCTCGAGGAGGTGGTGAGCACGCGTTTACCGGCACCGGCGGCACCATACACCATGTTGATAGAGGCCACCTCACTCTCTGCCTGCAGCACCACCATGCCGGTGGTTTCCCACGGCTTCAGCGCCGACAGCGTCTCTATCACTTCGGTCTGTGGGGTAATGGGATAGCCGAAAAACGCATCGCAGCCACATCGTATGGCGGCATGGGCAATGGCCTCATTACCTTTCATCAGCAGCACTTCCTGCTGACTCGTCTTGTTGTCTGTATGATTGTCCATCGTCAGTCCTCCATTTTTTTTCGATATACCGTGATACAACCATCGGGACATACCGTACCGCACGCGGCACAGCCTATGCAGTCATCGGGACGAGCCGCCTCCACATAGGGATAGCCATGATGGTTCACCTTGCGTTCTGCCAGCGCGATCACGTCTTTCGGACAGGCCACGACGCACAGCGTACAGCCTTTGCACCGTTCCACGTTCACCACGATGGCACCTTTCATCTTACTCATATTGTGTTAGTTTTTAGAGCTGCCTTAGGGATTGTAATAATCCTTGCAGTAGAAATTCATAATGTCTTCGAGCATCTCCTTGGCCGCTACGGCAGGGCTGTCTGCATCGAGCCTGATGGCCTCCATGTAGCAGCACATAGCCTTACCAAAGTCACCCTGCTTACGATGCTCGTTACCTTCAAGGTAATACTCTTCTGAAGTCATAGTATATAGCGTTGTTTCTGTATTTTTATAATAGTTGTTTACACTATACAAAGATAATTAAGAAATCATCTTCTCATTTCATCATACCATCAATTTTAATATTATTTGACACTGATACAAACGAATGTTGCACATATTTTTCCATATGTGCAACATGGCGGGATATTCGGGAGTAGCCGTCCCCCGTTCTTTCGACCGACCCGTCCATAAATCACGTCTGTCTGCAGATGCTGTGCGGAGCAACGGGATTATGAGACATCATAACACGCTGACATGTTTTTCTGTTTTTATGCGAGGAGACAGAGCAACGGTTTTATAAGACATAGTAACACTCTGACACTCTTTTTCCAGCTCAACCTGCCAAAAGTGTGATGCGAGTAATCACCACCTGTGGCGCTGATATTCTCTGCCTGTGATGCGGGTAATTACAGTCTGTCGTACGGGTAATTACAGTCTGTGGAACGGGTAATGCCTGTCTGTGATGCGGGTAATGCCTGCCACTGATGTAAGTAATCACTGCCCGGAGGGCAGCCTCTTGATAGCCGTGGGTTGGAGCGGAGCGGAAACCTACGGTCAGTGGGTGCCGAAGGGAATGAGTCTGATAAGACTCCCCCTTGCCTGACCGGGTAATTAGAACAGAATGACAAATTTCTTGTTCAGAATGACATATTTTCTT
>LAHS01000960.1_pt1 | contig 11407 bp, 8 predicted proteins | sample 329651 | NCBI WGS metagenome assembly LAHS01 (sample SAMN03275699, study PRJNA271635) | activated sludge metagenome | isolation source: sample C-1 Sludge from hydrolytic chamber (first chamber) of Anaerobic... | reverse complement strand
CCTGCAAGCTACGCTCCGAAAGCGGCAGGTTGCGCCGAAGTGCGGAAGTGGGACGGCGTCTGGGTTAGGTTCGTGATACTGAGTGGCCCCCTCGAGGGAGAGGGGGTGGGAGAAAAGAAGAAGGAGAATCTGATGGGGAAGAAGCCCAAGACCGTCACAAGAAGGAAGTTCGTGGCGCAGACTGCCGGAGCGGTCGTCTCGCTTGGTGCCGCCGGGGCGCTCAACGTCGCCGCGAACAGCTACAGCTCGCTGCTGAGCCACTACCTGGGCGGCCGTCCTACTACCGTCGTCCAGTCCGAGGGTTCCGAGAGCTGGGACTCCACGTACTACGCGGCCGCCTACCGCGGACGCAACCAGGCGAAGGAGGCGGCGACCGAGGTCGTCGCGCAGATCGTCGAGGAGGGTGCCGTCCTGCTCAAGAACGACAACGGCGCGCTGCCGCTTGCCGCAGGGACCACCGTCAGCCTCCTCGGCCGCTACGCGGCGGACCCCGTCTATGGCGGGGCCGGCTCGGGCACCGTTGATCCCAACGACTGCGTGACCCTCTACCAGGGCATCGCCAACGCCGGCCTCACGATCAACGACACCGCCTTCGATTTCATCAACAGCAACTACTCGAACTACCCCAAGGCCGCCATCACGATGGACGACCCCAGCACGGCCGCCTACTACATCGGCGAGATTCCCTGGTCGGCATACTCCTCCGACGCCCAGAGCTCCATCTCCGGGACCACCGCGGTCATCGTCCTCGGGCGTGGCGGCGGCGAGGGCGGCGACCTCTCCCGCGACCTCAAGGGAGACGTCGAGTCGGGCGTGTCCACGGCCTTCACCGAGAACGACGAGACCGCCAACTACGTTGACGGCCAGCACGAGCTCGAGCTCACCGTCGAGGAGAAGGACCTCATCGCCGCGGCAAAGTCCGCCTGCAAGAAGGTCATCGTCCTCATCAACGCCTCCACCACCATGGAGCTCGGTCCCCTCATGAGCGGCGACTACGAGGTCGACGCCATCCTGCACATCGGCTCGCTCGGCGCCGCCGGCTCCAACGGCGTCGGCCAGCTCCTCGTGGGCGCCATGAGCCCGTCCGGCAAGACGACCGACACCTGGGTCGCCGACTTCACCGCCGACCCCACGTTCAAGAACTTCGGTGGCAAGCACTACACCGACGTCTCCGGCTACTACGACTCCAACCCCAACGGCTTCCGCGCCGACGGCACCGCGTACTTCGTGGAGTACAAGGAGGGCATCTACTACGGCTATCGCTACTACGAGACGGCCGCGGTGGAGGCTGCCGCGGGCAACTACCCCGGCTTCGACTACGATTCCGCCGTGGTGTTCCCGTTTGGCTACGGCCTCTCCTACACCACCTTCGAGCAGACGCTCGACTCGGTGAGCGCCGACGATACGGACGTCAAGGCGTCCGTCACCGTGACCAACACCGGTAGCGCGTCGGGCAAGCAGGTCGTCGAGATCTACTTCACCGCCCCGTACAAGGAGGGCGGCCTGCCCAAGAGCGCCGTCGTCCTCGGCGGCTTCGCCAAGACGAGCGAGCTGGCGGCCGGCGCGTCCGAGACCGTCGAGGTCAGCTTCCCCGTTCGCAGGATGGCCTCCTGGGACTCCGACAAGAGCGGCTACGTGCTCGACTCGGGCGACTACGACATCAGCCTCCGCACCGACTCGCACACCGTCGTCGACTCGAAGCCCGTCACGGTCGCCGCGAAGACCTACACCACCGACGAGGTCACCGACACCAAGCTCACGAACCTGTTCGACGACTGCACGCAGTACATGGAGAAGAACTGCACGGCCTTCTCGCGCGACGACTTCAAGGGCACCTTCCCCGAGGCTGCCGAGGACACGACCACCGATGCCGTCGGCATCTCCGTGGCCGAGTTCGCATACGCCCAGGACTCCTCCGTCGCCATGCCGACGACGGGTGCGAGCAACGGCCTCTCCCTCATCGACCTGCGCGGCGTTGACTATGACGACGAGCTCTGGGACAGCCTTCTCGACCAGATCAGCATCAGCGAGATGATCGCCGTCATCAACGACGCCGCCTACAACACGGCCGAGGTCGCCTCCATCTCCAAGCCTGCCACATCCGACCCCGACGGCCCTGCTGGCTTCACGAGCCTCACGGGCTCCACGGGCAACTGCGCCTACTGCTCCGAGTACCTCATGGCCCAGACCTGGAACGTCGACCTCATCGAGCAGGTCGGTCAGGCCGTCGGCGAGGAGGCGCTCTCCTCCGGCTACAACGGCTGGTACGCCCCCGCATGTGACACGCACCGCTCGCCGTTCGCCGGCCGCAACTTCGAGTACTTCTCCGAGGACCCCGTGCTGGGCGGCTCGATCTGCGCCGCCGAGATCCAGGGTGCCGCCTCTCGTGGCTGCTACGGCTACGTCAAGCACTTCGCCCTCAACGACCAGGAGTCCTACCGCATCCAGCACATCATGACCTGGGCGACCGAGCAGACCATGCGCGAGTGCTACCTGCGCCAGTTCGAGATCGCCATCAAGACGCCCTCCGTCGACATGAAGTACATCTCGGACGACAAGGGCACCATGTCGACCAAGACCATGCCGGGCTGCACCGCCGTGATGAGCTCGTTCAACTACATCGGCACGGAGTGGGCGGGCGGCCGCAAGAGCCTGCTCACCAACCTCCTGCGCGACGAGTGGGGCTTCCGTGGCGCGGTCATCACCGACTTCAACCTCTACGGCTACATGGAGAAGGACCCCTCGCTGCTTGCGGGCAACGACCTGCAGCTCACGTACTCTGCCATGTCCGGTGACATCGCCAACACCGACAAGGCTGACATCGTGGCGGCCATGCGAACGGCCATGCACAACGTCTGCTACACCGTCGTCAACTCCAACGCCATGAACGGCCTCGTGCCTGGCTCGAGCGTCAAGTACGGCGTCGCACCCTGGCAGTACGGCGTCTGGGGCGGCACCGCGGTCCTCGTCGCCCTCGGTGCGCTTCTCGGCTACAAGGCCGTGAAGACCAACAAGGCGCTCAAGGAGAAGAAGGCGGACGCCGCTGACTCCGCCGAGGAGAAGGCTGGCGAGAAGGACTAGGCTTGCGTCTCGTCATCTGCCGCGAAGTTCCCCGTGCGGGTCAGGTCTCCTTCCCACTCCCACCCGCACACCCCTTTGGGGCCGGCCTCCCTCGGGCCGGCCCCTCTTCTGTGGAGAGGCGATGGGAGAGGGTAACGTCGTGAGCGGTATGTAATGGGCCGCATGCGCAACTTGCGCCGCGCGGGTGACCTCTTGTGCCAGATTCGCTCGCGGCGAGGAGGGGTGGGGCATGATAGCAGCATGTTGTGGTCCGAACTACTCCTCCTCCTTTCCTGGTCGGCCACACTTCCCTTGGGGACCCGCTCCTTCCCGGCGGGTCCCGCTTTTTTTATCGATGACCTGGCGGTGGGGATTGTCCCGCGGGCTTCAGCGGGACGGCGCCGACACCTGCCGGCCGTCGGCGCGCTCACCGCGACGGGAAGTCCACGTCGGCTTCTTTGAGTTATGGGGCACCCGCCGCGCGCGGGTATACTGATGCTTTGCATACTGGTTCCCCCACGCGGAGGCTCCATGGAATCGCTCTACACAAAGTATCGCCCGGCGACGTTCGAGCAGGTCGTCGGTCAGAAGCATGTGGTCGAGACCCTCGAACGCGCCGTGCTCGAGGGGCGCACGAGCCATGCCTATCTGTTCTGCGGACCTCGCGGCACGGGCAAGACGACCATGGCCCGCATCCTCGCCAAGGCGCTCGTCTGCAAGAGCAGCGTCGACGGCCTGCCCTGTGGCGACTGCGAGGACTGCCGTCTCATCGCCACGGGGGACCACCCCGACGTCATCGAGCTCGACGCCGCATCCAACACGGGCGTCGACAACGTCCGCGAGGAGATCATCTCCCGCGTCAACTACGCGCCGGTGCGCAGCGACTACAAGGTCTACATCATCGACGAGGTCCACATGCTCACGCCGGCGGCGTTCAACGCGCTGCTCAAGACCATCGAGGAGCCTCCCGCCCACGTCGTCTTCATCATGTGCACGACCGACCCGCAGAAGATCCTCGCCACGGTCCTCTCCCGCGTCCAGCGCTTCGACTTCCACGCCATCGGTGCCGACGAGATGCAGGCGCACCTCGCCTTCGTGTGCTCGCAGGAGGGCTTCTCGTACGACGAGGCGGCGCTCGAGCTCATCACGAGGCATGCGCGCGGCGGCATGCGAGACGCGCTCACCTCGCTCGAGCAGATCTCGACGTACGGCGGCGGGAGCGTCACGACGAAGGTCGCGCAGGAGTTTCTCGGCGAGGTCTCGGGCTCCGTGCTCGGTTCCGTGACCGAGGCTCTCGCGCGGCGAGACGTGCCAGCGCTCTTCGACGCGGTGGGGAGGCTCGTGGACAAGGGTCGCGACCTCCTGCAGTTCTCCCGCGAGCTCGCCGCTCACGTGCGTGACGTCTACGTGGTCGCTGCCGTCGGCACGTCGCAGGACGTGATCGCGGGTCCTGCGCCCGACGTCGACGCGCTCCAGCGAGAAGCCCGCGCGTTCGGTTCGGTCGACCGCGTCGCTCGCGTGCTCACCGTTCTCGGGGACGCGTCCAATGACATGCGCACCGCCACCAACCAGCGGCTCGTTCTCGAGATCGCCTTCACGAGAATCGCGCGGCCCGAGACCGAGCTCACGCTCGAGGCGCTCGCCGAGCGCGTGGCGGACCTCGAGCGACAGGTCGACGTGCTCTCGACGCCCGGTGCGGTGCCGACTCCGCGCCCAGCGGCAGTGACGCAGCCCGTAGCGGCTCCTCAGCCGGCGGCTGTCCCGCAGCCGGTGGCGGTTCCGGCGGCGGCGCCTGCTCCGCAGCCTGCACCTGTGGCGGCGCCGAGCCCCGCTCCGGCACCGGTAGTTCCGCCAGCGCCCTCGCCGAAACCACCGGAGGCTCCGAAGTCCGTGGCTGATTCCGCCCTAGGCGACGGAGAACTTCAGCGGCGGTGGCGCGACGCCGTCAACGGGCTCGTCTCGCTGGCGCCCTCGAAGGGATCGCTGCTCCTGAGCTCGACGGCCGTCTCGGATGACGGCTCGAAGCTCACGATCTCGCTTCCCAAGGGCTCGCACTTCGCGGCGCGCATGCTCGAGCGCAGCGACGTCCGCGAGATCATCTCTCCTGTCATCGCGAAGGTCTTCGGTCCGCGAGAGCTCGTGTACGTCGAGTCGAGCCTTGCGAATCAGGCCATCGCGCGAGCCGATAAGGCTGCTGCCGCTCCGACGCCCCAGCCCGTGACTCAGCCGGCGCCGCAGGCCGCGCCAGCGCCAGCATCGCAGCCCGCTTCCTCGCAGGACAACCCGATGCCGTGGGACCCCGTGCCGGATGCTGCGCCCGAACCGGCAGATGCCGCGGTGCCCTACGACGACATGGACGTCACGGTTTATGAGGAAGACTACGAACCCTCGCCCGCACCCATGCCCGCGCCTGTTGATGTGCCTGCGTCAGCTCCTCCGGCACTTGCGGAAGAGTCGCCGGCACCCGCGTCCGCTGCCCAGAAGGATGACGTCGCCGCGCTCCCGAAGGATCTTACGAGCATTGTATCGATGCTCGAGGACGCCTTCGGCCAGAGCATCCCGACGGTCATCGAGGGCAATGAGGACGAGGTCGAGACTGGGCTCGAGGATGAGGGAGCACAGGACGACGACTCCGACAGCGGCGGGGGAGACGAGTTCTCCAACGAGTCGGATTATGATGAGGACGATTTCGAGGATGCTGACGAGTAGCCGCCGAGCGGCGGCTCGCGACGTCAGCCCGAGAGGGGAAGACATGGCAAAGGGTGGATTCAGCAGGCAGGGCGGCATGAACCGCAACCAGATGATGGCCCAGGCCCGCAAGATGCAGGAGCAGCTTCTCGCCGCGCAGGAGAAGGCGGCGACCACCGAGTCGACGTCGTCTGCGGGCGGTGGCATGGTCAAGGTCACGGTGACCGGTGACCTGCGGCTTAAGGAGATCACCATCGACCCCGAGGCGGTGGACCCCGAGGACGTCGAGATGCTCCAGGACATGATCGTGGCGGCCGTCAACGAGGCGCTCGAGTCCGCGGATGCTGCTGCCCAGCAGCAGATCAGCTCCGTGACCAGCGGTCTCAACATCCCTGGGCTGTTCTAGTCGTGGGACTTGAGACCAACGACGGCCGTGCGCTCCAGCGTCTTCTCGACGAGCTCGGCAGACTGCCTGGCATCGGGCCGAAGTCGGCGCAGCGCATCGCATACCACCTGTTGGAGGCAGACCCCGAGGAGGCGCGACGGCTTTCCGTCGCCATCCTCGAGGTCAAGGAGCAGGTTCACTTCTGCCCTGTCTGCTTCAACTACGCCACGCGAGACACCTGCGACGTCTGCTCGGATTCGTCACGCGACCAGACGACCATCTGCGTCGTATCGGAACCCCGTGACGTCTCTGCCGTCGAGCGTACGGGCGCGTATCATGGTCTCTACCACGTCCTCGGCGGGGTCATCTCGCCCATGGACAAGATCGGGCCCGAGCAGCTGCACGTGAGGGAGCTTCTCGCCCGCCTCGCGTCGGGGGAGGTCGAGGAGGTCATTCTCGCCATGAACCCCGACGTGGAAGGCGAGACGACGGCGACCTATCTCTCGCGCATCATCAGGCCGCTGGGCGTGAGGGCGACAAGGCTCGCGAGCGGACTGCCCGTGGGCGGAGACCTCGAGTATGCCGACGAGGTCACGTTGGGGCGTGCCATCGAAGCGCGCCGTGAGCTATAGCGGGATGGACGAAGGGAACCGACATGGCAACCGACCGAAACGATAGCAGCCGTGGCACGGGCAGGCATGCCCGCCACTCCGCAGACCAGTCAGCATCCGCCCGCCGCTCCACGGCGAGGCCGCACGTGAGGGACGTGTCTGCGCCCGGCCAGCCGATCAACGTGGCGAGGGTCGATGACGAGGACGCATCGCATGCCTCCGCCGCTCGCTCCGGCTCGCTTGACACGCTCTCGGCGGGACAGGGCGCTCGGGTCACGAACCGCCGCAACGCCTCCGAGGCTGCCGATAGGGCACGTGCCAACGCGGAGCGTCGCTTCGAGAGCCGCCACGGGCACGGCTCCCAGCCAGCCATCGAGCCGCGGCGCATCGTGATCGTCGTCGTGGCCGCCATGCTCGTTCTTCTCGCCATCTTCGGCATCGTCAAGTGTGCGACGGGCGGAAGCTCGACGGACACCTCCACGAGCACCGACCAGTCCGCGAGCTCGTCCTCATCCTCGAGCTCGGTCGTCGTGCCTGACGGCGGCGTCTCGTACAACGGCACCGTCTTCACGCTCTCCCAGCAGCAGGATGGCACATGGATCGTGGTCGCCAACAAGGGCGCCAGCAACGAAGCGACCGTGTTCGGCGTCGACGGTACGCCCTTCTCGCTGCTCATCTACAACAACGTGCTGGTCGTTCCCGAGAACAACGCCGACGGCACCTGGGACGTCGCCGCCTACATGCTCGGGTCGGACTCGCTTCCCACCCTTGTGACCGACTCTGACGGCAAAACCATCTCCGGCTCGGGCGAGGTCACGGCGGCGGTTCTCAACGGCTCGACGCTCCATGTGACCGATTCCTCTGGCGCATCGACTGACATCGCCCTCGAATAGGTGGGGAAATTTTGGCGAGGAGGCAAGTTTTTTGGTAACCAGCTAGACATGGTCGCGCTGTTCTGTGTAGAATAGCTTTCGCGCAAGGCACCCGGGGTATTAGCTCAGCTGGTTAGAGCGCCGGCCTGTCACGTCGGAGGTCGCGGGTTCGAGTCCCGCATATCCCGCCATTGCACATCTGAGGAGCCCCAGTGATGGGGCTCCTTTTTTCTGCCTCTTCGCGGTGCGTCGGGTGCGTTCCCTATATGTTTCTAAAGATTTGCAATTTATGCGACGAAGCGCAAGGTGGGTCTCGCAGTGTGTGGGCAGCGATAGCATATAGGCAGAATTGAATGAGAAGTGCCGACTCGAACAGGGAGATGGAGGGACAGTAAAAACGAACGACAGGTCAGACCTGGTACGCGTAGCCGTTCTTGATTTTGACGGCACCGTTGCCCGCGGCCAGTCGGGCTCGCTCCTCTCCACGTACCTCTGGCGCCACGGGTTCATCTCCCCCCGTCGCACGATCGCTCTCGCCTGGTGGGGCATCCGCTACAAGCTCGGGCTGCCGCAGCGTCAGGACGAGGCCCGCGAGCTCGTGTTCGGTGCGCTCGCTGGCCATGACGCCGAGGAGGTCGACCGCATCCTCTCGTCGTTCTACGCCGAGGTCATGTCGTCCCGGATCAGGCCCGCCGCCATCCGCGAGGTCGCACGCCTGCACGAGGATGGCTGCAAGGCGCTGCTCGTGTCGGCGACGTTCGACGTCATCGCCCGCGAGGCCGCCCGCACGATCGGCGCCGACGGATACATCGCCACGGAGATGGAGCGAGACGACCGTGGCTACTACACCGGTCGGGTTCACGGGACCGTGGTCGAGGGTGCCGAGAAGGTCTGGTCGTCCGTGCGCTGGTGCGATGCCCACTACGGGCCCGGCGCCTGGGAGTTCGCGTATGCCTACGGAGACCACCGCAGCGACCTGGGCATCCTCTCCGTCGCGCACGAGGGTGCCTTTGCCGTGTGCCCCCATCGCGCGATGGCGAGCCTTTCCCGCGCGCGCGGGTGGCAGATCGTGGACTGGGACGAAGAAGATGGGGTTGGGGAGTCCGGCGCCTGTCGCCGGTAGGCCGAGGAGGAACGTTGGAAATCTCGAGAAAGACCGACTACGCGCTGCGCATGCTCGCCGAGCTGGTGAGGTCTCCCGACTGCGTGGTCTCGGTCCGCACCGCTGCCGAGGAGAACGGCGTTCCCTACTCCTTCGCGAGGTCCATCCAGCATGACCTCGCACTCGCCGGGATCGTGGAGAGTCTCCGCGGCGCCCGCGGCGGCATGAAGCTCGCCGTCGACCCCAAGAAGACGACGCTCCTCCAGCTCGTGGAGGCCATCCAGGGCCCGATTCTGATCGAGACCTGCGACTTCGCGGGAGACGAGGGAGAGGCGTGCCCGTTCAAGCCCGAGTGCCACTTCAATCCGGTGTGGTGCAGTGCCGACCACATGCTTCGTGAGTTCTTCAGCTCCGTGAGCCTGTACGACGTCGTGGCTAACCATAAGATGCCGAACTACTCGGGTGGCTTCGAGCTCGTGGGTCCAGCCGCGAAGCCTGCGGCGGCAAAGGCCTAGCGCATATGACGGGCGACCGACTCGCCGGGTTCCGTCGGACGGTGCTCGAGCGTGGCTCGGAGCTTTACCGCGACCTGCCGTGGCGGCGGTCCCGGGACCCCTATGAGGTGTGGGTCTCCGAGGTGATGCTCCAGCAGACGCAGGTCGCTCGCGTCGACGGACGATGGCAGCATTGGCTCGGGCGCTTCCCCACGGTGGACGCGCTCGCAGCGGCGTCGACGGCCGACGTGCTCGACGAGTGGCAGGGACTCGGCTACAACCGACGGGCGGTGGCGCTCCTTCGCGCCGCTCAGGCGATATCCGCGTCCGGGGGAAGGGTGCCGAGCGACCGTGCAGCTCTCGTGGCTCTGCCGGGGGTTGGCCCCTCGACGGCGGCGGGCATCCGCGCCTTCGCCTTCGACCTCCCGGCGACCTACCTCGAGACCAACGTGCGCGCCGTCTTCCTCCACGAGCTCTTCCCGACGGACGACCGGGTGCCTGACTCCGAGCTGCTGCCGCTCGTCGAGGCGACCTGCCCGTCCGATTCCCACGACCCAGTGGATGATCCGCGTACCTGGTACTTCTCGCTTCTCGACTATGGTGCTTGGCTCAAGCGGAGCGTCCCCAACCCCACGAGGCGGTCATTGTCGCACGTCCGACAGTCGCGTTTCGAGGGGTCCCATCGCCAAAAACGCGCTGAAACGCTCCGTGTCCTTCTCGCTCACGGAGAAGGTGCGACGCTTGAGGACGTCCGCCGAGAACTGATTGAGGATGACAGGGGAGTGGGTAGAATCGAGCTGGACGCCGACGAGGTCCTCTCGATTCTGGAGGAGCTCCGCAACGAGGGCATGTGCACGTCGAACGGCGGCCTTTGGCAGGTATAGACGCTCGTCTATAGATGGTATCTGTAAACCTGAGGAGAAGAGGAGCACGATAATGGCAGTAGATTTCGAGAACTCCCAGACCAAGAAGAACCTTGAGGCCGCGTTTGCCGGCGAGTCTCAGGCCAGCCGTAAGTATGCGTACTATGCGAGCCAGGCGAAGAAGGACGGCTACGTCCAGATCTCCAACATCTTCACCGAGACCTCGGGCAACGAGTCCGAGCACGCGAAGCTCTGGTTCAAGTACCTCCACAACGGTGCCGTGCCTGACACCCTCACCAACCTCCGCGACGCCGCGGCCGGCGAGCACTACGAGTGGACCGACATGTATGCCGGCTTCGCCGCCACCGCCCAGGAGGAGGGCTTCGCCGAGATTGCCGCCAAGTTCAGCATGGTCGGCAATGTCGAGAAGGCCCACGAGGAGCGCTACAACAAGCTCGCCGAGCGCGTCGAGAAGGGCGAGGTCTTCGAGCGCGCGGGCGTGAAGGTCTGGAAGTGCCTCAACTGCGGCCACCTGCACGTCGGCCCGACCGCTCCCGCGGTCTGCCCCGTCTGCAACCACCCGCAGAGCTACTTCGAGGAGCAGTGCATCAACTACTAGGCGTTTCCTAGCATCGTGAGTCCGAGCGGGGTCTGGCATCGAGCCAGGCCCCGCTCGTCGTTTCGTGACTATTTGATTTCTCGTCATGCGCGGTTGACAAATCCTAGGAAACACCTAGGATTTATTGCCATGAAGAAGAAGCATACATACAACACCCTCATCTGCATGGGACTGTTCATGCGCAAGCCCGGACTCCTCTAGGTCTTCGGGTACTTATCGCGCATACCTTCTTCGGTTGAGTCCGGGCGTTACCCGCTTCCAGCTATCAATACAACCCAGCAAGTGCGGTCGCGACATACGTCGCGAAGCTGCGCCTTCTAGCGCTGCGCGAGCGCCAGCCGGACTCATCCAGAGAGGAATCCCATCATGGCCTTCGAACTCGATCCCAGCTTTGCCCAGAACCCCGAGAAGCACTTCAACACCCTGCAGGTCCACGCCGGACTCGTCCCCGACCCCGTAACGGGCGCCGCGGCGCTGCCCATCTACGCCTCTGCCGCATTCCAGTTCGATGACGCCGCCGACGGCGCGGCCAAGTTCGCGCTGGCCAAGCCCGGCAACGTCTACGGTCGCCTGACCAACACCACCACCGATTCCGTGGCCGCCCGAATCGCCGCCGTCGAGGGCGGCACGGGAGCCGTCGCGGTGGCCTCCGGCCATGCGGCCGAGATTCTCGCCATCACGAACATCGTCGGGGCGGGCGACCACATCGTGGC
>LAHS01013517.1_pt1 | contig 11445 bp, 11 predicted proteins | sample 329651 | NCBI WGS metagenome assembly LAHS01 (sample SAMN03275699, study PRJNA271635) | activated sludge metagenome | isolation source: sample C-1 Sludge from hydrolytic chamber (first chamber) of Anaerobic... | reverse complement strand
CTCGAGACCACCAACGCGGTGTCCGGCAGCCCCTTCCGCTACGACACGACCACCCTCCACAACCTCTGGGCCCCCTCGTACCAGGTCGAGCTGAGCTGTGACGACCTCACCATCGACGGGGTGTCGACCTCTCTCGACCTCTCGGCGGACTGCATCGACAGGCGCGTCTGCCCCGAGACCGCGCTCTTCTCCAACAGGAGCTCCTTCTCCGGCACCTACCACAACGACCTTCTCGACCAGGACGACCAGCTCACGCTCCAGACGGCCGCCTACGAGCCGTCCCAGCTCAAGGGGTCGGGGAGGGCGCCCCTCGTCGTCTGGCTCAACGGCCAGGGCGAGGGCGGGACCGACGTCGACATCGAGCTCCTCGGCAACAAGGTCGTGGCGCTCGCCGAGGACCGCATCCAGTCGCACTTCGACGGCGACGGGACGTCGGGGGCGTTCGTCCTCGCCGTCCAGACGCCGACGTACTGGATGGACGAGGGGGACGGGACCAACGGCAACGGAAGCGACGTCTCCCGCTACACGAAGATCCTCATGGATGCCGTCGATGCCTATGTCACGTCAAATCCGAGCGTCGACGCCGACCGCATTTACCTGGGCGGCTGTTCCAACGGCGGGTATATGACCATGAACATGCTCGTCACCTACCCCGACTACTGGGCGGCCGCCTACCCCGTCTGCCAGGCGTACTCCTACTGGGAGTACGAGCGCGACGCCGACGGCGCCACGGGCCGGTCGTCCGTCCCGACGGATAAGGTGTGGTTCACCGGCGAGAAGGTCGAGAAGCTCAAGGACATTCCCATCTGGATGGCGCTGTCCATCGACGACCCGGTCGTGAATCCCCTGAGATACGGACTCCCCGACTACCGCGCCCTCGTGCAGGCAGGTGCCCAGAACTCGTGGCTGTCGGTCTTCGAGTCCGTGAAGGGGTCCGATGACCCGACCGCGACCTACATCGGCCACTTCTCCTGGATCTACCTGCTGAACGACGAGATCACCCATGTTCAGGACAGGAACGCGATCGCCGCGACCAGCGGCACGGACGACTTCGGCCAGGTCCCCTCGAACGACGGCGGGGGCTCGGAGAATGCCGGGGAGTACGACAACCTGTTTGACTGGCTCAACGCCCAGTCCAGGGAGTAGCCGGGGGTAACCAATACGTCCGATTGACTCGATTTACGGCCATATGCGAGAACATATCCAGCGGCTCGGCGCAGATCCTCGGAGACCTGATGCAATCTCGACTATTTCCTTCCGCCATGCGATCACTCAGCAAAATGGGTCAGCGAGCACGGATATGACCCATGCTCGCCGACCGTCATCAACTCCATGCTTACGCATGGCAGGTACGAAGAGTTCGCATCAAACATCGGTGCCGGATACATCAAGAGATTGCTCACCAAACGCATCGGCTACTGGGACATCCGCATTCTCGATGCGAGGACCAGTGCCGCGCCCGACGCAGCAACCACCGCTAAGATGGCAAGCGTCTGCTGGCTCTGACAATCGCCCGTCTTGGGAAGGCCGACGATGCTTGATACCGATGCGACCGCAGGCTTGACAGCCGTCGACGTATCGGACGTCGGTTCCGGGGTAGGCTCTGGCGTCGGTTCCGGGGTAGGCTCTGGCGTCGGTTCCGGGGTAGGCTCTGGCGTCGACGTGACTTTCATGGTGACGCTGGCGGCTATCGCCGGATTGGGATTGCCGGATTCATCCACGATGTAGGTAATCGGATCGCTTCCCATCCCGATTGTCTGCCCATAGAAGGCTGTCTGGAAGTTGAGGACGTTCAAGTCGCTCACGTCATGCACGGTAGCACCCACGGGCGAGGTTATCGTAGAGTCCGTCACGGTTATCGTGCCGTCAAGATTCTCCGCCCAACCGAAGGATGCCATGGCGCCGGTGGGACCTGAAGCGGTGACATCGGAGTTCGTGATGGACAGCTCGGGACTCGCCGTGCTGTTCTCGTTCGAAGCCACGATGCCGAAGTTGAGCCTGGGAGCCCCGGTAGCGGTGACGTCTACCGTTGAGTCCGTGATGGTGACGTTTCCTCCGGTCGTACTACTACCATAGCAATCGGCCATTATCCCGCTGTTCCAGACGAAATTGGAGGCCGCGCCGGTACTGGTCGATGTGATGGACACGTTTGAACCAGTGATGTTGACATCGCCGTTGAAGGCGGCCACCCCGTAGGCACCGCGCGTCGTAGTGGTATCGACGGTGACGGTGGTGTCGGTGATGTTGACGTCACCGCCATTAGCAACTATCGTGCCCGTCCTGTCCATGTCTCCCGTCGTGGTGGCGGTAAGGGAGCCGTCACCCGTGATGGTGAGGTCGCCCGAGTCGACGGAGATGGTGGACCCTCCAGTATTGGAGACCGTGTTATTCCCCTTGAGGTCCACGATGAGGTCACCGACAGCGCGTATCGCGCCTCCATCGTATGAATCCAGCGACATGAGGTCCACGCCATCCCATACCCATGTGCCCCCGTTGGAACCATTTCCATTGGCGGCGACTGAGTAATCAGTGCCTTCGACATTGACATTGGATGCTGCGAACGCCCGTATGGGCATAAAGCTAATCGCGATTAGTAAAGCAGCGGCACTACTGGCGAGTTTTCTTATCCTCGTACTCATGGGGGCTCCCTCTGTGTCGTGTACAGGCATTGTCGTGTGCTTGCGCGGCATAGCGAATAGCTACCGGCTGTGCGTATTATTCTACATGGCTGAATGTGTCTGCGCCATACCAATTTGCATCTGAGTAATGTTTTTCAGAGGTGGGAATACAGTTCGATGCCGTCTCGAGTGAGCGACTGTTCGGATTCTCCTCACACGTGGGCACGGAAAGAAGAGGCTACGATGGCCTCGTAGGGGATGTCGACGAGCAGAGACACCCCCTCTGGGCGCGTCGGGCTGATGATGACTTCCTGACTGCCGCTAAGCATCCTCAGATTTTATCGCAAAACTGGACACATCCCGCATCCAGTCAACGTCGCGGAACCAGGAGGTCCTCCTCCGCCTTGACCTCGATGAGGGTTGGTTGCCCCGTCGCCCTGGATGAGTTGGCCGATCTCGTCGCGAGAGTTGTCCGACGATCTGTAGTAGCAAGCATCATCCGGCGAATCTGAGAACGCAGCTGAACCATTTGTGGCTCATGCAGGACGTTGCGCTATTCGCGCTCTGTTCATGAGCCAGTCTGTCTAGCCGACGAGTCCTGCCTCCTCTGACCAGCGCCCTCCCCTTCTCCCGAACTCTGCCCGAACATGTCAGGCAGGGCTCTCACGCAAACCCCTCTCCATCGGCCAGTCCCTCGACGCAAGTCGTCAATCGCTGCCGGCGTCGCCACTCGCTCAGTCTTCTCGCCATAGTTGACCAGATTCCGACGATATCCTACCGTTCGCAGCCAAAAAACCGCCGTTTACTAATACATCCGTAGCTTATAAAGTCATTCGAATTAATTGGAAAGAATGGAATATACTGGTCCCAACAACGGAGACCACGGAGGGAGGCAAGAACATGGAAGAAGAGTCGGAGGTAATGGGAGAGGGAGAGCTGATCTCATTCGGACTTATCGCGGCATCGGGCGAGGCGAGGAGCCAGGCGTTCGAGGCACTCAAGGCGGCGCGCGAGGGTGACTTCGCACATGCCCATGAGCTGCTCGACGAGTCCAAGAAGACGTTCCTGGAGGCGCACAACCAGCAGACCGAGCTTCTCACTCGGGAGGCACAGGGCAACCACGTGGAAGTGGACGTCCTGCTCGTCCACGCACAGGATCACCTCATGACGTCGATGCTCGCTCAGGAGCTCATTGCTGACTTCATCAACCTGTACGAGACCAAGCAAGACAAGAACGCGTAAGAGCGCTCGAGGGCTCACGATCACGACTAGAGAAGGGAATGCGCGATGAAGGTACTGCTGGTGTGCGCAGGCGGCATGTCAACGAGCATGCTGATGAAAAAGATGAAGGCATATGCCGAGAAGCGCGGCATGGCCGACTTCGAGATCGCCGCGCGCGGCGCCGACGAGGTCCGTGGCGGCGAGGACTATGACATCGTCCTGCTCGGGCCCCAGATCTCGTATCGCAAGGATGCCATCAAGAAGGTCGTCGGCACCACCCCCGTCGACGTCATCCCGATGAAGGACTACGGCCGCGGCAACTGCGAGAACATCTTCAGCCAAATCGATGCGGCCCTGAGCCGATAGACGGGAGCGGAGCGAGAATGTCCAAGAAGAAGCAGAGGGCGTTGACGTCCGTGGACCTGCAGAGACTGCGCGCGGCGAGAAGTACGAGGTTCCTGTTCATTCGCTACTCGACGGCCACCCTCACGTTCCTCGACATCTTCTGGTTTGGCATCCTCGCCATGCTCGGATCGCCTATCTGCCTTGTGCCCCTGGTCGCAATCGTGGTGAGCGTCGTCACGGTCGTGGAGCAGACGAAGTCCCTCGACCGTGACGACGACTCCATGCCCATCACGGAGCTGTACACCAAAGTTGCGCTCCTCACCGACGGGCTCGTCATCTTGATGACGGTCGTCGTGGGCTCCAACGTGTTCTTTCCGTTCTTCGCGAGCCCGTCCGTGACATTTGTCGCCGTGGGCATCGCCGCCGCGCTGAGGGTGACGCTGCTCGCAAAGCTCGGCCGCATCTCGCGGCGCACGGATCGTGGCTACGACTACTGGACCAAGGTGGTCGAAAGCATCAGGTAAGCCAACTTGCCTCGAGATTTCCGATAACCAGCTCGAATGCCAGAGAGACATGAGTGACGTTCTCCGTCGCCATGCGTGGTGACGCGCGTCACAACGAATGACCAAATCCACCCCCAATTCCAAACAGTTTCCTACGAGGGGAGCACTACATGTTCGAATTCTTGGAGAAGCATCTCATGGGCCCCATGCAGAAGTTTTCCCAGTTCAGGCTCGTGCGCGCCATCACCTACGCCGGCATGGCCTCCATTGCCTTCACGATCGTCGGGTCCGCGTTCCTGATCCTCTCGATCCTTCCCGACGTCTTTCCGTTTCTGACCGGGCTCTTTGCCGCGACCTTCGACAAGATGACCGACCTCTACATGATCGGCTTCAATGCGTCCGTCTCGACCATCTCGATCTACTTCCTGGTCTCGACCACCTTCGAGTACGCCCGCATCTTCGCGAGCGAGGACGACGTGGACATCAAGCCGCTCAACGCGGTGCTTCTCTCCGTCTTCATGCTGTTCATGCTCATGCCTGAGTTCCACATCGCTGACGGCCTGATCGCACTCGTGACCAACGTCGCCGCGACCGACGGCAACTACGCCGGCTCCGTCATCAGCGGCTGGGCGATCGGCGGAAGCGGCATCTCTCGTCTGGGCGCGACGGGCATCTTCGAGGCGATCATCATCTCCTGGGCCTCCGTGCGCATCTACGTGCTCTGCGTCGAGAAGAACATCGTCGTCAAGCTCCCCGACGTGGTTCCCGACGGCGTGGCTCGCTCCTTCTCGTCCCTGGTCCCCGCATTCTTCATCGCCGTCGTCTCGATGCTCGTGCAGGGCATTCTTGCCGCCCTCGGCACCGACGTCTACACGCTGATCTCGATCCCCTTCGGCTTCGTCGTCAACCTCACTGACAGCTGGCTCGGCATCCTGGTCATCTACTTCCTGATCCACGCCCTCTGGATCGTGGGCATCCACGGCGCCACGATCATCAGCTCCCTCATCCAGCCCATCACGCTCGCCAACTTCGCTGCGAACGCCACCCAGGGCGGTCACTATGTCCTCGCCGGCGAGTTCCAGAACGCCTTCGTCACCATGGGCGGCTCCGGCTCGACGCTGCTCCTCACCTTCATGCTCCTCCTTCTCGCCAAGTCCGAGCAGCTCAAGGCCATCGGCAAGGCCGAGGCGATCCCCGCGATCTTCAACATCAACGAGCCCCTGCTCTTTGGCCTGCCCATCGTCTACAACCCCGACCTCGCCATCCCCTTCTTCCTGGCACCCATGGCATCCGCGACCGTCGCGTACTGGTCGATCACGCTGGGCCTCTGCAACCCGATCATCGTCACCATGCCCTGGCCTACGCCTGCAGGAATCGGCGCCTTCATCTCGACGGGCGGGGACTGGCGCTCCGTCATCGTCGCCCTCATCTCCGTGATCATCGCCGGCGCGATCTACTACCCCTTCTTCAAGCGCAATGACGCGAAGCTCTGCAAGGAGGAAGAGGAGCAGCGCGAGCTCGAGGAGGCAGAGAGCGCAGCCAAGGCTGCGTAAGTCTATCCCCCGCAGGTGGCAGGCCCCATGCGTCAGAGGGACCTGCCACCCCTTCTGTTTGGTGCTTCCAAGTGGTATCAATGTCTTCGTCATATTCGTTGAGGGGAGAACCCGTGTCACTGAGAAAGGACTTCCTCTGGGGTGGTGCCGTAGCGGCGCATCAGCTCGAGGGGGCATGGAACGAGGGGGGCAAGGGGCCTTCCATCATGGACGTCGCCACTCTCGGCGGAGTGAACGTGCCGCGGCGCTTTACGAGCGAGGTCGAGCCCGGCGAGGAGTACCCCTGCCATGAGGCCATCGACTTCTACCATCACTACAAGGAGGACGTGGCGCTCTTCGCGGAGATGGGCTTCAAGTGCTTTCGCACCTCCATCGCGTGGACGCGCATCTACCCGACGGGCGAGGAGACCGAGCCCAGCGAGGCCGGGCTCCAGTTCTACGACGACCTCTTCGACGAGTGCCTCTCCCACGGCATCCAGCCCGTGGTGACGCTCTCGCACTTCGAGATGCCGCTCGCCTTGGCACGCAAGTACGGCGGTTGGCAGGACCGCAGGCTGATTGACCTCTTCCTCCGCTTTGCCACGACCTGCTTCGAGCGCTACCGCGACAAGGTCCGCTACTGGATGACGTTCAACGAGATCAACAACCAGGCCGAGTACGAGAGGGACTGGGCGACCTTCGGGGACTCCGGCTTCCTCGCGAGCAAGGTGGACGATCCCGAACGGACGATGTACCAGGCGGCTCACTACGAGATGGTGGCGTCAGCCCTCGCCGTGGAGGCGGGAAAGAGGATCAATCCCGACTTCCAGATCGGCGCGATGATCGCGATGTGCCCCATCTACCCATTCTCCTGCAAGCCGGAAGACGTGCTCATGGCGCACAAGGCCATGGAGAAGCGCTTCTACTTCTGCGATGTTCAGGCGCTGGGGGCCTATCCGGCAAACATCAAGGCCCTGTGGAGGCGTCGCAGCTGGGACATGGACGTGACCGACGACGACCTGGCGGCGCTGGTTGCCGGCACCGTGGACTACATCGGCTTCTCGTACTACATGTCCTTCGCGACGAGATGGGAGCCCGAGAACGTCCACTACGACTGGAACGAGTCCACCGACAAGGTGAGAAACCCGAACGTGGAGGCGTCCGACTGGGGATGGCAGATTGACCCGGTCGGCCTGCGCTACTCGCTCAACTGGCTGACGGACCGATACCGCAAGCCGCTCTTCATCGTCGAGAACGGGCTCGGTGCCTACGACGAGGTGGATGCCGACGGCTCAATTCACGACGGCTATCGCATCGACTACCTGCGCCGTCACATCGAGCAGATGGAGCTCGCGGTGGACGAGGACGGCGTGGACCTCATGGGCTACACGCCCTGGGGCTGCATCGACCTGGTCTCCGCCGGAACGGGACAGATGGACAAGCGCTACGGCTTCATCTACGTTGACAAGACCGACGCGAGGCGCGGAACGCTCGCCCGCAGCCGCAAGGACTCCTTCTTCTGGTACCAGAAGGTCATCTCGAGCAATGGCGAGGACCTGGGATAGGACGGCTTCTCGCTGAAAAGACATCGGGGGCTGGCAGGCGATGGTTGCCTGTCGGCCCCCTTACTTTATCTGGGAAAGGGTGAAGAACTTTGCCCGCGTCCAGTCGTAGAGATTCTTCGATGCGTTGAAGAGCTGGCAGTTTGACGTGTAGGCATCATCCTCCACGATGAGGGCGGGGTCGCCCTCGGGCAGCCCGAGCAACTCGGCGTCGAATGCCCCGAGCTTCTCGGTGCGCATGATCTTGTCGGAGAAGGCGATCGTGATGCCGACATCCTCCCGCAGGTAGCGGTAGATCGACCCCTCCGCGATCTCGCGGTTCATGTAGCGGACGATCGACTTGAGATACCAGGAGTACTCGAGGTCGAACGGCTTCTCGTCGACGTAGCGCAGGCGGAGGAGCTGGTAGACCTCCGTGCCCTCGGCGCACTTCATGCGCTTCGCAAGGTCGCCGGTGGCGCCGATCAGCTCGATGGACTTTGCCTCGGTCCTGAGGCGTCCCTCCCCGAAGTCGGCCGTGAGGCCAGGGACTCCGTTGACCGAGAGGCAGCCCTCGCGCTTGCTCTCGCGCACGTACATGCCGCTTCCCTGCACGGGGTAGAGCTCGCCGAGCGAGACGAGCTGACTCACGGCCCCGCGAACGCAGTAGCGCGTGACGCCGTAGGTCGCGATGAGCTCGTCCTCGGTGGGGAGCTTCCCCGTCTCGCGATACTCTCCCCGCTCGATGCTCTGGTGAAGCAGCTTCGCGAACTTTTGGGTCTTCACCGCAATCACCCCTATGCGTCACATGGATTCGAATGAATGTACATTCATATGATGACACACTTTGACGCCCACGAGTCCCTTGACCTACAGGAGTCTCATCCTCCGGACTTTCTTGAGGTAGTTCCTCTTACTTGAGGTAGTTCCTCTTACATGCCCCAACGCCGCCAAAGATCTTCTCGTCGGTCGACGTCCGCTCGATTGCCCCAGCCAGCCTGAACATGACCGCCCCTCTCGAGAGCACTCGCTCGAACGACTCGCTGAGCGCCTTCGATACCACCTGCTGGCCACCGTCGTAGTAGATCTTCACCCTGTCGAATGACGGGAAATAGGAGAGACCACCACGAGCAGTGCCGTGATGTCCCTGCTTAGTCTCGACTCGAGCGTCGCCTCGTCGCCGATTGCAGAATTCACGTACGACAGCGTGCGATAGCGGACAGGCATTGACTGGAGCATCACGTAGAAGGATGCGAGGAGCTTCTTTCGCGTAGCCATGGTCATATCGCGATGGTCGTCGTGACCGTTCATAAGTGGAGACGCGTGGAGGGGAATATTGGGGAGGTCGGCCAGGAGCAGTGAGCGCTCGTAGCGCCCAATGATGTTGAGCACGTCTTCGGCCTGGTCATGGAACACGAGCGTGACGAGGTAGTACTTGGACTCACGCCCATACTCTCCCGACTCGTCGACGAAGACGTTCAGCTCCCGCATTTCCCTCCCGCCTATCCCCCGCGACGTCCGTCATTCCGAAAAGTCTCGCGCTGGCAGGAGTTTTCGGAACATCCGGCCTCACTGGTCAATAAGGCCGGGATCCGTCAGGAAGTCCGTCAATCCCACGACGAGGACGCCACGGTCGTTGTGCCACGGCTTCACGCGATTTCGCTCGACGATGACCTTCCTGAACGAATCGCCGGTGTCCGTCAGCGACCTCTGCTCCTGCTCCATCTTCTCGGCGTTCGGAATCGCGAACGCGGACTGGACGTAGTAGCGCTGGCTACCCCTGTTGCACACGAAGTCGATCTCGAGCTGTTTGCTGCGGCGTCTGCCGGCCTCGTCCCTCTCGACATGGTTCACGACGCCGACGTCCACGCCGTAGCCCCTGAACCTCATCTCGTTGTACAGGGCGTTCTCCATCAGGTGTGTCTCCTCCTGCTGGCGAAAGTTTAGCCGGGCGTTACGCAGCCCGAGGTCCTCGAAGTAGTACTTCTTAGGAGAACCGATGTGCTTCCTGCCCTTGACGTCGTACCGGCCGACCTCCTCGACGAGGAAGGCGTCCTCCAGGCAGTCGATGTACGTGCGGACGGTCTTGTCGTCGATGCCCCTGACGCCGTTCGAGGCGAACGTGTTCGCGAGCCTGGTGGGGTTCGTGAGCGAACCCACCGACGACGCGAGCACGTCGACGACCGAGCCGATCGCCGTGCTCCCGTGAAGGCCGTTCCTCTCGACGATGTCGTCGAGATACACCTTGTCCATGAGGTCTGTCAGGTACGTCGCCCTTCCCTCGTCGGAGGAGAACGACAGGACGTGGGGAAGCCCGCCGTAGGTGACGTAGTCGAGCCATGCCTCCTCCGCCGTTCCACCGTGCGCGGGCAGGTACTCCGAGAAGCTGAGGGGCAGCACGCGCACCTCATCGCCCCTCCCGCGGAACTCGGTGCGGACGTCGGAGGAGAGAAGCTTGGAGTTGCTTCCCGTGACGTAGACGTCCGCGTTCCTCCTGCGCAGGAGCCCGTTCAGGACGCCGTAGATCCTCGGGGGGTTCTCGACGTCGCGAAGCTCCTCCCTTGAGATGGCGTACTGCACCTCGTCGATCATGACGTAGTGCATCCCGTCGTCGTCGGCCAGGAGGCGGTCAAGCCGATCAGCGAGCCTGTCGGGGTTACGGAGCTCGGCGTTTGCGTTGTCATCGAGGGCGACTCGCACGATTCGGGACTCGGGCACCCCCATCTGGCGCAGCCGCTCGACGTACAGGTTGAAGAGCAGATACGACTTGCCGCATCGCCTAATCCCGGTGACTATCTTTATTGAGCCGTTCTCGCGCCGCTCTTCGAGCTTGCCGACGTAGCACGGGCGTTCGATTCGCATGTCCACTCCATTCCGAAATCGCTCGTATTTACGAGTGTTTTCGGAATATCATAGCAGACGCGAGGAACCTCTTGTGCTCTCGCGCGTCATTCCGGAATCGGAGGCTCCGCGTCGTACTCCTCGTCCCACTTCCTATCTTGCTCGCCGTCGCGTCGGATGAGCGCAGACAGCTCCCAGACCGTTCGCGGGGCGTCCCTGAGGGAGAAGCTGTCCCAGCTCTGCACGAACGGGTCGATGACGTCGATACCGCCCCTCATCCATCCGATCAGCCTGGAGAGGTCCTCCACTTTCGACTCCTCGGTCTCGACTCCCCTCCTATCCTCGAGCTCGCCGAGGAAGCGCCTCATCCTCTCCGCCTTGTCCCACTTCTCGGAGAGTACGACCAGCTGATCCATTCTCGTCCCCAAGACCTTCGAACGACGATCCTCCTCCCTTTCCTTGCGTTCCCGGCGCCATCGGCGCTCACACTCCCTCTTCTCGACGGTCTCCTCTCCGTGTCTCTTGTCCGACAGAACAGCCGCCTCGAGGACGAGGTCTCCCACTTGGTCCTCGAGGAGAGCTCCGTCGCCATCGGATCTCCCCAACACCTTCGCCCCGTTAAGAAGGAGGTCGAGAGACAGAGACTCTTCCGTCCCGGCGAACACCATCTCAAAGTTGGAGAAGAGCAGACCGAGCCTGATGTGGTATCGAGGGCGGTTGTCGCTCCCGTAAATCGGGGTGTCCTCTCGGACTCTGCCCTCTATCAGGTAGAGGCCCTTGTCAAGGGAATCCAATATCCTCAGCACTCGCTTGACATGGCACTTGTGTTTGTGCAAGCCCTGAT
>LAHS01005978.1_pt1 | contig 11447 bp, 11 predicted proteins | sample 329651 | NCBI WGS metagenome assembly LAHS01 (sample SAMN03275699, study PRJNA271635) | activated sludge metagenome | isolation source: sample C-1 Sludge from hydrolytic chamber (first chamber) of Anaerobic... | reverse complement strand
TATGAACTTTAGGTCAGTTCAAGGCAATAAAGTGGCTGATATCTCTCAGGAAAACATTCAGCCCACCTCCACCCCGAATATCCTCTTCACGTTGGCATTGGTCTGAGCGATCACCGTCTCGGGCGAGACCTGATAGCTGTCGGCCAGCTGCTGCATCACGATACCGACGAAGGCACTCTCGTTGCGCTTGCCGCGATGGGGCACAGGAGCCATATAGGGGCTGTCAGTCTCCAGGACGATGCGGTCGAGCGGTACGGCAGCCGGCAGGTCCTCGCGCAGATGACTGCTCTTAAAAGTGGAAACGCCACCTATACCCAGGCAGAATCTGTCGAGACGCAGAAACTCCTCGGCCTCCCTCTGGTTGCCCGTGAAGCAATGGAACACGCCGCCCGGCAGTTCCTTCTCGTAGGGGCGCATGAGGTGTAGCATCTCGTTCTGCGCCTTACGGCAGTGGATCATCAGGGGCAGCCGGTAAGCTATGGACCATTGCACCTGCTCTTCGAAGGCACGCAGCTGCTCGCGTTCGTGCTCGCGTGTCCAGTAGAAATCCAGTCCGCACTCTCCCACGGCGATATATTTCAGTCGTCGGTCCGGTTCCTCCTGGAGGTTATGCTCCAACGCCTGCTTCATATCGGCCAGCACCTCCTGCCAGTCTTCCTTCACCTCTTCGGGCTGCAGGCCGATCATGGGGTAACAATATCCGGGATAGGCACGGCACACGTCCATCACCGTCGTGATGGAATGTCGGTCGATGGCGGGTACAAAGACAGCCCCCACCCCGGCCTCGCGGGCCCTCCCTATCACCTCGGGCAGGTCGTCCTTAAACTCTTCGCCGTCGAGATGGGCATGGGTATCGATAAATGGTGTCATAACAGGGAAATGGGATTAATAGCTACGGTTCATCATTCGCTCGGCATACTGGCGCAGCTCCTGCTTACGTTCCTCGGGCACCTGCACGGCATCGATATAGCGTTGGCTCTCCTCAAAATAATATTTTATCTTCTTCTGAGCCAGCCGGTCGATGCCTATCTCATTATAGAGCCGGGTCATCGCCGCTATCTTCTCCTCGCGGTCAAACTCCTTTGCACTGATCCAGCGCACGAGTTCCCTGCGCTGCTCCTCATTGGCCCGGCTGAAAGCATTGATGAGCATGTAGGTCTTCTTGTTCGATGTGATGTCGCCACCGATGGCCTTACCGAAGACTTTGGGGTCGCCATACACATCAAGATAATCGTCCTGCAGCTGGAATGCCAGTCCGATCTGCTCACCGAAATTGTACAGGTTGTCAGCATCTGCCGCCGAAGCGCCGGCGAGCATCGCACCGATCTTCAGTGCACAGGCCAGCAGCACACTGGTCTTGAGGCGTATCATCTCTATATATTCCTCCTCACTCACGTCGTTACGCGTCTCGAAATCGATGTCATACTGCTGTCCCTCACCTATCTCGAGGGCCGTAACGGTGAAGAGGTCGAGCACCTCCCTGAGCTTGTCGGCGTCGCACGATGCCATGCGCTGATAAGCCAGCACCAGCATCGAGTCGCCCGATAGGATCGCCTGGTTGGCGTTCCAGCGCTTATGCACGGTCTCATGGCCGCGTCGCAGGTCGGCATTGTCCATCAGGTCATCATGCAGCAGGGTGTAGTTGTGGTAAGTCTCTATGGCCGCGGCCTGCATCAGGATACGCTGCGGGTCGTCCTTATAGAGGTTATAAGCCATCAGCATGAGCATAGGGCGAATGCGCTTGCCGCCCATCGAGAGCACGTAGCTCACCGGGGCATAGAGCTCTGCAGGCTTCCTCTCGTAAGGGAGGGTCTGGATAAAATCGTTGACCTGCTGTAGAAGATCCGTGGCTTTGTAAATCATCTTAGTATCTTATTATTGTTAGTATCTTACCTGAAGAGAATAACTCTCCCACCGAGGCTTGCCGGGCAATGCCCGACGCTATATCTTAAAGTTGATCGGTATGGCAAACATCGTGCGACAGGGCTTGCCGTTCATGATGCCGGGCTTCCACCGTGGCATCATCCTCACCACGCGTATCGCCTCGCCGTCAAGCATGGGGTTGACCGATTTCTCTATCCTCGGACTGGCTATCGAACCGTCCTTGTTGACGATGAACGACACCACCACCTTGCCCTCGATGTGCTGTCTCTCGGCCAGGCTGGGATACTGGAGGTTGCGTGTGAGCCACTTCATAAATTCTACGATGCCTCCGGGAAACTCGGGCAGCTTTTCCACGGTGCGCAGCACCTCCTTGCTGTCCTCCACGGGCGTCTGTGGCAGTGCTTCGGTCACATTGGCTTCCTTGGCCACTCCGCCTCCATCGCCGATGACGAGCTTGCTTGTCACGGGGGCGATCTGCTCGTTGCCAGCCGATACATGGTCAGCTTCCTTCACGTTTTCGGTCACTGCCCGGGGTGCCGGAGCCGGTGCTGCGGAGATCATATCCTTCGTGTCCACGGCCGGCCTGAAATCCATCTCCTCCGTCATGTCGTCAAGCAGGTCTTCGCTGTCACTGCGACGGTCATCACGCGAGGTGTATTCCAGTCCCGCGAGCAACAAGGCCAAGGCAAAGATCAGCCCGAGAAGGAATCCCTCCCCGCGCCGATAGTCGAGATTGGCCCTATCGCTCTTCTTGATTTCCATCTTACAATATTCTGATTGTGGCTTCGTTTTTATTATTGAAATCGTATTGCAAATTTACAGTAAATATTGAAAAAAGCGGTATCTTTGCTGAATAATTAGGAAAAATAAATGAAAAAGGCTGCCCTCATCGTCTGCTCCCTTCTCTCCTTCTCCACCGCCCTGGCGCAGTCGGAGGGACGCACCGCTTACGACTTTCTGCGCCTGCCGGTGAGCGCTCATGCCGCAGCACTGGGCGGTGACAACATTACGCTCATCGAAGACGATGCGGCTCTCATCTTCAATAGCCCCGCCTTGCTGTCATCGGTATCCGACAAGACCATCGGGCTCAACTACATGAACTACATGTCGGGTGCCTATACGGCGAGCGCAACGTTCAGCAGGACGATAGGCGAACGTGCCTCGTGGGCTGCCTCGGCACAGTATCTGGACTACGGCAAGATGAAGGAGGCCGACGAGAACAATGTCATCACCGGCGAATTCTCAGCCCGCGACATCTCCGTAGGAGGCTATTTCTCCTACATGCTCACCGATTATCTTGCCGGTGGCATCGCTGCCAAGATGATCCTTTCCTACATTGGCGAGTATCATTCCGTGGGCTTCGGCGTTGATTTAGGACTGAATTATTATCAGCCTGACACAGAATGGTCTATATCGGCCGTGGTAAAGAATCTCGGCGGACAGCTGAAGGCCTACGATGAGAACTTCGAGAAGATGCCTATCGACGTGCAGATCGGCGTGAGCAAGCGGTTCGTGGGCACGCCGCTACGCCTGCATGCCACCCTCGTAGATCTCAATCACCTCAACTATAAGTTTGCCGACCACTGGGTGCTGGGCGCCGACATGCTCCTCACCGAGAGCTTCTGGATCGGCGGAGGCTACAACTTCCGTCGCGCCCACGAGATGCGTATTGCCTCGACCGACGGCAAGAAGAGCAGCCACGGCGCAGGGCTCTCGCTGGGAGCGGGCCTCAACCTCTCACGGCTGAAGATCAACGTGGCCTACGGCAAGTACCACGTGTCGAGCTCGAGCGTCGTGCTCAGTCTCGGCTATTCGCTGTAACGCAGCAGCACATATCCTGCAAAACAGCAGGGAGCAACGCTTTCACAGCAACTCATAACCTGTCATTAACAACAAAAATATATAACGAAACGATGAAAAAAATAGCAATAGCCATCGATGGTCTGTCTTCATGCGGCAAGAGCACCATGGCTAAGGATCTGGCCCGCCAGTTGGGCTACGTCTATGTTGACACGGGAGCGATGTACCGTTCCGTGACACTTTATGCCATGCGTCACGACTTTTTCAGTGCCGACGGCTCTGTCAGGACCGAGGAACTGCGGCAGTCCATGCCCGACATCAGCATCAGCTTCAGGTTCAATCCTGAGACGGGGCGGCCCGACACCTACCTCAACGGCGAGCTGGTGGAGCAGCAAATACGCAGCATGGAGGTGAGCAGCCACGTCAGCGTCATAGCCGCCATACCCTTTGTACGCGAGGAAATGGTGCGACAGCAGCAGCAGATGGGCAGCGGCAAGGGGGTCGTGATGGACGGTCGCGACATCGGTACCACCGTCATGCCTGACGCAGAGCTGAAGATCTATGTCACAGCCTCGGCCGAGGTACGTGCCCAGCGCCGCTACGACGAGCTGAAGGGCAAGGGGCAGCCGGCCGACTTCGAGGAGATACTGAAGAACGTGCAGGAACGCGATTATATCGACTCGCACCGCGATGTATCGCCGTCGCGCAAGGCCGATGACGCTCTGGAACTGGACAACAGCCATCTCACCATCGACCAGCAGAACGCCTGGATCATGCAGCAGGTGGAGAGAGCCACCCGGGAATAGACAGATGGAGCACCGCCCCGACGGTGCTCTCCCCCCGACTCCTCTATCAGTCACATTGCGATAGACAGTACGGCCTATCATCGCCGGATTGCGATCAAAGCCAAAATGACACTTTGATCGAAATAAGATAGTTTTCATGACATTCTGAAAAAACTGCTTTCGCCAGAATCCGCTCCGTCTGAAAGAAACTGTACTCTCCTCCAAAAATCCCAAAAATACAGCATATAAATTAAAGCGTTGATCTTCAATGGTTTAAAAGAAAATAAGGCTTGATTAAGCCTTATTCGTGTAATCGCAAAGCCTCAAAATAGGATTCAGGTTGCGTTTTACGTTGATTCGTGGTGCGATTCATACTTAGTCGCACCACGAATCATATTTAATCGCGTTGCGACTAAATATGAATCGCAACACCAATAAATATTAACCACACCGCGAATCAACGCTATTCGCATGCCGGAAAGATGGTGAATGGCAGCTTTTTCCTGTCTTCTGATAAACTCTATGGGGAAGAAAAAGGGTCTGAAAAAGGATTCTGGAGGTGGCGAAAAGATAGTAATGACGAAATGCTTACATTCATTTCACGTCACCCCGTGACCTCAGAAAGGAAGGAAACCGGTTTTTGAGCCGTTTTAACGCCTCGTTTTTTCTCTTTGCAGGTAAATCTTCAGGACTTCTCAAAAATCATATTGTCAGCAAAACAGATGTTTTTGTGACATTCCGAGAAATCCATAACCTTCGTCTTATTCCTTCATCTTGTCGCGTGCAGCCTTGAGCTCCTCGCTGCGCTTTCGGGCAGGCTCATAGCCCATCGCCGCAGCCTTGCGCCACAGGTCGATGGCCTGTCCGGCATTCTCGCGCACGCCGAGTCCCTGCCAGCAGCACCATGCCATGAGGTGCATACCCTCCGCATGCTGTTCGCGCTCGGCATGTCGGAGAATACGGCAGGCATCTTCATAGTTTTCCTCGCCGATCAGTGCCCGCGCCCGCCGCACCGCCTCGTCGTAGGTTTCACCCTCGTGAGCGTCAGAGTATCCGAAAAATGTACGCCAAAGATTGCCCATATCCGTTTCGATTTACAAAGATTGCCCCGCCTTCCAGGAAGTTCTGCCTCGGGACAGAAGAAGCCCACATCGCTCCCCCCTATTGCAAAGATACGTAATTCTGCCTGAATGACGGAGAGAATAGGCTGTAAATATGACCCATACCCAACTTTTTTTACGATACATTTAGACTGAAGTAGAAGAAAAAATGATACCTTTGCATACAGACAGTCAAATGAAAACCACAACCCTAAAGGGCTGAAAACAGATTATAAAGATAAGACAATGAAAAACTTCAAAGAGGTAATCGAGCTGCTTCAGGCTCAGCATATTTGTCGGAACGTGGCTGTAGTATGTCCGCGCGACGAGGCCACCCAGCTTGCGGTGAAGCATGCCGAAGCCGAGGGACTTATCCATCCCATCATCATCAACGAGCCCGACCTGCAGGCTTCGGCCGAGCATGCCATAGACCTGGTGCAGAAGGGAGAGGCCGACATGATCATGAAGGGGCTCATCAACACCGCCGTCCTGCTCCGCGCCATACTGCATTACAACGGCGGCATACTGCCCGAGGGCAAACTCCTCACCCAGCTCGCCGTAGCCGAGATGTCCAGTTACCACAAGCTCCTGAGCTACACCGATGCCGCCGTGCTGCCCTTCCCCACCCACGAACAGCGTGTGCAGCAGGTGCAGTACATCGTGGAGCTCTGCCAGACGATGAAGATAGAGACGCCCAAGGTATCGCTGATCCACTGCAGCGAGGAGGTCGATGCACGCCACTTTCCTTACACCGAAGGCTACAGAGAGATAGTAGGCATGGCTGAGAGGGGCGAATTCGGCAGCTGCATCGTCGATGGGCCGCTCGACCTCAAGACCTCATGCGACCCCGCCAGCATGGCCGTCAAGGGCATAAGGAGCAAGATCGCCGGCGATGCCGACGCCCTGGTGTTCCCCGATATAGAGAGTTCCAACGTCTTTCACAAGGCCATCACCCTCTGGTGCGGAGCGCGCATGGCCAGTCTGCTGCAGGGTGCCAGCGTGCCTGTGGTACTCACCTCGCGTGCCGACTCTGAGGAATCCAAATTCTACAGCATCGTAATGGCTGCACTGATAGGGAGGCTCGAGGCATGAAGATACTTGTCATAAATCCCGGATCCACCTCCACGAAGATTGCCGTATATCACGATCGCACCTCCATTTTTTCCTGTTCGATACATCATAGCCAGGAGGAGCTCGCGGCATTCCATGACGTACACGACCAATACGATTTTCGCAAGCAGCTCGTCATGGACGAACTGAAGAGCAGAAACACCCCGCTCGACTTCGATGTGATCATCGGTCGCGGTGGGCTCGGCCACCCCGTGCCCGGCGGAGCTATGGTGATCAACAAGCAGATGATTGCCGACAACCTCGCCACGCCCCACCATCACCCCTGCAACCTGGCCAGCCAGATAGCCTACGACATAGCTCAAGGCATTCCCGGCTGCAAGGCCATCACCGCCGACCCGGGCGTGGTCGACGAGCTGCAGCCCATAGCCCGCATCACGGGTCTGCCCGAGATTCACCGCGAATGTTTCTGGCATGCACTCAACCAGCGCGCCATAGCACGCCGCTATGCACGCAGCATAGGCAAGCAGTACGACGAGCTGCGGCTCATAGTATGCCACATGGGCGGAGGCGTCTCCGTGGCTGTACACGACCACGGACGAGCCATAGACGTGAACAATGCGCTCGACGGAGAGGGACCCTTCAGCACCGAGCGTACGGGGTCGCTGCCCTGCAACGACCTGGTGAGGCTCTGCTTCAGCGGAAAATATACCGAGCAGGAACTCCTCAACCTCGTTATGGGCAAGGGGGGGCTCATGGCCTATCTCGGTACGAACGACCTGCGCGAGGTGAACCGCATGATCGACCAGGGCAACGAGCAGGCAGCCCTGCTCAAGGAGGCCATGGCCTACAACATAGCCAAGCAGATATGCGGCCAGAGTGCCGTGCTGTGCGGTAAGGTCGATGCCATACTCCTCACGGGAGGCATGGCCCACGATACGAATATGGTATCGATGATCAGGCAGCGCGTGGATTTTCTGGCCCCAGTATTCGTCTTCCCGGGAGAGGAGGAGATGGACGCACTGGCAGAGATAGCCTTCAAGGTGCTGAAAGGAAAAACGCAGGCACACGACTACGCAGAAATGATCTCACATTGCCCCAAAAGCTGATGGAAGAGAAAGAAAAGGACGACTCATATACCCATATCCTCAAATACACAGGGCTCTTCGGTGGTGTTCAGGGGCTCAATATCCTGATCGGCATCGTGCGGAATAAGCTCGTGGCTCTGATTCTGGGGCCCGACGGTATGGGGCTGGTGGCCCTCTTCAACTCCACCATCAAGCTCATCTCCGACTCTACCAACTTCGGCATCGCCGTGAGTGCCGTCAGGAATGTGTCGGAGGCGCAGGCACAGCACGACGGCCGGAAGCTCGCCGAGGCTATCCGCCTGATACGGTCATGGAGCCTGCTGACCGCCCTGCTCGGCCTGCTGGCCTGTCTGCTGATGGGCCCGCTGCTGAGCAGGTGGACCTTCTCATGGGGCGACCACACCCTTCACTTCGTAATGCTCTCGCCGGTGATAGCCCTCATGGCCATCACCGGGGGCGAGACGGCCATCCTCAAAGGGCTGCGACGGTTAAGGCCGCTGGCAGCCATCAGCGTCTACAATGTGCTGTTTGCCCTCGCTTCCTCTGTTCCCCTTTATTATTTCTTCGGGCAGGCTGGCATCGTACCGTCGCTGGTGATCATGGCCCTGGGGCAGTGTGCCATAACCGTGGCCTATTCTTACCGGCTCCACCGGCCTGTGTTCGCCTTTTCGCGCAGCGGCCTCCAGGAGGGCAAAGCAATGTTCCGGCTCGGCATAGCCTTTGTGCTGACCGGCATACTGGGCAGCGGGGCCGAATTTGCGATACGCACTTACCTCAACAACACGGGGCAACTCGCCGCCGTAGGACTCTATAACGCCGGGTTCATGATGATCATGACCCTTGCCGGCATCGTGTTTTCGTCGATGGAATCCGACTATTTCCCGCGACTGTCGGGCTTCGACGGTGTCGGCGCTGATTTCAACCGCACGGTGAACCGCCAGGCCGAGGTATCGCTATTGCTCATTGCTCCCCTGCTGATTTTGTTTATGGTCACCCTGCCGGTATTGCTCCCCCTGCTCTACAGCGGTAAGTTTCTGCCTATCCTCGACATGATAAGAATTGGTACCATAGCCATGTATTTCCGCGCCCTGACACTGCCCATGGAATATATCTCGCTCGCTCGCGGCGACTCACATAGCTATCTCTTCCTTGAAGCTGTCTATGACATCGCCCTCGTGCTGCTCGTCATTCTCGGCTACGAGCATTCCGGACTGACAGGAACCGGGATAGGACTTGCCCTTGCAGGGCTCGTCAACCTGGCGGTGGTCAGCGTTTATACCCACCACCGATACCGTTATGTCATGGCACCTTCACTATTGTTTTATACCCTCATTCAGATACCGTTAGGGCTGCTCGGCTGCCTTCTCATGCTTAGGTTGCATGGCGTTGCTTACTGGACGACAGGCACCCTGCTTACCCTTCTGTCGCTATCGGTATCCCTTCGGATCCTCCATTCCAAGGCACACCTATGGCATGCACTGAGGGAGAGAGTGGTACGCCGGCTGAAACTGACGGAAAGGAGACGGCTATGAGTAACGAATGTGATGTGACTGTACTCGTAGCGGTATGGAATACGCGAACCTATCTCGGCCCATGTCTGGACTCCCTGCTCGCCCAGACGCTCGGGAGCATACAGGTGATCTGCATAGACGATGCCTCGACCGACGGATCGGCCGAAATATTAGATACCTATCACGAGCAAGACGGACGGATAGAAGTAATCCATCTCAAGGAGAATCATGGACAGGCCTACGCACGAAACATTGGGCTAAGACAGGCGCGCGGCCGATACATCGCCTTTCTCGACAGCGACGACTGGATGTCGGCCGACTGTCTGCAACAGGCCGTCCAGACCTTCGGCCGTTATCCTCGCACCGGGTGCGTGCTCTTCCGCGCCATCTACTACTATTCTCCGGAGCGTCAGGAGGAATACCCCACGGAGGCCTTTGAGGTATTGAGCGGGCATGAGGCTTTCGTCCGATCGCTGACATGGAGCATTCACGGCATCTATATGGTACGTGCCGACATACATCATCGCTATCCCTACGATGAGAGTGCCCATGCCTTTAGCGACGATAACACCACGCGGTTACACTATCTGGCATCAGAGGAGGTCAGGCCCTGCACGGGTATCTACTACTACAGACAACGCAGCTCCTCGGTGTCACACCAATTCAATCTCCGGCGCTTCGATTATCTCAAGGCTAACTGGAGCATGAAACAGATGCTCGTAGAGCTCCATGCAGATCAGTCAGTATTAGACCTTTACGAAAATCACCGATGGCTGAACGTCATTGACCTATACATGATCTATTATCAGCATCGGCACGAGTGGAACCCCGCCGACCAGGCTGAGGCCCTCAAGATGATCCGCAGGGCGTGGACCTCGATCGAGGTACGCCGGATCCACCGAAGGCTTAGGCTCAAGCTGGGCTATGCTCCCTTCCACGGTTCATGGTTCCTCTTCCGCATGCAGGAAGAGCTATATTTCGGCTTACGCCGCCTGTTCGGAAGATAAGACGGCATCAGCAGAGAAACAGGGTAACCGAAAGGCCGAGAACACCAAGAGCCGATGTTTGCCGCCAACAATGTAAAGATATATGCCCTGTCGGGACGATACGCCCTAGGATCAGGAAAAACCAGCTGGAGATATCATAATGATAACCAACATGTTAAGATATAATAATAATGTTTATATAAGTAGAAGAAAACCCACAAAAACACTTCCGTCTCATTTAAAATGAGTATATTGTCAAGAAATAAAGATTTGTATTCTAACGTGTTTACATTTTTGAACAGTTATTCATGAGGCAACTAAAAATACAAAAGAGCATCACCAACCGCTCAAGCGAGGCTTTAGATAAATATTTGATAGAGATAGGCAGGGCACCACTCATCTCCATCGACGAGGAGATAGAGCTTGCCCAGAAGATCAGGAAAGGCGGCAAGGCAGGGCTACGGGCCAAAGAGAAGCTCATCACGTCGAACCTCCGCTTCGTCGTCTCGGTGGCTAAGCAGTACCAGCACCAGGGATTGTCGCTCACCGACCTCATCAACGAGGGTAATATAGGGCTTATCAAGGCTGCCGAGAAATTCGACGAGACACGAGGATTCAAATTTATCTCATACGCCGTATGGTGGATCCGTCAGAGCATACTGCAGGCTATCGCGGAGCAGAGCCGCATAGTCAGGCTGCCGCTCAACCAGGTTGGCACGCTGAGCAAGATCAATCAGATGGTCAACCAGTTTGAGCAGAAACACGAGCGCAAACCCAGCCAAGAAGAAATTGCGTCGAGGATAGACATCGACGTGGATAAAATCAATCAGAGTATGATGGCTGACAGCCATCATGTGAGTATCGACGCGCCCTTCCAGGAAGATGAAGAGCATACGATGGCCGATATCATGTCGGGAGGCGAAGACAGTCGCACCGACCGCCATGTGGATCATGAGAGCATGGTGGAAGAACTGAACAACGTGATAGAGCATGTGCTCAAGGAGCGTGAGGCCACCATCGTGAAGGAATGTTTCGGTATCGGCTGTAACGAGCTCGGACTGGAAGAAATCGGCGACCAGCTCGGTCTGACCCGCGAACGGGTAAGGCAGATCCGTGAGAAAAGCATCGTCAAGCTCCGCGAAAGCGGCAACGTGCATATCCTGGCGAAATACCTGGGATAACGCTACGAATGAAACATTAGTATGCAGTGTCATTCGTGGATATG